>Ga0172370_10003122_pt1 | contig 23257 bp, 18 predicted proteins | sample LakKiv5m_FD_114538 | JGI IMG/M metagenome (GOLD analysis project Ga0172370, IMG submission 114538) | Freshwater microbial communities from Kabuno Bay, South-Kivu, Congo - kab_022012_11.5m | ecosystem: Environmental > Aquatic > Freshwater > Lake | place: Democratic Republic of the Congo...
ACTTCATAGTATTTCCTAAGAAACATTTTTCTGAGATAAAAAAATTTCCTAGTAAGGGTAAATTTTTTGAGCTTGCAGTGTCATTGGCAGAGAAAGAAATCAAACGACTTGGAGCAAAAGCATACTTTTTGAAACTAAATAACAACATCTTTAAATTAGAAGATGACCCGTTGCATGTTGGTCACATACATATGCACGTAGTCCCTAAATTTATTAAAGCTGTAGAATAAACCTATGGATAAAAATAGAGAGAAACTTATTAAGTACATTTTGAATCGCGGGGTGGAAAATATTATTCCTTCCAAAGAGAAACTAGAGAAGGAACTATTGGGAGATAGAAAGCTTAATATTTATTTAGGAATTGACCCAACTGCAACCAGGATCCATTTAGGTCACGCTTTTCCACTGCGTCGTTTAGCATGGTTTGTGGAACTGGGTCATAATGTGACTTTCTTGATTGGAGATTTTACGGCATTGATTGGAGATACTTCGGATAAAGATAAAGAAAGACCAGTATTAACTTATGAGCAGATCAAAGAGAATTTTGCTTCATACAAAAAACAGGCAGAAAAGTTCTTAGATTTTTCTAAAGTTAAAGTTGTCCATAATTCAGAATGGTTATCTAAATTGGGTTTTGATGACGTAGTTAAATTAGCCAGACACTTTACCTTGAATGATTTTATCAGTCGAGAATTGATTAAAAAGCGTTTAACCGAAGGAACATCTGTTAGTTTGCCAGAAGTTTTGTACCCGATGATGCAAGGATATGATAGTTACTTTATGGACACGGATATTCAGATAGGGGGAACCGATCAAACCTTTAATATGCAGGCAGGTAGGACATTACAAAAAGATTTTAGAAACAAAGAGTCTTTTATTATCGCTAATGGTTTTTTGACGGGGACTGATGGACGGAAAATGAGTAAGAGTTGGGGGAATGCCATTTGGCTAGAGGATAGTGCAGAGGAAATTTTTGGAAAAGTAATGTCGGTGAAAGATGAGTTGCTGGGTGAGTATTTTAATTTGGCAACTAATTTGTCTGATGAAGAGGTATCAGCGAATTTGGAGCTTATTAAGAGTGGAGAGAACCCCATGAAGGTCAAACGAATTCTAGCTAGACAGATAGTCAAAGAAATTGTTGGAGAAGACAAAATTCAAGAAGCTGAGAAAAGTTTTGATGACAAGGTGGTAAATAAAACAGCTGGGGAAGATGTTTTGGAGATAAAAGTTGTTTCGTCACTTTTGGGGATTGATCAATTATCAGTACTTGCTTTGGAAAATAAGTTGATAGAGAGTAAATCGGAGTTTAGGAGATTGTTGGAGCAAGGTGGAATTTATCTGAATGACCAAAGAATTGATAAAGATCAAAGCGAACTCCGTTTGAAACAAGGGGAGAACTTGTTGAGACTTGGTAAGAGGAAATATTTAAAAATAATACCAAACTAAATGGATAATCAGCGATACTACAGGGAACTATTAGAAGAAGTACTGAAATTCAAAAGTATCTCGACAGATAAACAGTATGTCGATGGCATAGAATCTGCGGTTTTGTGGTTCGAAAGTCTTTTCAAATCGAATGGATTTGAAGTAGTTATTACCAGAGGGTATGGTAACCCGATTGTCGTCGCCAAGAAAATCATAGATGGGAATTTGCCCACCTGTTTGGTATATGGTCATTACGATGTACAACCAGCCGACCTTTCTGATGGTTGGATAAGCGAACCGTTTTTGTTAACCGAGAGAGATGGTCGATTGTATGGAAGGGGAGTAGTGGACAACAAAGGACAAGTGCTGATTCATATTGCAACCGTCTTGCAGTTATTGAAGGAAAACAAATTGAATCAAAATGTTAAATTTATGATCGAGGGAGATGAGGAAACGGGATCACCATTGATGGAAAAATTTGTGAAGGAGAACAAAGAATTATTGCGAGCAAACTACAGTTTGATTTCTGATGGAGAGATGAATATCGATGCTCCAGTGATTGAAGCTGGGTTTAGAGGTGGTTTGAATTCAACCTTAACAATTAGATCCGCCAAGGCTGATCAACACTCGGGAATCTTTGGAGGTGCGATTCCTAACTCGGCAGGAATAATGGCAAATGTATTGTCAAGAGTTGTTGATGAATCGGGAAAAGTCTTGGTACCTAACTTTTTTGATAAGGTTGATCCAATTGAAGGAAAAATAAAAGAGAATAACGAGAGCCTGCCTTTTAATGATGGGGATTATATGAAAGTAGCTGGGGTGAACTACTTGACTAAAGTTGATGGAGTAGATGTCATGAGCCAGGTGGGGCTACTACCGACGATACAAATCACGGGACTAAATTCTGGTTATGTGGGAGAGGGATATCGAAATAGCGTTCCGTCGATAACAATGGCTAAATTGAATTTTAGATTGGTGAAGAGTCAGGTGCCAGATAAAATCATAGAACAATTTAGGAAATATTTAGAAGAAACAATTCCTTCTGGAGTTGAGTGGAAATGGGAGACAACTGAAAGTTATGAGGGAATAAAACTGGATTTGAATAATGAGATAGTTAGAAAGACAGATGTGATATTGTCAGAGGCATATGGTAAAAAAGTTGTTTACAAATTCTCTGGAGGAGGTTTGCCAATTGTAACCTTGTTTTCTCAGGAATTAGAAATGGCTAATGTATTGGTGCCACTTGGGAATGAGGATTGTGGCATGCACTCAGTTGATGAGAATTTCGACCTGAGATATTTAGAGAAGGCGTTGGAGTTTTCATACAATTTTTTTAGTATCTCCGCTTGACAAAGTGGCACAGTTGGAATAAAGTCCTGTAGGAAATGCTAAGCGGCGTGTCCGCCTCGTTGGTGGGGCACTGGTCTGTAAAACCAGGAATTGCGGGTTCGACTCCCGTACACGCCACTGGCGCTACTTGTGGGGAGAGATCGTATGATCTTTCCCCATTTTTTTATACCCCTCAAATATTTCTTTGGTGGTGAGAGATTCCTGGACTTGAGAATTTACAATATATTTACGAGCTGGAATTCCGTTGTTTAGGATTATTGTTTGCCCAGTGAAGGTATCGTCGTATATGGTAGATGCCCTGACGATTGCCCTCCTTTTTCTAAAAGATTCGATGACTGATACAATTTCGTGGACCGGACCGAATCTGGTACGCGGTGTAAACTCTCTTATTTTATTTGAATAAGTTTTTAATTGCGACAGAAGGATCGGAGTATCTACCGGTATAAGGGTATTATTTTCGATTTTGGCGATTCTTATTTCATCCCCATGTTCCCCAAAGACTTCTAATTTTTTCTTGGTAAGTGTTTGCAATCTCTTCATGTCTAGACCTAGACCGATTCCATAGACCTGGTTGGACAATAACTCACTTTTTTTGTAGAGGTACCATGACAGATAATCGACTGGGTTGGTAACTACAAGTACAATGCCATGAAACGTCTTGATATGTTTGATGTCGCGGGCTATTTCTTGACATATTTTTGAATGGACTAGAATTTTGCTATATCTTTCGTTTGATGTGTTGGTGGTCTTTGGAGAATTATTTTGGTTGAAACATAGAACCACCAAATCAGAGTCGTTAAAAATGGATTTTCTGTTTGATTCTTGGGTGATCGGCAGTTTGGGGTTGGCACTTTTTAGGTCAAGGATCACGCTTTTCAATTTTTCTTGATTGGTGGAATATAAGGATAGAGATGATAACCAAGGCTTGCATACCAACAGATTGGCAAGATCTTGACCGATGGTGCCCATACCAATGATCCCGATTCTGTTTGGCGTGGTGTTTGACAAAAATTGTTCCATACATCTAACCCATCTATTAAGATTTTGGCGATTTCCTATACAGAAATGGACCGCGAAAATATTTTTTAATAGATTATTATTTGTAAAACGTGAGACTATTTTTTCATCCAATGGTATTAGCGTTTCTGAATACATTGATTTCAAGGAGGAAAAAGAAGTTCGAAAAAGATCTCTGGGTTCGTTGGGTTGAAGGAAGCATACATGGTGAATGGGTAACGGTTTTTTCTGCCTGTTTAATTCGTGTAGGTTTATATCGGCTGCTAATACCTCCCCGTTTTCAGACCAAGTAGCAACAAAATCATTGGCGATAATTTTAAAACCTAGGATGCCAAGACCTTTAGCAAGCATTGTTTTTCCAGAACCAGAAACACCGCTAATTAATAAGTTAATTTTTCCATTACCGACAAGTGTGGCATGAACTGGAAGGATGAACTGTGGTAGTCTCTTGCAGATTTCCAAGCGAAGAGATTTTTTTTCTTGAGCGGTTAGGGTCGAAGGTTGATCATTAAAGGTATAGGTATAACCAGTTCCGGGGATAGTGAAAACCTTAGTTGACATATCTTGTCGACAATGATACATTATTTTAGCTTAACAAGTTAATTAAAAGCTTTGATAGAGAAACAGTAAGCTTTCTTTAGAAGAAAGCCGAATTACACTCTGGAGCTGGTCCGACAAAATCGGATTCGGGTAAGCCCGTGATAGCAGAAAGAATGTGTCGCTAAAGCGGAGCATTCGAAAAAGCCGAGTGGTATAGATCCCCTTTTGGGGATTTTTTATTATTTGGAAATGCAAGGTGGTACCGTCTTCTCCTTGAAGGCCCTTGTTTAATCACGATATCTATCGTGGTTAAACAAGGGCCTTTTGTTATTTATAAACAGTTATATGAAAGAAAGACTTAAACCGAATGAGGTAGTTACTACAGTCAATATGTTCGAGCGTGAATTGAATGACTCGATGAGATGTGTTCGAGAGATTGGTTTGTTTGGCGAAGGTGATGGTGATGAGTTTACAGTACGAAGGGAAAATGGGGAAATCCAGGGTATTTTCAAAAGTTGGGCAGTGCCAGTTATACCATTTTTGGAATCTAATCGAGAGGATTTATTATTGGCACTTTTTGGAGGTGAAAATATCGATCAAAGTAAAATAAATGAAGGTAGAGAATTAATGTCGACCTGGGCGGATAGGATGAATCGAGAGCCGATAGCACTGGCGACATGTTTGGAAAAATGGAGAATGAAAACCGAAATTATTGATAGAAGGTTGTCCAGGATATTTTCTGAAATGAATTTACCGAACGATAGAGATGCGAAAATTGCAGAATTGGTATTAAGGTTGAAAATTGCATTTGCGGCGTCCGCACCTTTTTATCATTTGGAGGCGATGGTTGGAGGTGGGGGTGAGAGTTGGCATAATCCAATAGGTAGAAATGGAGAAAATGGTGGAGGTGGTGAGCTGGACTTGGTGGGGATGGCCTTGCCGTCCGCACTTGGCGATTTGGTTATTTCTAAAAACTTAGATTGGAATGGTTTGAGTTGGAAAAGAGTTGAAGAATTGGTATCAAGCTCGAAGGATAACGATGCTTTGCGCTGTGCATTGTTAATTTCGCGGATAATTGGGGTGTCTATAGAGGATGTTGTTTTTGCTGCAAATGCACTGCAGTTCATACCAGTAAGCGTGGGGGGTAAAAAAGAAGATATGGATCAAAAAAGTGCACTTAAGATGATTTTGACATGTTTAGGCAGAATGGGACAACCAAGTACTGCAACGGCAGCAGGCAGGGATATGAATGCTCTGATTAGGTTTTTAAATTGGTTTCCACTAAACAGGTGTCCAGAGAATTTTCAGGGTGACGATTGGAGATACGCTGCAGTTTGTGATACATCAAACCAGCTAGTGGGTGAGCTTTCAAAAGGTGGAGGATTTGAAGATGAGTTCGATTTAGTATTTACAGGGTTATTGGTTGATCAGGTAAAAAAAGTTGATGCTACTTCCGCCAAAGGGAGATTTATTCTATCATTAATAAATGAAGGTAGGCTTCGTAGAGAAATAGGACAATTAATTGAAAAAAGACAACCACAGTTAATTAACCAAATTTCTTTGAGATTATTGCAGATGTCGTGTGATGATGCGATCGTAGATTTAACGACTCCAAATCCAAGATCGATAGTTGGAGGTAAGGCGGCTGGAATTAGGGAGGCATCTGTATTATTTGGGACTGATAGGGTGGTTTCTGGAGAGGTGATATCTACAGAATTTGTAGGGGGTTGGTTGGGGAGTAATGAGACTCTGCGTCAGATGATGGTTGCAATCAAAGAAACGGAGCAACTAGAAGAAAAGTTGATATTGGCGCAGTTAATTAGAGGTGAAATAATGGAAACTGATTTACCTTTTTGGTTTAAAGATAGATTACATGAATTATTAGACGACAAAAGTTTGTGGGCTGTTAGATCATCATCATTTGATGAGGATGGAACCAACGGTGTGACTGCGGCGGGAATATATGAGAGTGCTGTCGGAATTGATGTAAGTCAAATTGGGGACGGAATTAAGAAAGTGATTGCTTCGTTTTTCAGTGAAAAGGCAGTGAGTTTTAGGATTTTGCATGGATTGCCAGATGAAATATTGATGGGAGTCATAATTCAGCGGTTCGAAAAAGCTATTGGGGGAGTAGTCTTTACGGGCAATAATGGTAAGTCGTTCGAAGCTGTAGTAGGGAAAGACCCAGGGGCTATCGTTTCGGCAAGTAAGGGGTCGTTATTTGATTCTATAAAAAAAACAGATAATGATATATCGGTAAATCTGTCGGCTAAGCTGGTTAATGCTTTACAATTGGAAGAGATAGGTAAATTAGCTTTGGTTGCCGAAAAAATATTTGGAACTGGTGTTGACGTTGAGTTTCTGATTAAAAATAATAAACTGAGAGTTCTTCAATTGAGATCGCTGAAGACGGTTGAGAATGAGGATTTGAAAACTATAGAGGAGCTTGATGGTGTAATAAAAGATGTAAATATAGATACAGTAGATGATAAAGTAGTGTTAACTGGACCAGTCAGGCTCCTCATCTCGGACAAGATTGATCTAGATCAGTTCCAAGGAAAGTTGTTTAGGACGTTGGTAAGTAATAGAAAAAACATTAGAGAAATTAAACTAAGTAGGAGAATTCCTCGGACGAGTCACTTTGCTAACATCTGTTTGGGCTTAAATATCAAATTAACGTTCTTAAAATAATGCTCACATCGAGACAGATTGGGTTGCTTAGTCAAATAAAAAAGGAGGCGATACGTCTTGATTGGAATGTTGCCTTCGGCGGCAAGTCGGCTGGTAATAACCATCTTTCAAGAGTTAATAAAATTGCTAAACATCTTTTTGACAATGAGGGTGGAGACGAGTTTTGTGTCTTGGCAGGTGCGTGGTCTCACGACGTGTCTTTGGCGTTTGGATCTGATTATGATTCAAAATTTGTAGAAGAGCATACTAGGGAATTTTTGGATAGATTTAATGATTTAAGCAAGAACGAGATTGCGACCATTCTCCAATGCGCCACCGGACATGAAAATGGAAAGGGTAATTTGCCCTTAGAAGCAAAAATAGTCCATGATGCTGATGTGGTGGATAAAAGCGGCATGCTTGGTGTGATAAGGCACATTTGGAAAATGACCAATATGTTGGAAAAGAGAATTCTTGTTGGTCAAGCAGATTTGGCGATTTTAGTGGCACACTTAGAATCTAGGAAGCTGAATTTATTTACCGAGACTGCTAAAAAACTTGTAAGCAAGTTAGGTGCTTCTAAGGACGTTTTTGTACAAGATAATAACTTTTCTTTGGAAATGCTGACCTTAATTTCAAAGTTGTCCATGGAAGGTAAGACATCAGATTATATCGCTGAATGGCTCATCTTAAAATATGATCACAAGTCCTTGAATGGTTTGTGTAATCAACTTTCTTGTAATTATTTGGATAGTTAATAATTGTACGAAAGATGCCCATCATTGGATGAATCGTTAAAAAAGGTTATGCTGTTGTAGTTGGGTTATACATAAAGAGATATTAAAATAGATTTGTCACCGCCGCTTGACATGTTATTTTTAAAATGTTATTTTATGGGTTAGATGATAGGAGTAACTATTGTGTATCTATATTGCTCCTGCCCAAATCGAATGAACACAAACGCGCCGTTGGCGCGTTTTTTTGTGTCCTTTGAAGTTACTCATTATTATTTAAGTATCCAAAAAAATGACACAAAAGCTTGAGGTCGTTAAGAAGTACTTTGTAGATCCGAGAAGTCCTGAATCGGCAGATGATTTGGCTGACTTGGGCGCTGAGGCAATAAAAACGATGGCTCAAATATATGCATCGGGCGGGCGTATTGATCAAATGTCAGATGAAACAAAAAGATGGTTAGAAAAAAAATTAGATGACGATGACGAGAAACTAGCAAATATCTTGAAAGATGTTCTGGTTGAGGAATCGGGTACTAGACGGTTTGATCACAGATTTATGGGGCAAATACATCCACAAGGAAACAAAGTGGGTGTTCTGGCTAATTTGATCGCAGCCTATATGAACACAAATACTATCGTGAAAGAGGTTTCATCGGCAGAAAACAAAATGGAATCTGAAGTCCTTAATTGGTCGGCAGATATATTTGGTTATAATCGTTCAGAATTCAGTGGTAACGTGGTGACTGGAGGAACATTGGCTAATCAGTCTGCTTTATGGGTGGCACGAGAGAATCTTTGGGAACAACTATCAAGCAAGGGTATTAATCGAAGAAGAGAGGTAAGGAGACTATATGTTTTGGCGAGTCCAATGAAGCACTATTCATTGGTCAAAGCATCAGAGCAGCTTGGAATGAAATTTATTCCTGTGGGCATGAGAGGGTATAAAACGAATCCTCAATCAATGCAAGAGTACATATCTAGAATTAGGAAGAGCGGTGGTGAGGTGGCAGCAATCGTGGGGATCGCGGGTGAAACGGAAACAGCAGAGGTTGATGATTTAGATGCTTTGGCAGACATAGCTGAAAGGAATGGGGTTTTTCTCCATGTGGATGCGGCTTATGGTGGACCATTCATTCTTTCCCGAGTCCAAGATAAGTTCAACGGGATAAATAGAGCGGACTCGATAACTTTCGATCCACACAAAATGCTGTTTACTCCATATTCCGCAGGAATAATTTTATTTAAAGACTTCAGAAAACATATGTTGATAGAAAAAGGAATGAGAGAACATGCTCGTTACCTATTGAAGGAAGAAGTTAAAGATGGAAAAGAAGATAGAAAAAAAGAGAGAAACTTCGGAATGTCTAGGGTAGAAGGATCGATGGGTTCTGGTGGGGTGATAGCTACTTATGCAACAATAAAACTTTTGGAAAGGGATGGAATCGCCGCATTGCTAGATCACACACTAGATCTTGCCCAATTTGCACATCGTAGGATTTCAAGCTCTGAGATTTTAAGACCACTCCATTATCCAGACCTGAATACTTTACTAGTAGGTTTAAGAAACACTTCATGGGATTTGGGAAAATATAATCATGTTATCTCGAAGGCTCAAGAGATGTCTGATATGAGGGGTTATTATGTCTCAACAAATAACGATGTTGATAATGGAAGAGCTGCATTTAGATTCGTACCAACACATCCCTTTACAACTATTAAGGATGTCGATGAGGTGATCTCGTCTCTTGAGGAAGAAATTAAAAATTTGACAAAATAAATATGATTGAAAGACAAAGAATAATTGATCTGTCAACCAAAATGGTAGAAATACTTTCAGTGACCGGAAGAGAAAACGAATGCTATGCTGTATTGGAATTAGCCAATGACTTTATTGGGAACGGGGTAGAGCTTAGGCGAATTGGGAACAAGACAGAAAGTGGAACTACTTGGTCGTACTTGTGGGGTGATGAAAACACATTATTAACCCCCAGATTATTGTTGTCTGGGCACATTGATGTGGTGGCGGCTGAGGATAATCAGTTTAGAGCAAAGATAGAAGGGGATAAACTCTATGCACGCGGAGCTGGAGATATGAAGGGACACGTAGCATCCATGTTAAATTCATATAAAAAGTGGTTGGATGAGGGGGGAGCTCGTGGCGTAGGGTTGTTATTAACCTCTGATGAAGAAGTGGGGGGATTTAGTGGAGCTAGATATGTTGTGGAGCACGAAGGACTGCGACCAGATATTGTTTTTATTCCGGATGGGGAATTTGATTTCAATATTGTTGAATCTCAAAAAGCTCCACACCATTTTCATGTTCGGGCATTGAGTGAGGGAGGACACGCCTCAAGAGCTTTTCGAATCGATAATCCTCTTAACAGAATGATGAAACTCTATTCTGCGATGAGGAATAAATATAGTGTGGCCACGGTTGATGATGATTGGAAGTCTACTTTTGAAATGACGGTATTAAATACCAAGTCGGGGTCGGCTAACAAGATTCCTTCTGAAGTTGAAGCATGGTTTAGTTGGAGGTGGCCTTTGGAACAATTCACGTTTGAAGAAGGAGTGGCAGACATGAAGAGATTTGCTAAGGAGTTTGGTTGCGAGATATTACCAGATGGTCATGGAATGGGTGAGGGGTGTCTTACTCCGAGGAATGCCGATTTTGTCCAGATCTGGAAGGGAGTTATTGAAGAGAAAAGAGGGGGGAAAGTTGATTTTTGTAATATGCATGGGGCGACGGATGGAAGACATTTTTATGCACATAAGGCGAAAGTTTTGGTCACATCGGGAGTTACTGGTGGTGCACATTCAACGAATGAATGGGTAGACATTTCCAGTTTGGTTACCTTGTCAGAAGCTATCTATGATTATCAAAGAAAGTTACTAAATAATAAATCTTATGAATAATAAAGAAAGGCTTTTCGATCAGCTTAGAGAAAGTGTTGCCGAAGAAGCAACGATTCGGGAGGTTTTGACGAGAGGTGTGCATGAAGTTCTTCCTGAAAAGTGGGGGGACAAAGGTTTGGAGAGACAACTAAAAGATCGGCGATTAAAACTATATTTGGGAATTGACCCAACAAGTCCAAATCTACATATTGGACACACTGTGCCACTTAGAACTCTACGTCGGTTCCAAGATTTGGGACATGAAGTTGTACTTTTATTTGGAACATTTACGGGGATGATTGGTGACCCTACTGACAAAAGTGCAGCTAGAGTTAAACTGACTAAAGAAGAAGTTGATAGAAATGTGGCAACGTATAAAGAACAAGCTGGGAGAATTCTAGATCTATCTAAAGAAGCTAGGAATCCAGTCACTATTGCACACAATCATGAGTGGTTGGGAAAAATGAGTTTTGCGGATGTAGTTGATCTTATGTCCAACTTTACAGTGCAACAAACTTTAGAGAGATCGATGTTTGCAGATCGAATTAAAGCTGACAAACCAGTATGGTTACATGAACTAAGTTATCCGTTAATGCAAGGTTGGGATTCAGTGGCTTTAGGGGTCGACTTAGAAATTGGTGGTAAGGATCAGACATTCAATATGTTGGTTGGGCGTGATTTAGTAAAGAGATACTTGAATAAGGAAAAGTGGGTGATGGCGACTAAATTGATTGAGGATCCGAATGGTAAAAAAATGGGTAAGACCGAAGGAAATATTGTTAATGTCTTAGATTGGCCAGAATGGATGTACGAGGCAATAATGACTTGGCCAGATTCGGCTACCGGAGTGGGATTTGAACTAATTACTAATGTTCCAATGGAGCAGGTACAGATATTAAATGAACTAGTGACAAAAGGTGAAGTGGAGATATACCAAGCGAAAGCGGCATTGGCATATCGAGCTGTAGCCGATTTACATGGGGTAGAAGCGGCAAAGTATGCGGAGCTGGAATTCGCACGAGTAATGAGAAAAAAGGAAATGCCCCTAAGAATAAAGGAGGTATCGATTGAAGGTACAAAAGATTTATCACAATCTTTAGTCTTGTCTGGTTTAGCTAAAGATTTAAATGATGCAAAGTCAAAAATTGCCAGAGGAGCTATCTATGTAAATGGTGAAATGGTTAAGGACCCAGCAGTAAGAGTGGATAGGGGGACAATCTTATCCGAAGGTAAAAGAACCATAAAGGGACACCGAAAAATAGTTTGACCTGAAAATTAGTATTCAGGCACTTTGACATATTGAAGTATTAAATTGGAGGTGCTGATATATCTACTGGAATGAAAGTTTTTTGGCTATCGATAATTTCGGTAATTTCTTGGGGAATTGTTCCTGCGTTTGCAAAATTAGGGAATCTGTCTGGTGTTGCGACAACAATGTGGGTCAATTGGATCGCAACGATTGCTGTAATGCTTATAATGTTGATTAATGGATCTTGGCGGGAGTTCACCAAGCCACAGGCATATCCAAAAATGATTGTGTGGGGATTGGTGTGGCCACTTGCCTATTCGATCGTGTATTTTAGTGCTGTTAAAACTGGTGGCGGTGCCATCACTACAATAGCAAACTATACATGGCCACTCTGGTATTTGATTTTTGGCTATCTCTACCGTGATCGCTACCCCACAAAAAGTTGGATCTTTGTAACCTTGATTGTATTGGGAGTAGCATTGCCGTTAGTCTTAGAAGGAAACGTTAACTTTTCATATCTTGCTTTGACCTTGGGATTAATTGCTGCTGCTTGCCAAGCACTGTATGGTCGAATGACAGATAGTAGCACAGATAATCCTTGGCTAGTTACATTTGTTGTTTCTTTGGTTACAGCCATAGGTTCAACAATTTGGTTATTGTCTTCGGAGAGATTTTTGTTACCGTCGGGTCAGACATTTATGTATTTGGCAATGATTGGGGCTGTCAGCAATGGTATTGGATTTGCGACATTCCTAGCTGCTAACCAATTATCATCAGGGAACCCAAAATATAAGGTAAATTTCTTTGGTATTTTGGCGTTGACCCCGATGGTCCAAGTTGTATTATTGCCAATCTTGGGGGCTGAAACGGTTAGTCCAATCCGCTGGATCGGTGTTGGCGCAATCTTTGTTGCCCTTCTGATTTTTAACACTCAAAGAGCCGAGAAATAAGTTACTTCAATGTCAAAGTGGGTCCCCTCTGGAATTTTTCAGAGGGGACTAAATCAACAATTGAATAGTCTGTGATAATATATATCTAAGTTAATTGTTTTTATGATGGGAGTACCGCCCCGGAGAAACAGGCGACAACTGCCAGAGTTGTGAATTAAGTAGCCACCAGTAAGCAGGATGGAACCTCCCCAAAAGGGATCCTGTGAGAGAGGTGGTTTTTTTATTAATTAATTAAATAAATAAAATGGAAGAAAATTTGGATCCAAAAGATCATAGAGTTATTGGCCGCGAATTGGGCCTTTTTACTTTTTCGGATACGGTAGGTAAGGGATTGCCTCTGTGGACGTTTAAGGGAACAAATTTTCGCCGAGAGCTAGAGAGATTTGTGGTCGACACTGAATTGAAATGGGGATATGAACACGTGATGACGCCCGATATCGCCAAATTAGATCTATACAAAAAATCAGGACATTATCCTTACTACAAAGAAACAATGTATGCCCCGATTGATGTGGACGGTGAAGAATTCATGCTTCGTCCAATGACTTGCCCACATCATTTCGAACTATATCTATCTCAACCAAGATCTTATCGAGAGTTACCGATGAGGATGGCAGAACTGGCGAAACTGTATCGCTACGAATTGTCAGGAGTTTTGACGGGCTTGGTCAGAGTTAGAAGTTTTTGTCTGGCTGATGCTCATATTGTCTGCGCAGATGAAATCCAGATGAAAAGTGAGATAGCTTATGCCTTGGATCTAATTGATTACATGGCGTCGGTTTTTGGATTAAAAATGGGGGAGAACTATAGCTACCGATTATCTTTGGGGGACAGAGAGAACAAGAAAAAATATTTTGATGATGATAAATCTTGGGATCAAGCGGAAGAGGTATTACGCAGTGTCTTGATGGAGAGAAAAGCGCATTTTGTCGAGGCGAAAGACGAGGCGGCTTTTTATGGACCCAAGATTGACGTGCAAATGAAGAAGGCCAATGGAGTTGAGGAAACGGCTTTTACAGTTCAGTACGACTTTGTGATGCCAGGGCGTTTTAATCTGGTTTATACAGATTCGGAAGGTAAGGAAAAACTGGCGATGGTGGTACATCGATCAAGCATAGGAGCGATTGAAAGAATTGCCGCTTTTTTAATCGAGCATTTCAATGGGGCGTTGCCTTTATGGCTATCACCAGTCCAAGTGGCCATTTTACCGGTATCTGATAAACAAGCTGAGTATGCATTAGAAATAAAGAAACAACTTGCGGAGAAGAATATTAGAGTGGAGATTGCCAAAGAAGGGGAGTCGTTGGGGAAGAAAATAATGGAAGCTCAGAAGATGAAGATTCCATATATGTTGGTAGTAGGAAATAAAGAAGTAGAAAACAAAACAGTCACGGTTAGGCGAAGAGGTAGCGAAGAACAAGTGGTAATGTCAGTTGAAGAACTGACTGCAAAGTTATTGGACTCTATCTCGACCAAGTCGCTAGGGTTAAAATAGGATAATGGCAAAAAGGATTGAGGAAATTATCTTGGCGCGACGCCAAAAACTAGAAAAATTAAACCAGCTGGGATTGCTGGCTTTTCCGTCGACAGCGATTAAAGACAATGATAATAGAGAGGTTGTGGAGAATTTCCCGGCGTATGAAAACAAAATTCTAAACCTTTCGGGTCGCTTGATGAGTTTGCGAGAACACGGAAAGGTTTCTTTTGGTCACATCCAGGATCAATCTGGGAGAATTCAGCTATTTATCCGAGCAGATAATTTGGTGGAAACCTCTAAATATGATCAGACAATAGGTTATGCAGATTTGGATTTGCTGGATGTTGGAGATTTTGTTCAAGCCGAAGGATTGGTGGTTAAGACTAGAACTGGTGAAGTTTCTTTGGCGGTGACGAAAATCAAACTTCTTACCAAGTCACTGCGACCCTTACCAGAAAAGTGGAAAGGGATGACTAATAAAGAATTAGCATATCGAAGAAGATATTTGGATTTGCTGATCAATCAGGACAAGAAGGATAGATTTATCAGAAAATCTAATTTCTGGAAAGTTATTCGTGAGTATTTAAACGAAAGAGGATTTATTGAAGTGGAGACACCAGTCTTAGAAAGTGTCACCGGTGGGGCTGATGCCAAACCATTTAAAACTCACATGAATTCGTTAAATCAAGATTATTTCTTACGCATTTCGACAGAACTTTTTCAAAAGAGACTGGTTGGGGCGGGATATGAAAAGGTGTATACAATCGGTCCTAACTTTCGAAATGAAGGCATGGATGATGAGCACTTACCAGAATACTATCAATGCGAGTGGTACTGGGCATACGTTGATTATCGAAAGAACATGGAATTGGTGCGAGATTTGATGAGGAATATTGCGATAAAGGTATACGGGAAAACAAAATTTACCAGCCGAGGAATGGAGTATGACTTGGCCGACGATTGGGAAGAGATTGATTATTCTGAGTCGATAAAAAAGAGGTTGGAAATTGATATTTTTACAGACAGCGAAGAAAAGATGTTGGCGGTAGTTAAAAAAGAAGGAGTAGTTTTGGCGGGGGCGGTTAATCGGCAGAGGCTAATCGATAATATGTGGAAGATAGTTCGAAAAGAAATTGCTGGTCCAGCATTTTTGGTAAATGTACCCAAGTTTATGTCACCCTTAGCTAAGAACAGACAGGATAATTTGGATTTGACTGAGAGGTTCCAACCTATTATCGCTGGATCGGAATTGGGAAATGGTTACAGTGAGTTAAATGATCCTGATGAGCAAAGGGCAAGATTTGTGGAACAGCAGTCGGCGCGTGACGCGGGTGATGAAGAGGCACAGATGATGGACGTTGATTACGTTGAGATGTTGGAATATGGGATGCCACCGACTTCTGGATTTGGAATGAGTGAACGGGTCTTTTGGTTTTTGGAAAATGTTTCGGGCCGAGAAGGAACACTTTTCCCTCCACTTAGACCGAAGAAACTTAATCCTAGAGTATAATAAACCGTCAAGATGAGAGTAGAGATGCTTCGGCCTGAAGTATTAGGAAAAAGGTTGGGGGAGCTGGAATTTCGAAAGCGAGCTGGGTCGCGGGTTTCTGAAGCCTTAGACTGGATGCTGATTGGCTTTGAAGGACATCTTCGAGATGATGGAGTGACACCTTTTTCTGATCACTGCCTGGCAGTGGCGGAGATATTGCTGAATTTGGGTTGTGATGACGAAGAAGTTTTAATTGCTGGTTTGTTGCATGATTTGGTAGAGGATCATCCGGAGCAGGGGGGACTAGCCGAAATTGAGAGGAGGTTTGGAAAGAGGGTAGTTTTTTTGGTCAATGGTGTGACGGCGCTAACGATCAATGGTAGGGGAACGACGGATTTTGAAAATTTGCAAAAAATAATTAAGGAGACGGGGGTGGATGCACAAGTTTCACTGATTAAATTGGCGGATAGATTGCATAATCTTTGGACGTTGAGGGCCAAACCAAGGGGAAAACAGAAAAAAAAAGCAGAGGAAACCTTGCGGGTCTATGTCCCGCTGGCGAAGTCTTTGGGGTTGTGGACGATGGCGAGTGTTTTGTCTGATATTGCCTTTGAATACACTGATCCGGAAACTTTTGCGACAGTCAAAACAGAGATTGATTGTGATCCGAGGTTGAGGCCTGAGTTTATTGAAAACTGGGTTGAAAAAATTGAAGCGATTGTCGGTATTGGTCTGGTAAAAATTAAAGTGGGAAGTTATAAGGAGCTATATGAAAAACAAAGGCGATCGGTGATTTATGGTCAAGGTGCACCAAAAGGTTATGGTGAGATTGATGATGTTTTGAATTTGCGAGTGGTGTTGCGGGGAGGAAACAAATCGATTTATGAGTCTGTCGGAAAACTGTTACACCATTTAGGCAAACAAGTTGATGTAAATTCGATTAAAGATTTGATTGCTACACCGTCACACAATGGTTATAGAGCTTTTCAAATGACCTTAATGACCGAGGTGGGGCCAGTGGAGTTGTCGGTGGCTTCAGAGAGGATGGAAAATTTTAATCATAACGGTATTTTGGCCCGGGGTGGTGTGGAAAAAATATCAGCTCCAGTGATGGTGTTTACACCAAAAGAGGAATTATTGGTTTTTACGGGGGGAACGACGGCGTTGGATATGGCCTATGAGATAAGTTGGAACCTAGGGTTGAATGCTGGCTATGTCTTGGTGAATGGGGTGAGAGAAGGCTTGTCATATGTTCTGAAAAATGGTGATCAAGTCGAGGTAATCCCAGTCGAACAAGAACGAGCGACGCCGGAGGAAAAGTGGTTGGACTTTGCTAATCAACAGACGCGGGAGATTATTTCCAGCCAGTTGAAAGCGGTGGAGATCGCCGGATTACGACGAGAAGGGAGGTTGCTATTAGAAAAAGAATTATCGTCAGTGGGTATGATAAATATTCAAGACTTATCGATGAAGTATCAGAAAAAACTTTTGATGCGTTTGCATTGCGCTGATGTTGATGAGCTTTATATGAAGGTGGCGATTAGACACAGTTATCTTAAAGATGTAATGGCACGAGTTATTGTTTTAATTGAGGAATACAAGAAAGAGTATGGTTTTTCTGATTTGGCGACGATTGCTATTCGGGGTGAGGGTGATAGGGGAGGAATATCGGCAGAATTGTCACTGATGATCTCGGGTTTGGGAGGAAGTATTATCTCTAATAGAGAAAAAACTGATGGAAACCATTTTAGTATTCGCCGCTTCGTTCATGGATTGAGTAATCTTGCCAAAGAGAAGCTTCGAAGAAGACTATCAGTTGTGGAGGAATATCGGGAAGTGATCGTGGTTTAATTACTGTGTTGGGCACTCATTCTTTATTTTTTCGACCAGGGCACTGCAGAATTGTTTGGTGGCTTCTTTCCTGATTATTTCAATTTGTTGATTGGTAACTTCGGTGGTTTTTATTTTTATTTCATCAATGGCTTGTTGGACGGCGGGAGGAACAGAAATCGGTTGAGGATCGTTGGTCTGATTGTTGCCCGAATTGGTGGGGGTGGGGATTTGGATGTTGTCCGGAAGGAAGGTGTTGATGTTATCAATTACTGGCCCTACGGTTTCGCCTAAAACTCCTGGGTTTTCGATTTGTTTTTGGACAATGGGTTTGTATTGAGGGTAAAGTTTGAAACCCATAAGGACGAGTCCAGCGAGAAGGGCGATTCTTATCAAAGAGGCGATCATGAATTGATTGTATACTTTCTGAATGTTCAGAGGGTAAGTCTAAGCTGGGGTTTTGTTTAAATGTTTGGCGACGTGCTTAGCCAGTTCATCTAGAATTTCTCCATCTTCATCTAATGCGGCCATTAACCACTGTTTGAACTCTTGATCGTTGGTTTTGGGTGGAGTTTGTGTAATAGGGGAATCATTGGAGCTTAGGACTACTTGATCGTTGACTCGGTTGATATTTATCTTGGTATCAGTGGCCCAGGAAAGATCTTTTAAGATGTCTTTGGGAATAACTACGGCCTTGCTGTTGCCAACTTTAATGAAAGATTGTGTTGTACATGGTGATATGTTATAACATGTGTCAAGAGGTGGATTTGAACTGGTAAGATTAAAGGATGTTGAAAACGATTGGGATCTTGGGGGGAATGGGGCCACTGGCGAGTAATTATTTTGAACGCCTTTTGATTGGTCTAAATACGATAGCCCAAAAAGATCAGGATCATGTACCTTTTGTACACGTTGGGGCAACGCAAGTACCAAGTCGGGTGGCATTTCTGAATGGCAACGGGGCCGATCCAGTTCCAATGATGATCGAAGGGTTGAAAACTTTAGAAATGGCGGGGGCGGAATTGTCGGTGATTCCCTGTAACACTTCTCATATATTGTGGGATAAGTTTTCTGGAAGCGTAACAAAAATGGAACTAATTCATTTAATTAAAGAGGCGAGCAAGGGATTTGTTAAGCAACATGTAGGAATTAAGAAAGTGGGAATTATTGCGACGATTCAGACAGTTAAAAACCAGCTTTATCATCGAGAATTGGCAAATTATGAAATCGAGGTGGTCAACCCAGAAAGAGACGATCAAGAGCTAATTATGGATGCAATATTTGCCTTTAATATGGGGGTAAAAGCGACGGGCGATAAGGTCTCTTCGGAAGCCAGGGATATTTTATCGGCTGTGATAAAGAGAATGGCGCTTAAGCATAACCTAACACACGTAATCGATGGTTGTACCGAAGTATCGGTGGTTTTTGGAGATGGATTAGTAGGAGAGGTGAGAATGGTTGATCCATTAAGTATTGTGGCGCGCGAAATGCTTAAAAAAGCAGGAGTGAACTTGAGCTAAATAAAGGGTGTGGGCAAATTGCCACCCCCCTTTTGATTAAAACTTGAGGAGGAAATCAAAAAATAAATTGTTCTAATTCAGAGGGAATTTTGCGAATAATCCAATCAATTCCATCTCGTAAAGCAGAGCCGTTTAAGCAATGGCTGGCAAGGATTGGTAAAGAAAGAATAGACGAAATTAATGATCCTGAGCTGGCAATGAAAAGGATGAATGAGCTATATCAAAAGAAAGGATATCCCAAAGAATGGATTGAAAAGCGTTCGCGGGGGATTGCGGTGAGAAACGACTTAACTTTTGAGTGGCAAAACAGGGGAATTAAGTATAGTCGAGAGTTTGCCATTTTAACGAATGAAATTGCAGAGGATATAAAACTAATCGAATCTACTTTTTATTCTATCCTTATTTATATTTAGCTTCTCTGTAAATGTTTCCGGGTAGTATTTTCCAGCTCTGAGCCTTTCGGTGTTGTAGTTAAGCGTGGCTTTCATTTCTTTACGCATCGCAGCTTGTAAGCTTGTACCTGGTTTAATAAACTTCTTGAGAACTGGCGATATGCCGTCTTTTCTACTTGGAACATTACCCTCAATGGTGCCGGCGATTTGTACTAGGGATTCCAGTAAATTCGATGCAGCAACTAAATCAGATTTGCTAATTTCTTCTAGTTCAATTAGTCCGTCAACACTTACATTATGCTTATGTTTTGTGGGAATCGTAATAGATGCTATATGTGGAGTTCCCGATAGTAAGGCATATGCTGAAGAATTGCATACTCCTTGCAAAACAGTATGTTGAAATTTATGTTTAACACCGTCTGCAGCAAATAACAAAAGATTCTCAGCTTGGTTTTGGCCATTGTGGCGCAAGCTATAGACCAATTGATTGTCATTAACTCTGATGATAGGTCCGTTTGAATAGTTAGGTAAATTAACCCCAATTTCTTTACATATATCTTTGTATTCTTGTTTGATATCTACTGAAGCACTTTCTAACACAACCAGTAAACAGTTCTCATCAATTCTTCCAAGTGGTGACCCGCCACTAATGGATATACCAGTAGAGCAAATTTGTCGAACTTCCTCAACAAAAGGAAACATAAATTCTACATCAAAGGGTGAATCTGAATCCAATGACAAGATCCGACTTATTAGATCTAATGACAATGTTACCCCTACAAAATTGTCCAATGACAGTCCCTTTAAATGAGTATCTGTTTCTTGAAATACTGGTAAGTCCCATATGGCATGTGAGTTGGGGGCTGCTTGTTTTTTATCTTTTATAAACACCTCTCTTTTGTCGTTTATTTTAACAATGCTGCTAGAAAAAGTTTGGTTACCTTCTGGGTCATAAATCCGGACAGGTACTTCTGAATTAATTAGTGTTCTCCTAATCGCATTAATATCTATGCTACCCAAGATCGTACCTTTACCCTTTCCATCAAGTGCCATGGCGGGATGGTCGAGGTGTGAATCAATGATAACTCTTTTTGAGGTTTGTCCGTTTTTTAGTCTTACATATATTCCGTATTCGTTTGTTGCAACACGATGTTCAATATTGTTGGAAATGCCAAACTGAGAGTCAATACCAAGGTTGCAAAGTTCAGCAAAAATTGTTTTTGCAATTGCTTGCTTAAGAAATGGTGTATTAGGTATACAAGACAATTTCTCTAGTTTTTCATGCAAGACTTGTGTTCTAGGTGCACTTTCTGTTCTCACGGCTTGTATTATAGACTATAGGTATAATAAGCACAGAAAATGATATAATTCATTCGTGTTGCTGGAAAAAGAATTACCATTTCCTAATTTTGAAGAATATACCATTTCTTGCCCTGGGGGTGAAAAACTGATTGAATCATCAAACTTTATAGGTAAGGAATTCGCTCATGGGGAATATGCATCTTTCGTTTCCAAACTGCTAGCAGTTAATGGAGAGCTCCCAGAAGAGATTTTAAGAACAGGTGAAAAAAACAAAAGAGCTTCGGAAATCTTCATTTTAGAAAATGAATCGGGTGAGTTGGTCGCCGCCTGCGTATCTAAATATTATTCGTGGCAAACCATTTCTAACCAGATCTGTTTCAGTTTAGAGAACGATCAAAAAACGATTAAACTTGACAGATTTGGCAATATGTTGACAGACGGTGACTTAAATAAACACATGGACTTGGTAGCGGAACTTGCCTACAACGTAGTATCCCCAATTTATAGAGGTAAAGGTGTGGGCGATAAGATGTTTAAACTAAGACTAGCTAGAGTAGCGTCGTTAGCTGAAATGAACCGACATTTGGCAGTTTTTACTATGTCTAGGGGGGCACATATCGAATCTGGTGAAGGAAATAAAATATTAAATTACTTGTTAGAACTAGAATGCAAAGCAAATGGAAAATTGGAGGATGGGAGGGTCTTGATTACAGGAATATCACACGAAGTGGAAAAAGTACTTACGGATTTGGGATTGGATAGTGACTTTGATTTGAAGAGAGTTCACCAAGATTCTACCCCCATAGTTCATTTATCTTACAAATATGGCTTGAAGTTTAAGGGACTTTTTAAAGATTTGTCACCAATATTTGGTGAAACTATTGAATGATGATAAAAATAAACGTTTTCTATAGTCCTTATTTATGGAGAATAAAGAAACATGTTGGTGCTTTAGGTAATAGGTATTTGCAGGATATGGATGCGAAGCTCTTGTGGATTTTTGAGAAGTTAAAGTTAGACAGTCGATTCCAAATGATTAAAGCTAAACCATCTAGTAAAGAAGATATTTGTAGCACACATAACGTTAATTATTTTAATAAAATACTTATAAATGATCCAGTTGAACTAAAAAAATGCACTTGGGTTACGTGGAGTAAAAGCTTTATTCGGTCTATATATTTTGCCTCAGGAATAATTTACGATGCTGCGGTAAATGCTTTGAATAGCAAGACCATAGTGGGCGCGTTAGTAGTAGATGGACATCACGCGAAGAAAGGTGATGGATCAGGCTTTTGTACATTCAATCATTTGGCGATTGCAGTTAAAAAGATATTAGGCAACAAGCAATCTGAAAGAATATTGATAATAGATCTTGATTGTCATTTTGGTGATGGCACAATGTCCTTATTGGGAGGTATAAAAAGCGTTTATTTTTTTGATATATATGGAAAGTTACACAAAGACGGGGCATATAAATTAGATGAAATTCCGGAAAGCAGAGCCTGGATATTCAAAGTAGAAAAAGTTGATGATTATTTCGAAAAGTTGGGTCTTTTGAGTGAAGTGATTGCTCATATTAAACCGGATTTGGTCTTTTATGTTGCAGGGGCAGATATCTATGATAATGATCGTTATGGAGGAATTGGGGGTATGGGAAGTGAACAAGTGTTATTAAGGGATAGTACTGTATTCAAGATATTAAGAAAGCAAGAGATACCTACGGTTTTTACGTTGGGCGGAGGATATGTAAAATATCCAGATATCGATGGAAAAAATATAGAAGAGCTGACGACGCTTCATGTAAATACATTTAAGGAAGCATCGGATGCATTGACATTATGAAAGTTTGTTTAGACTCACGACTAATTAAGCCGGGGGAATATTTTGTCCCGATTAAAGGAGATAGTTTCGATGGGCACAAATTCATAGACGAAGTTTTAAACAGAGGGGCAGCAGGAATAATTGAAGAGGCAGATTTGTATAAACTAGCTGAAGATAAATTAGTCAAAAGCAAGATTAGGATAATTGGCGTCGCGGGTAGTGTGGGTAAGTCCACGATGAGAAGTTTTTTAACCAGTATCTTGAAATCAAAATATAAAGTATTAGAAGGAGATTTGAATACTAAGCTTGGTCTGACTGTAAAAATCGTAAATGAACTAGAAGATCAAGAAGTGATGGTGGCAGAGTTGGGGATTGATCGATTAGGTGAGATGAAGATGTTGACCGATTTTATAAAACCAGATTATTCAATAATCACTAAACTGGAAAAAGAACATATGCAATTTCTAGAGAGTTTTAAAAAAGTAGTGGCAGAAAACTTAGTGTCGATAACTAATTCCAAGAATAAAGAAGGATATGCAAATATATTAGATAAGGAATTGATTGGAAGCGTTCCAGGGATTAAATATTATTCGGCA
>Ga0172370_10003123_pt1 | contig 23255 bp, 12 predicted proteins | sample LakKiv5m_FD_114538 | JGI IMG/M metagenome (GOLD analysis project Ga0172370, IMG submission 114538) | Freshwater microbial communities from Kabuno Bay, South-Kivu, Congo - kab_022012_11.5m | ecosystem: Environmental > Aquatic > Freshwater > Lake | place: Democratic Republic of the Congo...
AAAAACATCAATATTTTCGGCAACTCCCGCAACGGTTATTTTATCAAAACTCACTCCAACCCCGACATCGTGGATGCCAACATCAGCGGCGCGAGCGACATTTTATCGCTCTTTGCCAAGCCGACCAAAGTCGGCGCGGCGACCGTTACCGTTTGTTCCTCCGAAGACAGCGCCAACTGCGCCGCGCTCAATCTGACGGTCTTGGGACAAAGCTATACCCAGTTAAGTTTTAGTCAAAATAATCTTCAACTGATTCCCGGCCTGTCGCAAAACGTCACAGTCACGGGCGGACCGTCATCAAGTTATTATCTGGCCGCCAACACCGATTCCGGCATGGCCACGGCCAATTTATCCGGCGCGACTCTGACCGTCACCGGCGGCAGCAACACTGGTTCCGCTATCATCAAGGTCTGCTCCACCACCGTGAACGACACTTGCGGACAGCTTAATGTCTACAACAACGCCGACACCCAAAAGGCCTCGCCCAACACCCTGGCTTTCAGCCAGAATGTGGTTGTGGTGGCCAAAGACGCCTCCACCAATGTCACGGTCAGCGGCGGCAGCGGCGGTTATGTCGTTTCCGGCAACACCAATCCGATCATAGCGGCGGCGCAAATCAACGGCGCCAGCGATATTATCAATATCCAGGGACAGCAAATCGGCTCAACCACCATCAATATTTGTTCAACGACAGGCAACGCCTGCGCCGGCATTTATGTCAATGTCACCGATCAAATCACGCCCATAACTTTCAGCCAAAGCGCCATCACCATCGCCGCCGATAACAAATCTATTTTGTCAATATTCGGCGAAACCGGCGCCAAAAAAATAACGGCCAATGACAACCCCAGTCTGGTCACGCCATCGCTGAATAACGACGGCAATATTTTGCTTTTGGCCGCCGGCAGTCGAGCCGGCAGCGCCGTGATTAAAATTTGCTCCGAAACGCACGACACTAATTGCGCCGCTGTCAAAATAACCGTTACCGCTCCGGCCGGCGCAACCGCCACGACCGAACCGGTTGCCGCCAACCAGGCCGTGGCTGGCGTTAAAACCGCGGCCGCCGATGATCAACTGCGACAAATAGCCGACGAAGTCGCGACCTTGATGGCGAACGCCGCTGCCGAATCGGCCTCGGCCGCCGCTTATTTGGCCAAATTGCCTGACAGCGCCGCCCTTAACGCCAACGCGCGCCGTTTCCTCGGTTTCTTCATAGTCAACGGCACCGACACCACTAAAATTTTAGGGGCCGGCGAAAGGGCCGGAGCGGTTTCTTCTTTTGCCAAGGCCTTTGGCAAACTGCCGACCGCCGCCGAAGACTGGACAGACATTTTAAAAATCGCCAACGGTCGCTGGCCCGGCGCCGTCAGCCAGACGGCTCTGACCTCGGCTCAAAGCGAATTTGTCAAAGTTTACCAACGCGCCGCCGTGATCAGCGAGCCGCCTGACAACGCCGCCGTTTCCATTATCGCCTATGGTCTGAGGCCCACGGCCAGAAACTTAAATTCAGAAAAAGCAGCGATTAAAACTTTCCGCGCCGTTTACGGCCACGATCCGGCCTCGGCCCTGGCCTGGGATATTGTCCGCGCCATCGCTTACTCCGGCGCCAAACGATAAAGTAAATAGTCAACAAAAACTAAAAAATAACCAAATTTAGCCAATTTTGTTAACCCCTCCCCACAATCGCCCCCAAGGCCCCAGGACGGTCAAGGCGGGGTTTTGCGGTCCTGAGACGATAAAGTATACCCCACCCCTTTTTAACGAGGAGCGGGTCGGGGGGTGGAAAAAAAACCGCTCCTCAAACATTGAAGCGAATTTAATCCTGTCAAGTCGGACGGGCTTAGCCAGAAAAATAACACCGCTTAGGCGTTTTTGAGATGCTGCGCCACGTGATGAGTGTAGCGAATTTTACGTGGCACGGGGTCGCCTGCCCGACCAGCTTGACGGGCGGGTGGAAGAGGTTAGAACCAAAATTATAATAAAATAAAAAATGCCGCAGTCCTCTGGTGAGAGACTGCGGCGCGGCGAAGAATGATCGTTAATAGAGTGACCAGATTATTATTAAAAATAATAATCCAACGATGAATGTGACTATCTACGGGATAATAGACAAAGTCCGAACCAAATTAAAAAAGCACAATTCAAGACTTGCCCCTCCCAATTCCTTGAATTCCTTGTAATAAAAAACCGCATTATTTTTACAATAAAATAATGCGGAAAGATGTTCTATTGCTTTATAAAGTCTAAATAACCTCCTGTTTTTCCCTGATTAACCGCCATATATATCTTATCCCTTATTTCATTGACTTCTTTGTGAGTCAATGAACGTTCGTGCGACCTAAAGATTATTTTTATGAGCATATTTTTCTGCCCGGTCACAATCCCCAACCTCTCAATTGCTTTCTCTGGCAGCTGGTTAAAAGATGCTTCTGAAACCACCGTAATTTCTTCAATGGCGTCAGCGTCTTTTCCCGTAACATCTTTGATTTTTTCGCACACATCCTCTTCGTTGAAATCTTCAGAAACCGCGACTGAAATATCTTGCTTGATAAACGGATAATTAGATACTGGCACATACAAATCCAAATTCATCATTTGTTCCTTGATTCTCGGATCGTCTGACCGTAAAATCCTTATATCGTCAATCTTCTTAATGAGCATCACCAGCCTATCAAGACCGATGCCCATCGCCAAACCAGAATATTCGTCGGGATTTAATCCGGCGTCAACAATGATTTTTGGGTTGGCTTCTCCGCACTCGAGAATTTCCAGCCAGTCATTATTAATATTGACTTCAACTTCTAAACCATTTATAGTGTAGGGATGAATTACCTCGTTGGCGCGGTAAACTGCGCCGGGGATGGTCGCCTCAATAACAGCTTCAATCAGTTCAATCAAAGAAGAACGATCGAATTTCGGCTGTCCTTTTTTAATTTTCCAAATATCCATTTGATGCGGCTCACCCGTGTGTTTCTTGTCAACAACATCGCGTCGATAACATATTCCTGGACACAATACTAGATAATCATCAAGTTGATTATTTTTAATTTCCGCGATAATATCCGGAATTATGGCCGTGGTATGCGTTCTTAAAATCTTCTCCTCGTTAATATATCTCGTATAGCGGGGCAATCTACTCGGATTATCATGGGGAAAATAAAGCCTGTCGAAATTATTAGCAACCGAAGATATCGGTCCGGAACGCCTAATATCTGGCTTAGGCCAGCCTTTTTTGGTTTCAAAGAATTCAGCAATAGCTTTAACCACCAAATTAATGGCGTGCACACCATTTTCAGGATCTGTTAAATCCTTAATAGCCAAAGCTCGCCCGATTCTTTCTTCATTGCTTTCGCATTGCATGTCTTACTCCTTTGATAGTGTTTAATTTGTTTTATTTAATTATTTTATAACCTTAATCTTGCTGCTTTTAAAGAATTTTTGCCGATAAAATATTTTGACCAAAAATCCCCGACTTGGCTTGATTTTTGTCTGGACAAACCTTATCAACAGCTTCTTTGATGGCAGCCAAATTCTGTATATGGACTGCGACAAAACTGCCGCTCTTGTGGCAATAAGATTGATATCTCTGCTTGTCTACCCACGGAAAACATATTTCCGGGTCAAAAACAACCCTGCTGCCAACACGATTAAATTCCCCGCGCAAATAACTAAAGGGAGCGTCGCTACCGTAAAAAATTCGCCGATAACCCAAAATAGAAATAGCAACGGTCAAAACCTCAACATCAACTATCATGGCCGTATCAAAAAAAACATTGCTCAGACCAACCATTTTGTCAAGCGCCGAGTCAAGGTCATTTTGATAAACAAAACTATTTCCCAGATGAGCAATAATAAAAGTCATATCGCCATATCTTTTGGATAGAAAACGCAATTCGTCGTTACTGTAATCAAGATTAACGGGTAAATGAATTATTACAAAGGATTTTTTACGGTTAAGAAACTCAAACGAAGGGCAAAAATCAAGAATGCTGGCCATTCCTCCTTCGCTTTTTCGTATTTTTATTTTCAATCCTTTGAAGTCGGCATTTGGACCAATCACTTTTTCAATCATCGCGGAATTATTGATTTTGTTAGCGGCCAAAAAGACCGCGCCAATATTTGACCGTTTATTGGCGATATTTTTAACATACTCGTTGCCAACCGTTTCTCTGCAGGAAAACGGGAAGGCAAAAATTAAATTATGACGCTTAAAATGCGGCAATAATTTAATCATCGTTTTACGGTGTTGTGAATAGGTAAAATACGCGAAAGTGTCGTTGGGGTACTTGGCCACCTCATTAAAAACTCCTTTCTGGCCCATGGGTTTGGGTTGACAATGTACATGGGAATCTATTATTTCTTCGGGCAACCAACGGCGCAATTTTTTCAACAACTCTTCCTCAAAATCTTTTATAATCATCATGACATTCCTCCAAATTTATTTAATTGTAAAGAACTTAAATTATTTAATATAACTTATAATTTTTTTTCCATAATTAATGTAAACTCTTTGTCCTCCGTCGAATAAAAACCGGCTTTGGAATAAAAATTTTTAGCCGGATTGTCTTTAAAAACCTGCAATTTAATCATATCGGCATTTAATCTTTTTGCGTCTTTTTCCATTATATCCAAAACATGCTGTCCGATTTGCCTTCCTTGAAAACTCGGCTTAATTTGAATGTTGCGCAAATGAGCCAATTTTTCAATCACCTCCATGTCGTAAAAACCAATCGGCGCGCCTTGATATTCAATAATTTTAATATTGTCGGGCTTAATATTCGCCATAAATTTTTCCTTGTCCCAACCGCCCCAATACTTTTTAACGCAATGTTCCATGTTCTCTTTGGACAAATCGTGAACAAAAACGCAATCACTGTCTTTATACAATCTTAAAGTCAATTTGTTAAAATCAATTGTATCGCTCATGTGTTTTTTATATTTCCAACAATAAGGATCGTATCCATAAAGATTGCCGCCTAAAGTTAAGGCGCGGGCACGGCAACCTCCGCAAATATAACGGTCGGGGCAATGACCGCAGCTACCTTCCAAATCGCGTTTCATCAGCCGGCTCAAAGATGCCACTTGCCCTCTGTCGCGCCAAATTTCTTTTAACGGGGTTTTGCGGAAATTACCCAAAATGATGTCCGGCAAAAAAGTGCACACACCGATATCACCGTTATCGCAAATATGGATCATGTTTAACCCAAGGGTGCAACCACTGATAATATGACCGCCGTAAATATCGCCGTGTGTTTTAAGTTTTTCCACAATAGCCTGGTCAACCAAGTGATAGAGCGGGTCCTGACAATTCATAATAATGGACATCTTCCGTTTGAGCCTTTCGTTGGCCAACTCAGCCAAATATTGTTTATAATCTTCGGCCGTTAGCACAAAAATTTGATTGCTGGCGTTGGCCCGACCGGAAAAAATAGCGGCGCGGCTAAGAAAAGTATCAACGCCCAAACTTTCCAAGAGATCAAGCAAATCCGACAAATCATTAATGTTCAGTTTGGTCGCGGTATGCTCAACATGAACCTTAAGATCGACTTCTTTGAGCAATTTAATGGCTTTAATCGCACGTTCAAGAGCTCCAGGAAAATTTCTAATTACGTCATTAATTTCCGGCCTAGAACCATCCAGGCCGATACCAAAAGAATAAAGACCGGCTTGTTTAAGTTCTTGCGCCAACTTGGAAGTAAGCAATAAGCCGTTACTTTGAATGCGAGTTTTGATGCCCTTGGAGGTGGCATAGCTGATTATTTCCACCAAGTCGGGACGCAGCAACGGCTCCCCCCCAGTGATGGCCAAGGTTGGACAACCAAGATCAGCTAATTCATCTAAAAGTTTTTTAACATCGGCGCCAACAATTAAATCAGTCTCTTCTTTGCAAGGAGAAGCGTCAGCTCGACAATGAATGCAACTCAGATTACAACGTTGAGTAACCTCCCAAAGAGCATAATGAATTTGTCTGTCCTTTAGCATAAACAATTTAAATTAATATTTGCGTAAAGACCCGTCCCTAACCAATATTATATTTAAGTTCAGAATTAATATAAGATGTATGGTATCTCTTCTCGCGAGAAGATATTTGGGGCGAAGTATGGCTATAAAAAATCACTCTCGCAAAGTTTAAACTTCGCCCCATTTGTCTCTTAGTCAAAAGAGCAAGCGCACTCTTTGACTATTACGAGCTCATCCGAGGAATTAGCTGAATTGGTTTCACCCATCCACGCTTCCTGGACCGTTGACATAGATCCTTCCAAGCTCTTTGTTTCGTTTTCCATAAATTTCATATTATTATGCTCAAATAAGTTTTAGTATATATTTAATAGCCTGTCAATGGCCAAGTATGGGGTATAATAAAGCAAATATCACAGGTGTATAAGGGACAATTAATTTTCTTGCTTTAATTTTACCACTTATCCGCCCCCCGCAAGCTTTTTAAAAATGTAGCTCGCCAAAACAGAAAATAACGCCAACATTGGCGTTATTTTTTGAGATGCTACGCCACGTGATGAGCTACGAAAAATAGCCTCATGGGGTCAAGTCTTGTTTTGTGCATTCAACATACACCTACTCTACAAAAAAAATCTACGCGAGGCTTGTTTTTAAGTCCCCGCATTTAACGGGTTGCTTTGAGATTTAACTTGTCGGCACGGGATGAGGGAATCGGACCCCCGACCGCGGTTTTGGAGACCGCTGTTATACCACTTAACTAATCCCGCAAATAGATCAAAAATTCATAAAGCTTATAAAGTCACGAAAAACCGACTTTTGACTTTATGAACTTTATAAACCTTCAAACCTATTTAGTTTCTTTGTGCAGAGTATGTTTGTTGCAACCGGCGCAAAACTTTTTCATTTCCAATCTCTCTTTCAGGATTTTTTTGTTTTTGCGCGAAAAATAATTGATGGTTTTACACTCGGTGCACTGCAACTTAATCATGTTTTCTTGAGACATAAATTGTAATTAATTTTATTTATCCGATATCCGATTGGTGGGCCGGGTAGGATTCGAACCTACGAAGGCGCAAGGCCAGCAGATTTACAGTCTGCCCCAGTTGACCGCTTTGGTACCGACCCCTCTCAATTTAAAAATTTTCAATTAACAATTTTCAATCAATACTTAATCTTCTGGCAATAAACTGAAAATTAAACCTTGAAAATTGATTGGAAATTGAAAACTGAAAATTGAACATTAAACGCAGTTTATTTTAATAAAATAACTCTTTTTATCGTAAAAGTCAAGCTCCTTTCTAATGCCCCTAATTACTCCGATATTCCCGATAAGCGATGCCCGTGATATCAAACAGGCGTTTGGCCGCCACATAAACATCTTTATCAGAATACTTGTCCAGTTCATAAATAACCTCCACGATGCCGTTTTGGATAATGGTTTTGGCGCATTCATTGCAGGGAAACATGGTGCAATACAATTTACAACCGTGCGTGCGGGCGTTTGCGTTATAAATAGCGTTTTCCTCGGCATGGCAAACATAGGGATACTTGGTTTCCAGCCAGTCGCCTTCGCGCTCCCAGGGCAATTCGCCGGCTTTGATGCCCCGCGGCCAGCCGTTATATCCGAGGCCCACCACCACATTGCGCTGATCAACCACCACGGCGCCGTTTTGCGAATTCGGGTCTTTGGAACGCAAAGCGATTAAGCGGGCCATACGCATAAAGCATTCGTCCCAGGAAATGTAATTATTGTTATGTTCTTGCATATTTTTGCCCTCCTTTTAAAATAATTTTCGTTTATAGAAAAACATGAAGCCGCCGGTCAAAATGACGATCAAACCCATAATATAAACAAAGGCCAAAGGATCGCGATCAAAAGGTAGTTTGACATTCATGCCATAAATACTGCCCACTACCGTGGGAATAGTCAAGAGGATGGTTAAAACGGTCAAAACCTGAATGCGACGGTTCAGGCGGTTGGTAAAAATAATCTGGTAAGAATCCAGAAGACTCTTGATGCTTTTAACGCTGGTCAAGCACAGATCCAAAGATTGACGGGTGCCGATAATCATATCGTCAAACAAATCGTTGTCATCGTCGTAAAGCGGCAGCAGCTTGTTCTGGACAATAGTTTCCAAAACCCGGTTCAGGGGTGACAGCGCCGAAACATACTGATTTAAAATTTCTTCGTCTTCCACGAGCGAACTGATGTCGGCATCAGATACTCGGCGCACATAACGTTGACGTTTCAGCAAATCGCGGCGCATCAATCTGATTTCGCGAGTGAAAATCTGGGAAGTTTTCAACAAAATGTAAATCAATAACTTGCTGCGCTGAGTGGTGGCGGCCGGCAATTCGCTGTCTAAAATGGCGCGGACGATATTGTTGCGGCCCGATGACAGAGTGATAAAATGCTTGTCGGTGCAAATGATGGTCAGAGATTCGGTGTGCAAAAATTTTTCCTCGTTTTTACCCTCGGTTTCGCGCGGCGTTCTCATAAAAATCAATAAATTGCCGTCCTGACGCTCCACCCGCGGCAATTCGTAGGGATCCAAAATGTCCGCCAAGTCGTTACGATCCAGGCCGGTCAATTCTTCAATGGTCGCCAAATCATCATCCACGATATTCTCTCCGTTAATCCAGGCGCCGTCGCGGACATCTTTCAGGTGGCGCAAAGTTGGATGATGTTTGGTTTTGAAATAGGTTTTCAACATAATTTCATTATAACACAAGCTAAAATATAAAAAAATCGGCTTTGTTAAACGGATTTTTACTTTTTGATATTTTTAACAAATAAATCGCTCCGGCCGCAGCCGGGGTCTGGGATTTATATCCGATCAACAATAATCATTCAATTTTCGCGTTAATTTATTTTAACTCTGAATTCCGGCTCGCTGGCCGGAATGACAGAGGTGTAGAGGTGTAATGTTTGCCTGGTAAAATCCTGAATTTTTATTATCAATATTAAAATCGCCCCGCTGGCCCAGCGGGGCGATTTTGGTTTATTTCTATTAACGATAGCTGTTGAGAGCGGCTCTGGTGGCCGGTCCGACATAACCGACCGCTTCAACGCCGTTGGCGGCTTGAAAGGCCTTAACAGCCGTTTCCGTCACCTCGCCAAAAACGCCGGTGGGCGGCTGATCGGTCGGAAAGTAACCCAAACATTGCAAGAAAGTTTGCAACGAACGAATTTCGGAGCTGGCCTGGTCTTTAATCAGGAAACCGCTGAAAGTAAGGTCCGGCCGGCAGGCGGCGATTTGCACGCCTTTAACCCGAGCTTCATCCTTGGCGGCCGGCGCCTGACGACTGGCGCCGCTATAGGCGATGGCCCTGACTATATCCCAATCGGTGGCCGAAGAAGGATTATACTTATAAATGGCCTTAAAAGATTTAATGGCTGTCGCTTCACTGACCATATTGCGATCGACCGGACGCAAACCGTAAGCCATAACTGTCACAGCCGCGTCGTCGTGAGCATTGCCGCGATCGGGCGCGCGCAAATAAATTTTACGGAACGACTCGCTGGCTCGGGTTTCGGATTTTTGATTGGTTTGTGTTGGCCAGCGGCCGTTGGCGACCTTAATGACATCGCCCCAGTCATCCGCCGTAATCGGCAACTTGCCAAAAGCGGCCTTAAAGGAATTGATCACTCCGCCGCGCTCACCCATACCGAGCGTTTTGGTGGCCGGCGTGCCATAAGCGATGAACTGATTGATCACATCCTTGGTCGCGCCGGACAAACTTGTTTTGGCCACCACCCTGTCAGTAATAATTTTGGACTGACTTTCACGACCAAGATCGCGCGTTTCGGCGGCCGCGAGCAGAATATCGGCCAATTTTCCCTTGGCTATGGTGGCGGCATCGACGATTATCTGTTCAATGGTCACTTTGCCGGACGCGTCTACGGCCGGTTGGCCGTCCAAACCGGAAACGACTTTTGTTTCTTCTTTGACGGTCGTCTGTTCTTTGGAGGTTGTTTCTTCGGTTGCCTGATTCGTGGTGTCGCCCTGCGTTAATTCGCCGGTGTTGGGATTATAAGACTGATAAGTCGGCGGGGTTGACTGAGTCGGGCTGCTGCCGGGCAAACCGCCGCCGCCTTGAGCGTTGCAGCTATTATTGTTCAAGGCGTAACCGGTATTGCAGGTAATGACGCAATCGGAACCGACCGTGCCATTGTCAACGGTTTTATTGGAACAAATACGCAAAGCCGTGGAATAAGACGATTCCAAGTCGTCATCATCGCCGGCGGTAACCTTATAATAATAGCTGGTCCAGGCGACGGTGGAAGTGTCATTGAAACTGGCGGTGCCGGCTAAAATGGCGGAGGCGTTAACCTGACTGTAACTGGAGCCGTCTGTGGAACGATAGACCGCATAACCATACAAATCGGTCAGAGATGAGGCATCGGCGTTGGCGGTGGGCGCAGTCCAGGTCAAGCCGACCGCGGTCCCGCTGCCGCTGGCTTGCGTCACGCCGGTCGGCGCGGCCGGCGCCAAGCCATCGGGACTTAAACCCGGAGCAAAAACAGTCAAGTGATTGGTGCTGGCGGTTAAAACCACTTTGTAATCGGTGTAATCGGTGTCCTCAACAAAGGTCGGGCTGGCGGATAAAACGTCGTCAATGAATTCTTGATAACCGGTGGTGGAAGCCGTGCCGTTATACAAAGTCCAATCGGTGGCATCCGACGCTTTGTAGTAGGCCTTGCGCGTCGTTGGCAAGCTGACCCAGTCGTTCAAAGTGTCGTCCCAATACTTGACCTGCATGGTTTTTAATTTGCTCTTGTCCGTGATATTGTCGGCGTTATCAATATCGGCTTTATAAAGAACCATGTCCAAGTCAATGTAATTATCCAGAGTGGTGATGGGCTGACCGGAATTGTCCGTGGCGGTGATGGTCTGGCCCTTACTGTCGAAGGGTTTGGTGGATTTGGTTTCGGAAACCGCGGCCGTGGTGGCGGCGGATACGGTGCCGCTGGAACTGGAACTGCCCAAAGCGTTCGGCGGCGCGGTAATCTTAACGCCAGTGCCCGAAACTTCTCCCGTAGTGGTATTCTGACTGGTATCGTCAACGATGCCACCGGCCGAAGGAGTGATGGTGGAAGATTTGGCTTTATTGTCCCAATTAGCGTTGGTTGATAATTTAATGTTTTTACTGTCGACATTGCCGCCGCTCACCGTAATCAAAGTCGGCAGGCCGCTGACGCCATATTGGCTTTCACTATAACCGTTGGCCATGCCGAAAACTTTCCAGGTCCCGTCGGTAACGCCGATGGAATAAACGCCGGTGCCGTCAACCGGACCATGGACCTGGGCGCCGGTGGAAGTGTTTTCCGCTCTGACCCAGCCATTGGCTACCTGCTCGCCGGAGTCGTAAGTATTGTCGGCGTCGGCATCGGCGAAAATCTTGCCGCTGATAGTGGCGCTTTGCGCCGTTAAGGCAAAGTTAACCGTGGCATTGGCTGTACCGTCATTGCTGGTCGGGGTGCCGGAAATATAACCCGGCTTATCAGAACCGATAAAATAACTGCCGGAATTTAATTTGGGCACGGCCAAAGAATAGGCGCCGGTAGTGGCGTTGGCCTGTTGACCGGAATGAAAACCGTTTTGCGGACTATTGATCCAAACCCAAGCATCGCGCTGGCCCGCGCTCGGACCGCTGACCGCGCCGGAAATGGTAATAATGGAATCGGCATCATTTAAATCGGGCAAAGCGAAACCGACATTATCATCAGTACCGTCTATGGTAATACACCTCTTATCGGCAGCAAAAGCGTCGCTTGAACTCTTGGGCATATACTGACCGTAACCCGGAACATCCACAAACCAGAAATAATCGCCGTCCGCCAAAGAAACAGTGGAAGTAGCGCCGGCAATATCAGCTACTCTGACGGATTTATGAAAACCGGTCGGTTGCGGCGCGTCGCCGCTAAAAGCCACGCCGTCAATATTGATAAAGGCCTCTTTGGTGGAGTAATCGGCTTTATTGTCAAATTGAATGGTAACTGTATTTAGATCGCTGGCGTCAATGGTAATGTCAGCGCCGGTGGCGTTGGATGTGGTCAGTTTAATGTTGGCCGGACTATTAGCCACGGCATCGGTGCTTAAACCGACCTCGCCGTAATCCGGCGTCCAAACATCAACCCGATAATATTTCCAATCACTACCGCTCGTGCCGGCCGGCACGCTAATACTGTATTGACCGGAACCGTTGGTGCTGCCGCCGAATTCCCGTCCCAGCTGATTGCCGGCTGAGCTGTAAGACACAGCCCTAATCGGCATATAATTTTGCGTGGCGCCGCCAATGGTTACGGTGCCGGAAATAGTCACCCAAGTGATGGCGGTATCCGGCTTAAGATTGACGCTGGACTGCGAAGCGCCGCTGATGGCGGTGGTGCGGTCATACTGTGTCCAACCATAACCCGGGATATCGCCCTCCACCTGCCAGGTGCCGTTATCCACATAAAGAATATAATTGCCGGAAGCGTCGGAAGTGGTGTTGGCGTGTCCGGGGCCGTTGGTTTGTTTGGCCCAGACCGAGGCATAAGCCACGGCTTGAGAACTAGTGTTCAAAACCTTGCCGGAGATGGTGTAGGACGGCTTTTTTATCTTAATGGACAAGCTGCTGACATTATCTTGCACATCCTGGGTGATTTCTTTGCCGTCAGGCAAACCGGGTTTGCGAGCGCCTATTTTATAAATGCCTTTGACCGGAATTTTCAAACTGAAACTGCCGTCAGTTTTGGTTTTGGTGTTAGCGCCGGCATAACCGCCCTGGGCCTGATAAGCGTAGACTTCGGCGTCGGCGATACCGCTTGAACCATCCGTCACCGTGCCGCTTACCGTATAAACCGTTTGGGTGGAAATGTCGAAAAGTATGGTGCCGTCATTGGCCGTATCCGAGGCCTCGCGCACCGCCGGCGAACCGGCCGCCTGCACTTTGACATTAACAGGCATGGGCGACATCCAGTCCGGCATGGGCGGCGGACCGGCCATCGGACCCTTGGGCATGGCCGAGCCGATGCCAATCATCCAATCGCCGTCCGGCAAATACAACGTGTAGTCGGTGCCGGCATCCTGGCTGCCGGCGCTGGTAACGGTTTTAACCCGAAAATTATTATAAGAATTGGCAAAAATATCCACACTGTCAGCCGTGCTGTTAGTGGAGAAGTCGCCAAGCAAATGAACTTTCACAGCTGTGCCGGAATTAGTATCAAGTCTGGTCAGAGTTAAATCTTTGTCAATGACATTATTATCCGACGAATCCGAGGAGGCGTCGGTGGTTTCATTGACAAACAACGGTTCCGGCATCATAAAACCGTTAAAATCGGTAGCGGTGGAGGTGGCATTGACGGTGATGGTCGGCTCGGTAAATAAATTATACTGCCCTTCGCGCAAACCGGTGAAGCTGTAATTGGCATTCTGATCGCCGTCAAAAGTTACCGTGGTTTCCATGGGTCCGGTCATGGGCGAGCCCAAAAAGATGCGCATGGTCTGACCGCTGGCCACATTAACATTGGCGGTATTGTTGCCATTACGCATGGTCACGGTGCCGGACAGGGTGTAAGCGCCGCCTTGAGTGATAAAGAAGGGCATACTGCTGATATTTTCCAATAAAGCGCCGGTGTCGCTGAAAGTTTTGATATCAACCGAATAGCCGTCGGTGCCGAAATCTTTGGGTATGGAAGAATTGATAATACCTTTAATGTCAAATTTCAAAAAGTCGGTGCTTTGCGTGGCCGCGCCGGAAGTGGTCACGGTAACGGTGCGGGTGGCCTGATTGGCCGAGACAGAAATTCCGATAGCGCCGGCGTTCCACTCGTTAATATCGGCATTTTTAGGAGAATGTAAATCCTTGGTCGCCGAAGTCACATCAAAACCGGCCGGAAAAGTCAGTTTGACGCTGCCACCCGCCGGAATGGATTTGGTGGTCGGCACTTGAACGAAGTACATGCTGGTCTGGCCGGCCATGCCGTTCATGGGCATGGCTCCGGCTTTCATCATCCCCATACTGCCCATATCCATGCGCTGCTCACCGCCCGGACCGCCCGGACCGAGCTGGCCGGAAGTGTTGGCTGAATTTTGAATAGGCGTTTGGGCGGCGTTTTGACCGTTCAAAAGACGGCCGGTGGAACTGGCGATTTGGTTATTGGAACGATCAATGACGCTATCCACAAATACCTGCAAATCACTGGGATGGGGCGTGGCGCTGAATAAAGTAAAGCCCTCGACAGTCACGGTATTGGTTGGTTCGTCGTAAGCCAAACTCAAATTGTTGACTCCTGACAAAGCCGTGGCGCTCGAATACGGCGCGGAAGCCACGCCGCCATTTAAAGTTTTGACATAATAATTGTCCGGATTAAGCACTGAAGTGGCCCACTTGGTTGCATCCGACTGCTTGGCCGCGTTCATTGATTCGGAAAAAGTGATGGCCAGGCGATAATCGTCGCCGTTGGCAAACATGACCGATGGCGCCGCGATATCAGCCGCGCCGGTTTTGAAACTGGAAGTATAAGCGGCGTTAATGGCATTGCCGGAAGCATCGGTCACACCGGTACCCACGGTTAGGGTGTATTGGGTGTTGGATGACAGAGCGGCATTGGGAATAAACTTGGCCATATTGCCACCCGGTTCATAAAAAACCTTACCGGCCACCATGGTGCTGCCGGCCTTTAAGCTGATGTTTTGCGTGGTGATGGTGCTTAAAGCCATGGCTTCGGAAAAACCGATATCAATGGAAGCGGTGCCGACGCTGACACCGATGGCGTCATTGGCCGGAAAAACAGCTAAAACCGTCGGTTTGGTGGTATCGGAAGCCGTATCGGCATTGGTGTCAACCTGAAAATTCATCTGATACCCCTGCGTATTGGCCAGACAAACATCTGGATTGGTGCCGCCGCAGGACGATGGATCGCCCAGCCAGACGCCGGTGGCGCTTTTGACATTACCCATCACCTTCAAAACATACCAGCCGTGATTGGCTGAGTTAAGAGACAGGGAACTGGTCGGGTCCAAAGTAGCCACTCTTTGCGTGGCTTGATCCAAGCTGACGGCGGCGGCTACGGCCGAACCCAAAGTCCAATTGCTTTCATTGGTGACCGGATACAGTTTAATGGAAGAGCTGTTAATACTGCCGCTGTCCATGGGATCGGAAAATTCAATCAAGAGAGAACGGCTGACCTTAAAACCGAAAGAGCCGGGCGAGGGCGTGGTATTTTTGACAAAAGGAGGCATCATCATACCGCCGCTGCCGTAATTTGACACATTCACCGTGCCGCCTTCCTGCCAACCGCTGCCCCATAGACTGCTGTTGTCCATCATGGTGGTAAAACCGTTGGCAAAAGAACCGTCGGCCAAACCACCGCCCAAAATCGGGGTGCCATTAGTGTCGGTCACGCCCTGAGTCACCACGATGGTGTAAAAAGTGCCGGGCGTCAAACTGTTTTCCGCGGTGGCGTAAAACCTGGCCTGATGCTGCGCCGAATCGTAGTAAACCTTGCCACTGACCCGATCCTGACCATTGCTGGTCAAGTAAATATTGGAATTGGCGTTGGAGGCGTCTAAATCATTGATAGTGCTTTCATTCATAGCCCGATCAAAAGCGATCACGACCGGAGTTTCGCCGCTGCCGACCGTGGAACAGGTGCCGGTGCAAAAAATATTGATCGGCGCGCCCATCATATTGTCGCCCGGCGCCGTCCAAGTAACGACCGGCTTATCATTGTTGCCGCCGGCCACAAAATTCATATTGCCTTGATTCAAACGCAGAGTGACGCTACCGCCCTTAAAGGCCTGGACAAACATATCCATATAATTGGCCTTAAAAGCCACCACGCCATGCGAACCAGGAGGCAGAGTGTTGTCGGGAATGGTAAAAGCGCCGGTGGAGCTGGCAGCAGTAACATAACCGGCCGCCGTGCCTTCGATAAAAACGTTTGGCAGTTGATCGGCGGCAAAAGCGCTGCCGTCCGATTTAAAAACATAACCGCTCAAGTCGGCATCGCTGTCGGCGTCGGTATAATCACCCAAGGCGTCGTCATTGGCCGCCAAGATATCAATCATAATCGGACTGCTTTGAGCGCCGGTCGCGTTCATGTTGTCATCCCAATTAGCCGCCATGTAACGCACATTGGGCGTGGTGGCGGCATCGGTTACTTTCATATAATAACCGATGACCGTATCGTTGTCCCAACCGGCATCCCAGGCGATGGTGCAGGAATAAAAGCTGCCTTCCACGGCTACGCAGTTGGTGGTGGTGGCACCGCTGGATAAATCTGGCGCCGATGAACTAGTTCCCGCTTTCCAGACAACTTGCACGGGATTACTGGAAGCCAGGGCCCGATCATCCTCGGCCCTGGTCATTAAAACCAAATCAGCGCCGGCCTTGGCCTGCCAGACCGGCATATGCATGATAAAAGGTTTTTGGGTGTCGTTGTCGGCGCTGTAAGTCTCGCCGGTCAAAGTAACGGCCGTTGATTCGGCCGTGCCGGAACGATTGCCGGCAAAATCCACGGCCACCACATAGGCCTTGTAAGATCTGGTTGATAAAACAGCGCCGGCGCTGTCACGGGTGATAAAATTGCCACCGTTATAGGTATAAGTTTCCAACTGAGTGGAACCGGAGAACTGATATTGTCCTCCGTGAATCCTGTCAATCGGCGTTTGCGCGGCATCGTTGAAGCTGGTCGTGGCTGATAACAAATAAATGGCGTAATAATCAAAAGACGGATCCGGGGCCGTGGCTGGCGTCCAAACCACCCGGATATCGCTGCCGTTAATGCCGCTGTTGGCGGTATTATCCGGATCGCTTAAGGTCACTCCGGCAACCGTAGTCGGAGCCGTGGTGTCCCCGCCCATATTGGCAAAACCAGCGCTGGTGACGCTATAACACTGCCAATCGCCACTGCCGTTATAATCCTCGCCACCCATCGACCGGCGACCGATGGACTGACCATATAAACAATTAGGCACGTAATCGCCGCCCACCCATTGACCGCCCAGTATGGCATCCATTTCATTGGTAAAACCGCCGCCGCCGTATTCCACATAATCCTTAAAATTTCCCGAACCGTCTTTTAAGACAATTTCATTGCCAAAGGCAGCCAAGTCGGCATTAACCGTGCTGCCGTTGCTATTGGAAGTGTATAGAGCGGTGGCGCTGTCCGAGCCGGTTTGATTCCAGTTTAAAACCGCGTAAGAATTGACGGCTAAACTGGTATCAGCGGGCACGGTGTAGGTTTTACCGTTGGAAATAACAGTCCAGCCGGCCAAATTAACCGTGCTGGTGCCGCGATTATACAATTCCAACCAACCGTGACCGGCGCTGGTGTTATATAAAACCTCGTTAATCAGAATCGGGGTGCCGCCAGTCACGAACGTGCCGGTGGAATTTTCCACAGTAGAACTGGTGTTTTGCGGTCCAGAGGTGGATTGAACCACAAAATCGTACAAATTATTATTGGAATCCGCGCCGTTACCCTTGCTGGCGTGCACGCCCAACAAACCCATTTTAGCGGCTGTGGAGTCGGGATAGGCCTTGCGTTCAATAGAACCGTCGGCCGCGGGCGCCGGGGCCGCCTGGCCGCCTTCGGCCTGAGCTGTCGCCGTCAACGCGCCATAAGCGACTTTATCCAGCAAGTGTCCGTCCGGACTGAATAGACCGACAATGCCGCCAACTTCAGGCAAAACAAAATCGCCATCAAAAGTGTCATCGGCCACAGTGGCGCCGTCATAACCGTTGCCGGTGGCGCCGCCAAACAGGTAAAACCCGCCGGCCGGAACGGTGCCGGTGCTGATGGAGGTTGTGGCCGTCCAATTGGCCATATTGGACAAATCGATGCCGGCGGCCGTGGTGGACGCGGCATAGGCCAAGAAGAAGTTGCTGTTGGCGAAATTGATCGGACCGTCATTGCGGTTATAAATTTCTATAAATTCATCATTGGCGTCAGTGCCGGCCGTTTGAATTTCGGAAATGACCAGAGGCGTGCCCATCATGCCCTGTCCTTCGGTTCCCAAAAAGACCTGAGGAAACATGGCCGCGTTACCGCTCGGCCAATCATTGATGGTCGAACCGTTACCCACTGTCACGTCAATACCGCCGGCCTTGATTAGCGGATTAAAAGCGCGCAAAGGCGCGGCATTCAAATTGGCCTTGGGTCTCGTGACCACAAACAGTTTGACCTTGGTGTTCCAGGTGGTGGGGATAGCCAGGTTTAAACCGGAAAAAGTCGCCTGCTGGCAAGTGCCGCCCATGGCAAAACTGTCGCTCGCGGTGGTAAAACTGCTGACGCTGCCCAAAAGAGTATCGGCGCTCCCGCCGCTCGCGGTAAAAACACCGTCCGCAGCGCCGCCGCCGTTATCGCGCCACAATTCCACTTCGTTTAAATCGGTGGAGGCGTTAAAGCCGTCTTTTTCATCAAGACAAACCGAAACGGAATTCAAAACACCGCCCGCGGTTTCATCAAACAATTCTATGATCAAAAAGGCCTTCTTAACCGAAGTGTCATTCAGATAGACATCGGGTGTGCCTCCGGCATCCTGTCCGGCAGTCACATTATCATTGGCGTTGTAAACGCTGATACCGCCGGCCGCCCGGGCCCACGGCGTCCAATTATTAAAAGTTATCCACAATCCCGCGACCAGGACTAAAATCAAAATGCCGATTGTCGCTTTGACTGGAATTTGACGATGTTGCATATTGTTATAATTTATTTTGCAAACCAAACTTGCAAATTAATATTTAAAAAACCGGTCAAACAACAAAAATGACCGGTTATCATAGTCTTTTTTAAATAAATTTATCCGATTGTTTTGAAAACTAAAAAATAGTCTGCCCGTCGATTTCATTTAACCTTGAAAAATTACATAAAAAATATGAAAAATATCAGCCAGCGACTTAACTGGATGATTATCAATTGTAATTACCTAAACAAAATCTAAAAACATTATACCAAAAATTAGAGCAATCAACAAGTTGATGCGGCCACGCAACGAATTTAACACGAGATGAACTATTCGGATTGGTCAAAAAAAATTTGTCGGAAAATTAAAAACGGATTATAATAATTTTAAGCGTCGACGATATTTTTAAAAACTTTGCCTCTTAACTTTAATTTTTTTAATTTTTGACTTCTAATTTTTAACTTTTAATCTCTTCATCCATGACCTCCTGGTTATTGACTATTTTTTCCACCCTTAACTATAAAACCATTATTATTTTAATGGCCGTGGAAAGCTCGCTCATTCCCTTTCCCTCGGAAGTGGTGATGCCGCCGGCCGGTTATCTGGCCAGTCAGGGGCAACTTGATTTAAAGTTGGCGATTGTCTGCGGCGTGATCGGCAGTCTGCTGGGCGCCTTATTCAACTATGGCCTGGCCGCCACCCTGGGACGGGTCTTGTTGGAATCTTTTGTGAACAGCCGCTGGGGCAAACTGTTGTTGCTTAGTCAAAAAAAGTTGAATCAAAGCGAGGCCTACTTTAACCGTTACGGCCGCGCCGCCACTTTTTGGGGCCGCCTGGTGCCGGCGGTTCGGCAACTGATCTCCCTGCCGGCCGGCCTATCGCGTATGCCGCTGGCTTCTTTTGTAATTTTCACCGCACTGGGTTCAGCCGTCTGGATGACCATTCTAACCCTGGCCGGCTATTACTTTGGCGCCAACCAGACGGCTATTGCCGGTTATTACCATTATGCCCAAAAAATCACTTGGCTGGTTTTGGTTCTACTTTTTGGTTGGCTGATTATTTATTTATTCAATAAAAAAAAGCGCCGCCGTCTATGAACAAAAAATCCTATCATCGCCCCTTGATTTATTGGCTGGTCTTCATTCTGTCTTTGGCTGATGCCGTGGCCGGTTATGTGCAATCCTCATTTTTAAATCAATTCTTTTCTTTGGCCAATGTCGGTTTGATCATCGCCTTGGCCGGAGCGGCCGCTTTGATGTCTTCGCTGTGGCTGTCCAGACTCATCGCCCGCTTTTCTCTTTATCGGTTGGGCCTCGGCTTGGCCTTGGTAAATACGCTATGCGCGACAGTTCTGGCCATGACCGGCGCGCCCATACTGGCCTCGTTGTTTTTCCTGGTTCGCTCTCTTTGCTTTACCTTTCTGCTGATCGTCATTGATATTTTATTGGAAAACATTTCAACGGACAAAATTACCGGTTCCATCCGTTCGCTTTATTTAACCGTCATTAACCTGGCCTGGTTAGCCGCGCCATACTTGATGGGCAGTCTGGTCGGCGCCAATCATTACGACCGCGTTTACTGGTTCGGAGCCGGCCTGACCGCCTTGTGGTTCTTTATCTTCTTCAGTCAACGGCGACGGATTAAAACATTGCCGGTTAAACCGACCATGCCAGGTTTTGGTTCGCTGGACGCCCTGAAAGAGCTGAGAAAAAGCCGCGATTTAAAAGCCGCTTTCGGTTCCGTTATCGCCTTGAATATTTTTTATGCCACGGCCGTGCTTTATATACCGATTTATTTAAACCAAAACCTGGGCTTCACTTGGCCCGTTATCGGCGTTATGTTTACTTTTATGCTGATACCCTTCGTCGTCCTGCAATTTCCGGCCGGACTGGTGGCGGACAAATATCTGGGCGAAAAAGAAATCCTGATGGCGGGCAATATCATTATGGCCGGCGTTTGCGCCATTATTTTTTTAAGCCACGACACCTCGGTTTTATTCTGGATTTGGGTTTTGGTCAGCAGCCGCATCGGCGCCGCCTTGGCCGAAAGCATGCAAGAGGTTTATTTTTATAAAAAGGTTAACGCGCGCCATGTCGGTCTGATTAATTTTTTCCGTCAGGCCCGTTCCTTGGGATGGCTCCTGGGCGCCCTGCTTTCTTTTGCCCTGCTTAAATTTACCGCCATTCCCGGTCTGTTTCTGGTTGTCGCCGCCGTTTTAACCGCCAACACCGTTCATTTGATGTTTATCCAGGACACCAAGTAAATTTCCGATCATTAAAAAACACCCTCGGCGGGGGCGTTTTTTTTAATTTATAAATTTTTAAACTTCGGATTATAAATCATTTTTCACGAGCGCGGCCATTTCCAAAACTTAGCAAATATTTAGACGTGTGAATATTTTCTCACGGCCACCAAACTGGCCAGGATGTTGACAACGGCCGCGGCTAAAAATTCCCAACCGAAAATCGTCCAGAAGTTGGAAGAAAAATAAGTGATGATATTAAAATCATAACCGGTGAAAAAAGTCTCCAAATATGGTTGCAATAAATTCAAGAATAAAAAGAACGACGCCAAAACCACCATGATGCTGGCCAGAGAATAGATCAGGCCGGACATGACGAAAGGGCCGTCAATAAAGCGGTTGGAAGCGCCGACCAAGCGCATGATGGCGATTTCGTTGCGATGCGTGTAAATGGCCACGCGCACCGTATTGTAAATCACCAAAAGAGTGATAACCATGAAAATCATGCTGACGGCAAAACCGGCGTCGCTGACGCGGCGAGTGATGGCATTGATTTTAGCCAGCATCAACTTATGGTCTTCAAAATCTCGCGATTCAATAATCGGATCGTCCAGTTGGTTTAGCTGATTGATCAATTCGTTAAAATCATCGGCGTTGCGCGGTTTGATCACCAAACTCGGCGTTAAGGGGTTTTTATCCAGCTCCCGCAAGGCCTCGATAATTTGCGGATCGTTTTGGTGGGCTTGACGAAAAATATTCAGAGCGTCCTCCTGGGAAACATAGGACACGTTTTTAACTTGATTGAGAGCGCCGACCTTGGCTTTCAGGGCCATAATCTGGTCGTTGCCGGCCGTGGCGCGCAAGTATAAACTGATGTCCACTTTTTCCTTGACTGTATTGACCGCCGCGGCGCTGATAGCCCTGACCGCCACCAGCAAATTGACCGACAATAAAGTCAAAATCAAAATTATGACCGTAATGATGGACAACCAGACATTACGCAGAATGTCCTGGATGCTAAATTTAACGACTCTCGCCACTGATAAGAAAAAAGAGGGCCACATATCAAATAATATATTTGCCAACCGCCTGATCGCCGACCAAGCGTCCTTCATGCAAAGTTAAAACGCGACGCCGCAATTTATTAACGATATCGCGGTTATGCGTTACCAAAAGCACCGTGGTGCCGAAACTGTTTATCTTTATCAACAAATCAATGATTTCTTTGGCGTTGATGGAGTCCAAATTACCGGTCGGCTCGTCCGCCAATAAAATTTTTGGCTGATAAACCAGCGATCGGGCAATAGTGGTGCGTTGCTTTTCCCCGCCTGAAACTTCATTGGGATAGCGGTGCATCTTATTCTCCAAACCGACTATTTTCATGACCTGGGGAGCGATTTTTTTAATTTTGGCTTTTGGCTTGCCGCAAACCTGCAAAGCGAACTCCACATTTTCCAGCAAAGTTTTTTTGGGCAATAATTTAAAATCCTGGAAAATAACACCGATTTGCCGCCTCAAGTAGGGCACATCGGCCTGGCTGATTTTGGTGATATCCCAACCGCCCACTGAAATTTCGCCCCGCGAGGCCCTTTCTTCGCCGATCAATAATTTAACAATGGTGGTTTTGCCGGTGCCCGATTGACCGACCAGCGAAACAAATTCGCCCGGTTTGATATGAAAACTGATATCGTCCACGGCCACGACGTTGGGTTCGTAAAATTTGGAAACGTTTTTTAATTTAATCATATAATCCGCTCCAAATAATTGATCAGATCGCTCATTTCGTTAAAACTGGCGTCGCGCGTCGGCGCGCCCAAACTGACAATAATATAATTATCGTCTTTGGCCTTGACTCTGGCGGCCAAACAATAACCGGCTTCCACCAAATAACCGGTTTTGGAAGCGTTGATGGGCAAGGCGGTTGACGACGGTTGTCCCGCTATCAACTTATTGGTATTGACGATGGTGTGGCTAATTTTTGACAGGGTGGTAAACTTATAAACCGGCGCACTGGTTATATCGGCCAACAAATCATCAGTTAAAGCCGCTTTCATGATCAGGGCGTAATCATGGGCCGATGAAACATTGGCCGAAGACAACCCGGTCGGCTCTACGAATTTGGTTTCGCCGGCGCCCCAAAGCTTAACCTGTTCATTCATCTTGGCGATAAAATCGGAACGAGAAAAACCGCTCAAACGCACCAAACTTTCTACGGCGTTATTGGCCGACCCCACCAAGGCGGAATACAGCAGGTCTTTAACGGTTAATTTTTCGCCGTCGGTCAAACGAACTTTGACCGATTCCCAGCTATCGACATATAGGGCGTTATAACGCTCGTCCTGAACGCTGTAAGCCACCACCCGCTCCAGATCCGGTTT
>Ga0172370_10003126_pt1 | contig 23248 bp, 20 predicted proteins | sample LakKiv5m_FD_114538 | JGI IMG/M metagenome (GOLD analysis project Ga0172370, IMG submission 114538) | Freshwater microbial communities from Kabuno Bay, South-Kivu, Congo - kab_022012_11.5m | ecosystem: Environmental > Aquatic > Freshwater > Lake | place: Democratic Republic of the Congo...
AGATATGACAACTAAAACCTTATTGGTGCTGATTGGATTGATGCCTTTTCTTCATGGGATTTCACATCCCCTGCATATTTCCAGTACCAGTCTGGATTTCAAACCCGCCAGCAACCGTTGGGATCTGACCGTTAAAATTTTTTCAGATGATTTTGAAGAGGCATTGAGACTGGACGGGGCCAGTAGGGAAAACCTGACGGATTGGATCAAAAAGCAGGTGGTTATTTATTTTGATACTAAGGCGGTTGACCCCTCTGGATTCAGGCTCGAAGAGGTGAAGAAAAAGGAAGATGCCACCTGGATTCGCTACACGTTCAAACAGTCTCCCCCCTCATCTGAGATAAAGGTGATCAATAAGCTCCTGCTGAACCTGTACTCCGATCAGAAGAATTTATTCATCTTTACCATGGGCCGGTTTCAATCAGGCCTTGAGTTTAACGCACGAAAAACAGAATTGACCATTTCATTGCAGAAGTAGGTATGATATTTGCTTTAAGAGCCAAAAATCTAAAAATCATGCACCGGAGGAGTATGTTCCTGGTAATGATATTGTTATGGCTACTGTTGCCGGTGCATGCCTTTGCAACCCATAACCGTGCAGGCGAAATCACCTATAAGCAGACGGGGGAACTGACCTATAAAATCACGGTGATCACCTATACATCAACCGGTCCGGGCCCCGTCGCCGACAGACCCGAACTGGAGGTTCAGTTTGGCGATGGCACCAAAATAAGTGTGCCGAGGATTGAGCAGGTTTTTCTGCCGGATTATTATAAGCGGAACAAATACGTTTGGGAGCACACTTATCCGGGGCCCGGTACCTATCAGATCGTGGTTGAGGATCCTAACAGGAACAGGGATGTAAAGAATATTCCGAACTCGGTGAACGTTGTATTCTCAATCAAAACCATCCTGGTCATCAACCCTGCCATTGGGAACAACAGTACACCGGTACTGCTTAATCCTCCGATCGACAAGGCAGCCAGAGGATATACATTCATTCATAATCCGGCAGCTTTTGATCCCGACGGGGACTCTCTTTCCTATAAGCTGGCAATCTGCACCGCCGAAAACGGAAAAGAGATAGCTGGATATACATTTCCGCCTTTCAGTGATTCCCTGGTGGTGGATGAACGAACCGGTGACCTGATCTGGTCGGCTCCCACCGAGCTTGGAAAATATAATGTTGCCATGACCATTGAGGAGTGGCGCAATGGGGTCAAAATTGGGAGGATCCAGCGGGATATGCAGATTGAGGTTTACGAAACCGATAACAAGCCGCCAGAGATCAAAGGAACTGGAAAATTCTGCGTCATGGCAGGTACACAATTCCTGGCAAATATCTCGGCAGTGGATCCCAATAACGATTCAATCAACCTGCAGGCCAGCGGCGGACCGTTGTCTCTCGAAATTAACCCGGCTGAATTCCGGCAGCTGACCAGCGTACCTGGCCTGGCCACTGGCAGCATCCGCTGGAATACCGATTGCACCATGGTCAGGAAACAACCCTACCTGATCATCATCAAGGCTAAAGACCTCAATGCTGAATTACAGCTGATTGACAGCAAGAATATTGAGGTCCAGGTGATCTGTCCGAAAACGGAAAATCTGAAAGCTCTGCCCTCATCCAGTTTTGTCAATCTCTCCTGGGATCCCAATATATGTGCAAGTGCAGCCGGGTACAGGATCTACAGGAAAATTGGAAGCACTCCCTATAATCCGGGCAATTGCGAAACCGGTTTACCGGCCGAGCTCGGGTATGCCATGATCAGGGAACTGAAAGGACATGCAACAACCTCTTTCATAGACAATAACAATTCAAAAGGTTTGGAGCAGGCGGTTGACTATTCTTACCGGGTGGTCGCATATTTTGGTGATGGCGCGGAATCGATTGTTTCAGAAGAGGTTGTGGCCAGATTGGTAAGGGGCTTTCCGCTGATTACCAATGTGACCGTGAAAAAGACAGGGACGGATGACGGTGAGATCAGTCTGAAGTGGATGAAACCGGGTGATGATCAGCTGGCCGGTGCAAAGGGACCTTTTGTGTATTTGTTGTACCGTTCTGAGGGCCTATACGGCAGCAACAGAGTACTGATTGACAGTCTGCCGGGTCCGGACAGTCTCTCCTATACCGACAGGAATCTGAATACCGATTCGGGCAGCTGGTCCTATACTCTTGAACTCTGGAATGCCGAGCCGGGTAACCGCTATCTGATCGGGGAACCACAGGTGGCTTCTCAATTGTTCCTGAAAGCAGAATCTTATCACAGATCCCTGCGGCTGGTTCTTGATAAAAATGTTCCATGGACCAATGAAAAATATGTAATATACAGACAGACAGGTTCTTCTGAAGATTCGATCGGAGTTACAACAGGATTAGAGTTCTTTGACCGGGGTCTTGAAGAAGGTCTGAGTTACTGCTACAGGGTGAAAAGCATTGGGAAAATTGCTGATCAGGGAATATCAGGGTTGATCAATTACTCCCAGATTGAATGTGCTATTCCGGTAGATACCCTTCCACCCTGCCCGCCAATCCTGGAAGTCAGGAGCGTTTGCGATAGTCTGGCCAATTACCTGACCTGGAACAATGTGAATGATTCCTGTTCCAGCGATGCTGCCAAATACCGGATCTATTACCGGAATACCATTGAAGGCCAACTGGCTGTGGTGGATTCTGTTCAGCCGGCCGCCAAAACGTTTTACTGGCACTATCCCGAAAAAACCATGGCCGGTTGCTATGCAGTTACCGCTGTGGATTCTGTCGGAAATGAAAGCACCCTGTCAAATACGGTCTGCGTGGATGATTGCATCAACTATTCAATCCCGAATGTTTTCACACCCAATGGTGACGGAATCAATGATATTCTGAAACCAAACCCTTACAACCGGGTTGAAAAGATCAGTCTTAAAATATTCTCCCGATGGAATACCCTGGTCTTCGAAACTGAAGATCCTGAGATCAACTGGGACGGACATCATAGCCGGAATGGCAGGATCGTTCCAGCCGGGGTTTACTATTATGTGTGCGAAGTGTTCGAACATAGGCTTACAGGGGTTGAGCCACGATATCTGACAGGTTTTATCCATGTCCTCACTTCTGATGTACAAAAGAGGAATCAATGAAGCATCTATTTGTCATATTGCCCCTGCTTCTTGCCTTATCATCAAAGGGTTACGGTCAGCTTGCATCCGGAGACCGGCCGGTGGTGAGGGCCCGGTACCTGGTTTCACAAGGACTGTTCCAGGAGGCCTCCAGCCTGGCTGATTCAGTGCTTACAACAGGGAATTCATCAGGAGAATGGGTAAAAATCAGGGCAGAAGCTCTGGTGGGAGAGGGAAGAGCTGCCGAAGCGGCTTCCATCCTGCTGCCAATTGCCTCACAAACCAATCCAGAATTATTGTATTCATTGGCAAGATATTATGCCATTGCAGGCGATGAATCAGCTGCCTGTAAATATCTCAGGGAACATTTGTCATCGCCGGAACACCTGCCGGAGCGGTATATCAAAACGGACAATGCGTTCAGGGGGATTGAGGAGGGGCTGGAATGGATCAGGGTTTGGCAACAGGAATGGTATACCGGCGAGGAGAGAACCCTTGAGGAAGTGAGATACCTGATAATCCGGAATCAGACGGAGGAAGCGGCTGAGAAGCTTGATGCCCTGTTGGCGGGCATCTCCGGTTCACCTGAATCATCGTTTTTGAAGGGCCAGATTCTTTGGTTTCAGGGAAAGGAACGTGTTGCCAGGGAACAATTAGGACAGGCGGTCATGGGTGCCAGAAATGACCGTCACCTGCTGGAGGATATGATGAGTTTTTTCGGGATTAAAGAGCTCAAAGACCTGGAATTGCAGACGGTCAACCAATTGATTGCGCTGGATCCCACTAATCCGGATTACCTCATCCGGAGAGCCCTCCTCCGGTCCGATACCGGAGGCGAAGCTTCTGCCGACCGGGAGCTCCGGGCCCTGGATGATCTGGGAATCAATAGTGCAGAACTTGATTATCAGGCCGGTATCCGTTTTGCCGGCCGCGATCCCGGCAAGGCTGAAAATTTGCTGACCCGGGCTATCGATTCGGGCGTCCTGGATGCCAGGTACTATTATACCAGAGGAATCCTGCGCTGCGATCAGTCAAAAGTGGATGAAGGACTGGCCGATCTGGCCATGTCGCTGGATATCAATCCGAAACAGCCTGATCTCTATCTGAAAAGAGGAGAAATCAGACATGGTGAAGGGGATCTGGAAGGTGCCTGTTACGATTGGCGCAAAGCCCTGGAAATGGGGAGCTCCAGAGCAGCCGACCTGCTTGCAAAATATTGCAGGTAAATTACACCAGCTCCGATAATCTTTTCAGCTCAGCAATCAGTCCGCTCATCTCCTCCAACCCCGTAAACGGATTCATCAGTGACGTGCGGAAATATGTTTTTCCGGCAATCTCGGTCTGAACAATATAATACCGCCCTTCCTCAATCATTCTCTGCCGGATTCTGGATATGAGCAGGTTATTCTGCGAGTCTGTCAGCTCTTTTCTTACGATCCTGAAGCAAACGATATTGCTTTCCGGAACATAGGGAAGCTCCAGCTCCGGATCTTTTCGGATCATTTCTGCGAATTGCTTCCCCAAATGGTAGCAGGTGGTGAAGTAATCAACAAAAATCTGGGGACCGTAGGTTTTAAGGATGGCGAAGACCTTTAAGCCCATCATGTTCTTAGTGCACTCCATGGTCCTGACGGCCGAATTGTACCAAAGCTCCCTCTCCTGATCATGAAGGATATAAGCCGCCTTTTGGTTGAAAGTGTCGTAGGAGCGGGCGCTTTCCCTGAAAAGAATGGCAGTTGTAAGTGCACTGACGCCCAGCATTTTGTGAAAATCAATGACCACCGAATCAGCCATTTCAATGCCTTTGGTCAGGTAGCTGAACTCCGCAGTAATGGCAGCTGCCCCGCCATGGGCGCCGTCGATATGATACCAGAGATTATGCTTGCGGCAAAAGTCTGCCTGGGCTTCCAGATCATCATATATCCCAGTGGATGTTGAACATGCGTTTCCCACAAGAGCCAGAATAGTCTTACCCTCCCGTGTGGCAGCAGCGTAAATCTCCTCAAGGAGGCTCACGTCCATCTTGTGGTCCGCGGTGGAAGGTACCTTCACAAGTCCTTTGTCGCCCCAGCCCATGATCTGAATGGCACGGGCAACGCTGTAATGTGATTCGGCTGAGACCATAATGGCGGGTGTAAATCCCTGGCGGTGGCCTTCATTCCAGTAATTGAACCCCGATTGATGCTGACGGGCTGCCAGCAGGGCGGTCAGATTGCCGAGGGATCCCCCTGAGGTCAGAACCCCGGTGGATTCAGGACCGTAGCCGATAGCCCTTGCCAGCCAGTCGGTTACGATCCGCTCCATGGCTGTGCTTACCGGCCCCATCTCATAAATGGCGGATCCGTTGTTAAGCGCCCCGTTCATCAGATCTCCCAGTCCGGCCAGGGGAATGGTGGCGCTCACCTGGTGACCCATGTAATTCGGGTGATGAATGTGAATGGTATCCCCGATGGATTCTTTCCAGAAGCTATTGAAATCGAACTCCGCCTCAAGGAGCTGGTTCCATTTGGCCAGACGTTCATCAGGTTCCATCCAGGGAAGAACGGTCTGCTCTGTTTTGTCATAAGATTCGGTCAGATGATCTGCCAGAAGATCAACAAGTTTGTGGGCCTGATCTCTGAAATGTTCAGGATTGTAGGCCTTTTCAAGAAGCTCAGTCATTTACTGGTTTCAGTTTTTTGGATTGACCCTGGGTTTGGGTTGCCAGAAAATAAAGAGGACACCTACTAAAACAAGAGGAATGCTTAACCATTGACCCATGTTAAGTGCCATTCCTGATTCAAAGGCTACCTGATCCGCTTTGACAAATTCCACCAGGAAGCGGAATCCGAAAACCAGTGCCATAAACCATCCGAAGATCTTGCCTTCCTTAAAGCGGGTATCCGTTTTGAAAAACAGGTACATCAGAAAAATAAACACCGCCAGGTAGGCGAGGGCTTCATAAATCTGAGTGGGATGTCTGGGAATATTATCTTCCCGGATAAAAATGAAAGCCCAGGGAACACTGGTGGCATTTCCGTATATCTCGCTGTTAATCAAATTTCCTGTTCTGATGAATGCCCCGGCAAGAGCGGTAGGCACAACCACACGGTCCAGCGCCCACAGGATGGATTTCTTGGTAACTTTCTTCGACCAGATCCATAGCATGATAATTATTCCGATGGCACCGCCATGACTGGCCAGCCCCCCATGCCAAACTTTTATGATCTCTGCCGGATGATCCTTGTAATAGGCCCAGTCGTAGAAGAAAACATGTCCCAGCCTTGCACCCACGATAGTACCAATCACCACATACAGGAACATACTGTCGAGCCACTCCTTATTGACACCGTCTTTTTTGAACATCCGTGTCATGATGTAAATACCTGCCACAAACCCCAGGGCGAATAGCAAACCATACCATCTGACACTCCATTCCCCAATATGAAAGATTACCGGATCGGCATTCCAGACAATTCCATTTTTGGCTTCCATTGACATCGAATTTTATTAGCCCAAAAATAAATATTTGAAGGGACTTGATTGAAAATATTATTTCTTTACGTCAAATTCGTAAACCTATGAAAAACAAAAACATTATCCTTCTTTTGGCCTTATTGTGCCTTGGGTTGACCCTTGACGCCCAAACCAAGGAAAAGTCGAAATCAGGATTCAGTTTCGGCGCTGTTCCCGCAATCGCCTATGATTCTGACCTGGGATTCCGTTACGGAGCTCTGGCCAATTTCTATGATTATGGTGATGGTACGATTTATCCTTTTTACAAACATTCACTCTATGTGGAATGGTCGCATACCACCAAGGGGAGTGATATGAAACAGCTGAAATACGATTCTGAATATCTTATTCCGGGTATCCGGCTGACAGCCGACGCAAGGCTGGAGACCGAGCAGGGAATGGATTTTTTTGGATTCAACGGATATGAGACAGAATTCAATCCTGCTTTCATTACTGTCGGTGATCCTGATTATATCTCCAAGATGTACTACAGGATGGACCGCAGGAACTTCAGACTCCGCGCAAATTTCCAGGGCAAAATTATCGGCCGGAAATTACGGTGGTTCGCCGGTGCAATGCATTACAACCTGAAACTTGATTCAGTAGGCCTGGCTAAACTCAACAAGGGAAAAGACCTTGATAAGCAATTGCCCAAAGTGGATGGTTTGTATGATAAGTTTGTCAGTCAGGGAGTTATTCCTGCCTCTGAGGCTAAAGGTGGGGGTGTTACCTTTCTCTCAGCTGGGATTGTTGCTGACACCAGGGATAATGAACCTAATCCAAATAAAGGGATCTGGTCAGAAGCTATGTTGTTGACCGCTCCCGGATTTCTCTGGAACGACAGCCCTTTTACTACGGTGGTTCTTACTCATCGTCAGTATTTTACAATTCTTAAGGACAAACTCACCTTTGCATACCGGCTGAACTATCAGTCGACCATCAGCGGCCAGATCCCATGGTACATGATGAATTTCACTTACAGTACCTATGACAACAATGAAGGTCTCGGCGGATCCAAAACCCTTCGCGGCGTGATGAGAAACCGGGTTGTCGGTGAGGGCTACGCCCTGGGTAACTTCGAACTCAGGTGGAAATTTGCCAAGTTTAATCTGCTTAAGCAGAACTTTTATCTGGCTCTTTCGCCTTTCGTTGATGCAGGGTTAATTACCAAACCTTATAAGCCTGCCGAAGGCTGGAACATTCCGGATGCGTTTTATGGTGAGAAGGACGGAATTCACCTGAGCTACGGGGCAGGTCTCCATATCGCTCTAAACCAAAACTTTATTGTTGCAGTGGATTATGGTATCCCGGTAAAGAAGGCTGATTCCAACAAAAATGGTCTCTATATCGGACTGAATTTCCTGTTTTAAAACCATTCAGAATACAAAGAAAAAAGGACCACCTCCGCGGCGGTCCTTTTTTTTTATCCTGCCAGCTGGCGGATCGCCCGCAACACAGCCATCTTTACGCAGGTTTCATACACTTTGAGCTCCTGTTCATACTCGCTTCCTGCATTGCGTCTCAGGTCAACACCCAGTTCCGTCGGGTTTTCCACTTTATCACCGGAGCGAAACTCCCCTTCGGCTTCCTTGATCAGATTCTTCTGATTGTCATATACCTGGATGCGACATCTGATCTTGACAATCTTTCTCTGACGATTGTATGGATCTGATTGATTTGCCCCTTCCATCGCAACTATGCCAATGTCCTTAATGTGAATTCTCAGGTACTGGTCGGCTATACCTGTGGTTACAACCTTTGGCAGCGTAGCGGCCGGATGCCCGTATTCATTTGCTTTAACCGGACTCAGGGTATCAATGGCCAGCAGTTCAAGACCGCTCTTTTTAAACTGAGCCTGAATAAACGGATTGATAACCTGATAAATAAATTCAGCGCCCCGCTGCTTTCCTTTGGTCCCGTAATTTTTAAGATAATCCTTGGTCGGCATGTCTCCCTGGTCATTAGTAAGCTCGATTTCGACCGGGAAATTAAAGATCGCCATTTTCTGAGCGTTGCCCTGATGGGGTATCAGGAGTGCGAAAACAGCCATGAGGAATAGTGAAGCATGTTTTCTCATAAAAACAGTCTATTTCCTTCAAATATACAAAGGGTTCAGCTATTAGCGGAGTGCTTTTGCAGGATTTCTTTTACAAGGCGGGTAACCCTGGCAGGATCATTTTTTTCCATGCATAACATGGGCGAATCTTTTCGATGGCAGGGTTTTCCGCCATACACCGAACAGGGTCTGCAGCTTACCTCACTCAACGGTGCCGCTATGGTGAGGGATTCGGGCTGTTTATAGGCTTGGAAGCCAAGCCTGGGATCTGTGGCCCCCCAGACGGAAATAACCGGAATGCCGGCAAGGGATGCAAGATGCATATTGGCCGAATCCATACTGACAAACAGATCCAGACTGTTGATCAGGTCGGTCTCTTCCTCAGGAGTAAGCTGTCCGGCAACATTATGAACCTTCACCGACCTGTATGCCTCCAGATGTTGATAGTCAGCCGTGCCGCCGAACAGGAAAACCTCACAACCATTCTCACTTGTCACCAGGGAGATAAAGAATGCAATATGCTGCTTCGTCCAGTTCTTGGTAGTATGCTTCGTCAATGGCGCAAACCCTATCCGGTATTTCCCGGACCGGTTTTCCTGAATCTTCTGTTTGAGCGGATAGTGAACAACCCTGGTTGTGATCCCCGCCCGGTTAAGTACCTCCTGATACCGGTCTACGGCATGCGGAACCTGAACATCAGTTCTGCCTTTCAATATCTTTTTCCGGAGTTTTCTATGCTTTTTAATGAGGTAAACCGGCCGCAACCGCAACAGGAACATTGCGTCAAGCAACCAGGTCCTTAAAACACCATGCAGGTCGATCACCTGCGAGATGCGGAAAGGCCTGAGATCGGAAAATAAACGGAAAATACCGCGAAAACCCTGGTGCCGGCCTTCGGGATCGTAACCGAAAGTCTCAATCCCTGTTACTTCCTTGAAATAGGGAAGGAACTTTTGGTTTGTGACGAATACGATCCGTTTATGCTGATCATGTTGGGTAATCCCGGCCAGCAATGGCATGGTTAACAGCACGTCCCCCATGGATGAAAGCCGTATGACCAGCACCGACTTCATTAATAGTGCTTATAAGATTTCTCCTCGCGAATCTCGGAACCCGTTAACAGGTTGATCTTCTTTTTGATATCGGCGCGTCGGTCATTGAGAAGATATACCGAACGCGCTGCCTGAATAAATCCCTCCCCGAAATCTTTTTCCGATTCATAATCCCTGAGGATATCTTCAATTTCCCACAATTCGCCGTTGGTTTTCTTCAATTCTCCGAAAAGATCGCCAATCTGCAGCAGGAGAGGGGCCGAAAGTTCCCTGACCAATTCCAGCTCTTTTCGGATGTTCTCAAGCTTGCCAGGCTCGCTTATTTTTTCCGACTTGATTTCCAGGATAGACAGTTTATCCAATAATTCCCCGTTGGATATCTCGATTTTCATTGTGAAAAGATAACTATTATTCTTAACGAACTTTAACCTGATTCCGGCATACATCCGGGTTAATTAACAATTTTTTAAAAGTGATTAATTGGTTTAATCCTTTAATTTGCATTGCAAGTATGAAAAAACTCCTCTCCATATTACTTTCATTTGCGATCATAGTGGGATCGATCGGGTTTCATGTGATTGAGCACCATTGTATATGGTGCGGAGGTGATAAGGTTGAATTTGTTACAATCGGATTGCCTGACCACCATACGGGATCCTGCTGCGATGATCAACCCGGAACCTCTGCTCATGATTGCCATGATGATGGGTGCTGCGATCCTGAATTTTTAACCCTTGAGACAGGCCTGATGGACGAAGGCGGACTTGACCTTCTGAAAACGGTATTTAATGTTACGGATTATACTCCGCCAGTTGTTGCTTATGCATTCCATCCGGATATGTTTTATCCCGTCGAAAATAAACTGATAATCCCTTTAATTACAGGTTGTCCTGCCAGCCTCCATTCAGGGATCGTTGCGCTGCGCTGCTGATTTTGACTAATAGAAGAGTGTTATAAACATTTCTATGGTCTAAAATCAGTAAATACATGAAAATCAAAATACAATTCTTAGCAATCCTTCTTATTAGTCCGCTTGCCCTGTTTGCTCAGATGGCCAGCGGCACTGTCAATGAAACCATCGAGGGAAAATTGATGCCCTTACCGGGTGTCAATGTGTACTGGGCTGGTTCTCAAATAGGTACAACCACTGACGCAAACGGAAAATTTGAACTGTTTAAACCGGAAAACTTGGACCGGCTGGTATTCAGTTTTGTAGGTTATAACTCTGATACCCTTGAGGTCAAAGATAAGCTCCAGGGGCTGGAAGTAACCATGGTTGCCGGCAAGGAACTTCAGGAAGTCAGGATAGTTCAGCGAAATCCGGGTGCCCATATGGACCGCCTGGCAGCTATTCAGACTGAAAACATCACCTATGCCGAACTCTGCAAGGCGGCCTGCTGCAATCTTGCCGAGAGCTTCACCACCAACGCTTCGGTTGACGCATATTATTCAAACGCGGTAACCGGTGCCCGGCAGATCCGTATGCTCGGACTCGATGGTGTGTATGTCCAGTTGCTCACGGAGAATATCCCTTCCATGCGGGGGATCGCGAGTTCTTACGGTCTCTCTTATTTTCCGGGTCCCTGGATGGAGGGGATCATGGTTTCCAAAGGAACAGCCTCTGTCAAAAACGGATATGAATCAATAGCAGGACAGATCGATGTTGAGTTTTTAAAACCCAACAAAGCTGATAAGCTTCTTCTTAACTTGTTCCAGAGTGATGCCGGCCGCACCGAGGCCAACCTTGCGTCAACCATAAAATTAAACGGGAAACTCAGCACCGGGATCCTGGCCCACTATAGTGTTGACCAGCACAAGGAAGACCATAATCAGGATAATTTCCTCGATGAACCGCTGTATCACCAGATCAATGTCCTAAACAGATGGTATTACTCCGATGAACATATCCGGATGCATGCCGGGCTCAGGATGCTTAAGGAGGACCGTTACTCCGGACAAATGAGTTTCCGGAAAGACCAGGTCCGTGACACCGAACATCCCTATGGGATCGGGATTAATACATTGCGTGGTGAAGGTTTTGTAAAACTTGGCTATGTGTTTAATAATAAGCTGAACTCAAGCTTCGGAAGTATCAACTCTCTCACGTATCACGATCAGCAATCTTTTTACGGAATCAGGGATTATTCGGGAAAACAGCTCAATTATTACCTGAACCTGATGTACCAGACCGATATAGTAAACAGCACGCACAATTTGATCGGAGGATTCAGTTTTAATCTGGATAATTATTCAGAGATCCTTGATTCATTGAGTGATCTGCGTTATGAGCGGGTTCCGGGGGTTTATGCCGAGTACTCCTTTAAGCCATCCGAACATTTCAATCTGCTGGCTGGAATGCGGGCCGACTACCACAATCTCTACGGATTCATGTTCACTCCGAGAATCCACTCAAGGTTTGATATCAACGGTCAGACCCATTTCAGGCTCTCGGCAGGAAAAGGATACAGATCTCCGATGATCATTGCTGAAAACAACCACTTCCTCGCTAGTTCAAGGTCAATCATTGTTGCGCCTGATCTCAAACAGGAGGAAGCGTGGAATTTCGGCTTCAGCATTACTCAGTATATACCGGTCGGATATGTGCCAATGACCCTGTCAGGTGAGATCTACCGCACGGATTTTCTTCAACAGATCATTGTTGACCTGGATTCAAGTGTGGATGAAGTCAGATTCTCAAATCTCGACGGTAAGTCGTATTCCAATAACTACCAGGTAGAACTGAACGGACAGTTCCTGAGAGGATTGGAAACTAAACTTGCTTTCCGTTATACTGATGTGAAGTACACCCTGAACGGTCAGCTGATTGAAAAACCTCTGATCAGCAGATATAAGGGCCTTATCGTACTTTCTTATCAGACTCCTCTCAAGAAATGGCAGTTTGATCTTACCTCTCAGTTGAACGGTCCCGGAAGGATTCCGTCAACCGCAGCCAACGGAACCGTGCACAGCATGCCAGAGACATTTGACCCCTACGTGATCATCAATGGCCAGATCACCAAGTATTTCAAAACATGGGACCTGTATGTCGGGGTTGAAAACCTGACCAACTTCGTTCAGATGCACGCCGTGATCGCCGGGGAAGATCCGTTTGGCGACCACTTTGATTCATCTCTGATCTGGGGTCCGCTGCACGGCCGCAAAATATATGCAGGCGTGCGTTACCGGATTCCGAGGAATGACGAATAATCCAACCAAAATTGAATTTGTAATTTTTAAATCAAAGAATATGAAAGCACTGGTTAATGTATTCACTGTGATGGCTTTTGTAGCCTTCACCCTGGCCGGAACCGGCAAGGCCAATGCCCAGAGCAAAGGCAAGGACGACAAGGTGGAGACCATGAAATGCTGGGTTTCCATGACCTGCGAAAACTGCAAGGCAAAAGTTGAGAAAAACATCGCCTATGAAAAAGGCGTTAAGGATCTTGAGGTTGATCTGCCTTCAAAGATTGTAACGATTAAATATCGTACCGATAAAACTTCACCTGAAAAGCTGACTAAAGCCATTCAGGAACTCGGTTTTAAAACTGAAGTGGTTAAGGAAGAGGTCAAGAAGTAAAAGCGATTTACCTCCGTTTTAAGGGTCGTCAACAGTGACGGCCCTTTTTTTTGCATAAATATTTGGTGGGATGAATAATTATTTATAATTATGCACCGAATTTGAAAATTTATACAATGGACCGATTAACGCGACAGGAAACGATCATGCTGATCCTGAGGGACCAATGGATCAGAAACCAGGAAGAGCTCCAGAAAGCACTTGAATCGAAAGGATTTGAAGCCACACAGGCCACCCTTTCAAGGGACCTGAGGCAGCTGCATGTAATGAAAATTATGGATCCCGTGAGGGGATCGAGGTATATTCTGCCCGAAGACAAGGATATGCGGGAGGCCATAAACCGCCTGCCGGATCATCTCGATGGGGTACTTTCGGTTGAATTCTCCGGACAATTCGGCGTCATCCGGACCCTGCCGGGATTTGCCAATGGGGTGGCTTTTACCATTGATTATCAGCAAATACCTGAGATCATGGGCACCATAGCCGGAGATGATACCATTCTGGTCATTCTCAAGGAAGGCGTTTCCAAAAACCTGATTGCCGGGATCTTAAGCAGCAAATTTCCGGGAATTTCTTATAAACTAATTGGTTAACTGAATATTTATACAAGATGAAAAACAAAGTTGTTCTGGCTTATAGCGGTGGTCTGGATACTTCCGTCATTCTTAAGTGGTTGATTAACAAAGGGTATAGCGTGATTTGCTATGTTGCCGACGTAGGGCAGGGGGATAGTTACAAGGAGGTGGAAGCCAAAGCATTGGCTTTGGGAGCCAGCAAGGTGTACGTTGAAGATCTGAAGCATGAGTTGGTGACTGATTATATTTTTCCGGCTCTTAGGGGAAATGCAATCTATGAGGGCCGTTACCTCCTGGGTACCTCCATTGCACGGCCACTGATCGCCAAGCGTCAGGTGGAGATCGCAAAAAGGGAAAACTGCCAGTTCCTGGCCCATGGAGCTACCGGAAAAGGTAACGATCAGGTTCGTTTTGAATTCGCCTATTATGCATTATTTCCCGAGGCTAAAATCATTGCTCCCTGGAAGGATCCGGAATTCCTCAAAGAATTCAAGGGCCGGACCGATATGATCAAATATGCCGAGCTGTATAATATCCCGGTCAAGGTCACCGTTGCCAAAAGCTACAGCGAGGATGAGAACCTGATGCATATCAGCCATGAGGCTGGCATTCTGGAGGATCCGGGTGAACCTTGTCCGGAAAACGTGTACTCGAAAACTTTGTCACCCAAAATGGCTCCGGATAAGGAGACCCTGATTGAAGTGGAATTCGAGAACGGTACTCCTGTGAGAATCAAAAATCTTGAAGACGGAACTGAAAAGACCGATGCGCTTGAACTTTTCGAATATGCCAACCATATAGCCGGAGTCAATGGGATCGGCCGAATTGACCTGGTTGAGAACAGGTTCATCGGTATCAAATCAAGGGGGATTTATGAAACCCCGGGCGGATACCTGCTTTGGGCCGCACACCGCGACATCGAGGGTATTGCGATGGATAAGGAGGTGATGCACCTCCGCGACATGCTAATCCCAAAATTCTCTGAACTGATTTATAACGGTCTCTGGTTCTCACCTGAAATGGACTTCCTGATGGCTGCCTTTAATAAGAGTCAGGAACAGATTAATGGAACGGTGGTGGTATCCCTCTATAAAGGCAATGCCATGCCCGTGTATCGCCATTCTCCGGTGAGTCTGTACGATCAGGATCTCTCTTCAATGGATATTGAGGGAGGATTTGATGCCACCGACAGCCGCGGTTTCATTAACATCAATGCCATCCGGCTCAAGGCACATTATCTGGTTCTCCGGAAAAAGCAGCCCTACAATTGGCGGCCGGCTATTCTTAAGTAGATATTTATGAAACTCTGGCAGATTCATGATTCCCTGGATTCGCGGGTGGAATCCTTTACCACCGGACTGGATCCTCAGCTCGATCACGAGCTCATTCCTTACGATTGCGCAGCCAGCATGGCTCATGTCAATATGCTCTCCTCCATCGGCATCATTACGATGGAGGAGGCATCAGACCTGAAAGACAAATTGCATGAAATTGTCGAACTGCATTCAGAAGGCAAATTCATCATCCGTCCGGATCAGGAAGATGGCCACACGGCTATTGAAGACTATCTGGTCGATAAATTGGGCGATACTGGAAAAAAGGTGCATACCGGCAGATCCAGGAATGATCAGGTGATCACTGCCGTCCGCCTGTTTGAGATTGAGTCCCTGAACAGGATTTGCCAGCTTACAGAGAGCCTCTCTGAAAAATTTAATGAATTTGGGGCTTCCTGGACAAATACTCCCCTGCCGGGATACACGCATACCCGGAAGGCCATGCCCTTTACAGTGGGCGACTGGGCTTTTGCATTCCGGGATGCCCTTAAGGATGATCTTACACTGATCCGTGCCACTCTTGATGTCCTGGATCAGAATCCTCTCGGCACCGGGGCAGGGTATGGGGTGCCACTGCCGCTCGACCGCCGGATGACTACCGAACTGCTGGGATTCTCAAGGGTGATGGAGAACCCGATGTACGCCCAGAACAGTCGGGGTAAGTTTGAGGCACGAATTCTGAATGATTGTCTGATGGTCCTTTACGACCTGAATAAATTTGCCACGGATGTAATTTTCTTCTCCTTGCCGGAATTGGGGTATTTCTCTTTGGATAAGGCACTTGTAACAGGTTCCTCCATCATGCCCCATAAACAGAATCCGGATGTTCTGGAATTGGTCAGGGCAGCTTATCATCAGGTGGCAGGGTATGAATATCAGGTAAAAAATATCCCCCTCAATCTGATTTCGGGTTATCACCGGGATCTGCAGCTGACAAAGGAACCGATCATCCGTGGAATTCATGCTGTGCTGGATGTGCTGGCCATCATACCTGTGGCTGTCAGCGGTATAAAGGTGCATACCGACCAGCTGAATGATTCAATGACGGATGAACTGAAGTCTGTGCAAAAGGTGATGGAGCTGGTGAAATCAGGCATGCCATTCAGAGATGCCTACAGAATCATCGCACAGAAGTACAAAAAAGAAAATCCCTGATTACCCGGGGATCTTTTCGGATTTCTCAAAATATCGGCAGTACGGGCTTAGTCCGCATCCGGTGCATTTCGGATTCCGGGCGGTGCATACATACCTTCCGTGCAGGATAAGCCAGTGATGGGCAATAGCATAAAGATCCGGACTGATATGCGCGGTCAGCTGCCGCTCGGTTTCAAGTGGGTTTTTGGCATTCAGGGTCAGCCCCAATCGGGCCGAAACCCTGAATACATGGGTGTCAACCGCCAGGGCCTGCTTCTGAAAAGCTACTGATGCAATTACATTGGCCGTCTTTCTTCCGATGCCCGGTATGGTCATTAACTGGTCGATCTCCTGCGGCAACCTTCCCTCAAAATCCTGAACCACCTTTTTTGAGGCATTGATGAGATGATTCGCCTTGTTATTCGGATAAGAACAACTGCGGATAAGTTCAAATACCTCATCCTGAGTGGCTCCGGCAAGTTTGTCAATGGTCGGGAAGCGATCGAAAAACGGCGGCGTGATCATGTTCACGCGCTTGTCGGTGCACTGCGCGGATAAGATAACTGCCACCATCAGCTGGTAAGGATCCTCATACCTCAGCTCGGTTTCGGCCACCGGCATGTTCTCCTGGAACCAACTGATAATGGCAGTATACCTCTCTTTTAAATTCATCTATTTAGGCAGGAAAAAACCTTTTCCCTTGAATATCCTCTGAACCAGATTATCCCTCTGACTTGAGAAATAGGAGCTGGGATTTTCGGTGGAATGAACCACCTGACCCGCTGCATCCTGGTAAACCACAATGTCAACAGGCTTGATATTAATCCCTTCAATTTTCATTTTGTACAACTCAGGTCCGGCTGCCGAAACCTGGAAATCATCCCTGAAATCCGACCCGACCAGATAGGTAACCTCACTCATGAACCTCACCGTTTTCATGGAGTCGGCCGGTACCCCGGCAACCATCCATTTGAGACCATCCCTGGTCAGCTCATATGAACTGTCGGCCGGATATGTGAAGGTGATTTTCGTAATGTCATTCTGATTGCCCTTGAACAGGTTCTTATCGCGCAATCCGTTAATGTCCCTGCCAAAGGTCATGGCCAGGTATCCCTCAACGGCAAAAACCTCATTGTCATTGCCAATCCTTAAGAAGGTAACAGGCTGGCGTGTAGACTGATTGTAGGAGAACCTGCCGATTACCAGTTCGGTCTTCGCCTTTTTGGGTCCGTAGATGGTCAACCGGGTTCCGGCTGAATCAGTGACATCATAGTCTTTCCAAAGATCCTTCTTGTTGGCAACAAGCCTCTCCGGGGTAATGTAAGCCAGCTCCCCGGCAATACCGTTTGCCATCTCCTGATCGGCAGCATACTCTTTGCCTCCGGCTTTGAGCTTCCAGGTGGTATCTTCCTTGTAAAGCTCAACGGCAACAGCAACAGGACCTTTGGTGTTAAAGGTGATTTTGCTGATCTGATCTGCTTCATATTCAATGATATCATCCCTGAAGGTGCGTTCCCCGCGGGTCAGCTTGACTCCCTCAACCACCAGAAAAGCAACAAGCAGAACTGCAAAAACAATTAAAAGTGTGCGGTTATTCTTCTTACGAGACATATCCTTCCTCCGTCCTTTTGTTACGTAAATTGCGATTATACTGAGCCCTGAAGATTCCGTAAATAATGACCAGCAGAATGGGCAGAAGGAAGTTGAAATATTTCAGGAAAGCCTTCTTTCCATCCTCGATCTGATCCAATGGCCGGGAGGTTACTCCTTTGGTCCTGAGTTCAATCAGTCCGGTATCATCCGATAGGAAATCAATGGAGTTTACCATGAAGCTGATATTGTCGGGGCTTTGCTGACGTGCACCCTCACCTTCGCCGTTCACAGCAAAGTCGCCGTCGCCGACAAGGATGATCCTTGATTTTGCCTGCCCAACGATTTTTCCTTCGAGCACTCCGGCAACCGTCAGACCCTTCATCGGAAAATCTGCCTGATTCCATTGCTTGCTCACATCAAAATAGACGGGCGAGGGCTGGGATCCTGACATATCAGAAGTCTGGGCAAGCGGCGTAAATACCTTTGTTGTATCACCAGTGTAACCGATTGTGCTTGCAAAGGGCAGCAGCATCGATTCCAGTCCCTTGGTTGCCGGATGATCGGCAAATTTCGATATGATCGGCAGAAAAGGGAACGGAACCTGTGTGGCGAACGTAAAGGTTCCCTGCTGCTGACGAACCTGAATATTCGCACAGCGGCTGTCAACCACAAAATTGTTCTCCACCACGAGACCCTTGCTCAGGAGCCAGTCTTCGAGACCGGTATAAATGCTCAGGCCCCGCTGTACCTCCAGCCTGCTTTCTACCCTGTTGTATGCAATATAGAGGTTGCCTCCCTGTGCCAGAAACTGGTCGAGCTGAGCCAGATGAGACGCAGGAATGGTGTCCTTGGGTGCCACAATGGCTACAGTTTTGAATTTCAGTAAATTATTCACTGAATCATTAAGGAATACCGGCTCAATCTCATAGAGAATATTCAAGGCATTTGAAGCCTGGGGAAATGCAGCAACGCCCGGTTCCCCGTGACCCTGCAGCAATCCGATCACCGGCTTGTCCTTGACCGAAATTTTCTTGATAGCCGACGAGAGTGCATATTCCATGGCGGCACCTGGCTGCATGAAGGGGATCACTTCCTGCTGGTCGCCCATGCTGACAACGGCTCCCAGGTATACCTTCTGCTGTTTTGCCTGATCCTTCTCCCTGACGGTGGCAATTACCGGCTGAATTCCGGCGGATACGGCCTTCTGTTCGGTCTCTTCGCCGGTTACCGGAGCTATAAACTCATATACAACCTGGCCTTTGGAGATACTGTTGTACTCGGTGAGGAGATCCTTGAAATCCCTTTTGGTACGTGCCAGTTCAGTGGGTACATCATTGCTGAAATAGGCGGTTACAGTGATCGGTTCGGGCAGGTTTCTGATAATATTCTTGGTTGCCTTGCTCAGGGTAAACCGGTGATCCTTGGTGAGGTCGAGCCTCAGGAAGAAATTGTCCGATAAAAGGTTCACCAGGATGATGATACCCAAAGCAGTTAATATGAAAATGGTTGTGCGTTTCATTCTGTTCTGCGTTAAGAGTTAAAACCTCCTTGAAGCAAGCCGTGATTCTGCCAGAACCAGCGGGAAAAGGATCAGTGACAGGAAGTAAATGATATCCTTGGTATCCAGTACCCCCCGGCTGATCGATTCAAAATGGCTGTTCAGATTAAGGTAATTGAGCACCCCTCCGATAAAGCCGGTTGCATTTCCTGCCAGCACGCCGAAAATGATATGGAAAAAAATACCGATCAGCAATGCAATCAGGAAGGCAACGATCTGGTTTCTTGAGATACTGCTGGCAAAGATCCCGATGGAGATATAGCTTGCCGACATCAGGATCAGGCCGATATAACCGGTCCAAACAGCGCCGTGGTCCAGGGGACCAAGGGTGGCGATGGTGATGTAGTAGGGGAGTGTGAAAGCAAGCGCGATCACAATCAGCACGAGCGTCGAAAGGAATTTGCCTCCAACCACCTGCCAATCTCTGATCGGCTTGGTCAACAGAAGTTCAATGGTTCCGGACCGGGTCTCTTCAGCTAAAAGCCCCATCGTAAGACCGGGAATAAAAAAGAACAGAGTCCAGTATGCAATGCCAAAGAAGGATTGCATATTGGCCTGACCCACCATGAACACATCCGCACCGGAAATCCAGGTGAAAAATCCGCTGAAGCCGAGGAAGGCAACCAGCATGATATAGGCCATCAGTGAATTGAAGAAGGTCCTCAATTCCCGACGTGCTATAATCCAGACTTCTTTCATAATTCTTTGATTTTTGGTGGTTTAATTCATGGTTAATTCATGGAATATGTCTTCGAGTTTGGTCTCGATAACCGTAAGCTCTGTAAGTACCCATTTATTCCTGACACACAGGTCGAAAATCTCTCTCCTGGAACTCTGATTGGGTCTGCTCTGAATTTCAAACCGGTTGCCGCTGCCAGCCAACGGGTTCACCCAGTCAATGGAGTGGAGCCGCTGCAGGGCACTGACAATATCGTTTTTGGTTCCCTCTTCGATGGTAAGCCTTAACATTTCCTGTCCCTGTGCCTTTTTCCTCAGGTTCTCCGGGGTCCCGTCGGCTACTATCTTGCCCTTGTTGATGATCAGGATCCTGTCGCAGGTTGCTTCAACCTCGGCCAGAATGTGAGAACTGAGGATAACCGTTTTTTCGCGTCCGATGGTTCTGATCAGTTCCCGTATCTCGATGATCTGGTTGGGGTCAAGCCCGGCCGTAGGCTCATCCAGGATCAGAACCTCCGGATCATGGATCAGAGCCTGGGCAAGTCCCACACGCTGGCGATACCCTTTGGAGAGCTCGCCGATCTTTTTGTGTTTTTCGCCTTCAAGGCCGCAAACCTTGACCATCTCCCGGATCCGTTCCTTGATCCTGCTTTTGTCAATGCCTTGTATCTCAGCAACAAACCTGAGATAATCCAATACCGGCATGTCATTGTAAAGAGGATTGTTCTCCGGTAGGTAGCCAATTAACCGCCTCACCTCCTCAGGTTGCTCGGTCACATTGAAATCACCAAGCCTGATGGAACCCTTGTTGGGTACCAGATAAGAGGTAATCGCCTTCATGGTTGTGGTTTTCCCTGCACCGTTGGGCCCCAGGAATCCCAGTACCTCCCCGGTATGAACCTTGAACGAGATGTTGTCCACGGCACGCTGCGTTCCGTAAATCTTCGTAAGGTTTTCCACGATAATGTCCATGGTAAAATTTTTATAAGTGTTTTAAATCGAGGTACAAAAAAAACAAAAGACCCCCTCATTTGAAAGGGGGTTAATGTAAATTATAACTCCTTAAGACTAATTAACAGAGTGCCTGACGGGTTTAATCAATTTTTCTGATAATTAGCATCTTACGGGTATTCTTAGTGATCCTGAAACGGTGGTCGGTCCTGAGACCCTCCACCCAGGCAATCCGGTCGCCTGATATCAGAACTCTGACTACCTCCTTCTCAAAAGGATCCAGCTTTTGATCAATCAGGAAATCACTTATCTTCTTCTTTCCGCTCATCCCCAGTGGACAAAAAGCATCTCCGGGCCTCCACCTCCTCAGCAACAGCGGAAACTCCAACAGATCATGATCAAGGCAGGCAATGCCCTGCTCCCTGACGGGACCTCCCGGATTGTCGACTGCTTCAGCGGTTAATCCTGCCTCCTCAAAGCTGCCTGGATCCGACGGATCGAGGTACAAACTTCTGACCGTTTCGGCTGAAAGCGGTCTGATCAGCAGTTCATTGCGGCCTACTACCAATTCATGGCCGGGAGAGCGGAACCGCTTGCCGGGCTGGCCGTTGACTGCCCGGTTGACCTTCTCAATTTGCGATGAATTAAAACCGTAGCTGCGCAGAATCTCGAAAAGAATCACAGGAGATTTACTGTTATTCAACAGAAGATCAGTTGCGAAATGAATGGTGTTTCCCCGGATAGTTCGGGCCTCTCTTGTGAAACTTTCCACCTCCTCCTCTATCATCCCCTGGATTGAGCTGTATAGTTGCTGCTCAAACATAAGGTTCTTTCTGAAACCCGGATTGATTCCTTCAAAGAAAGGAATCAGATGATTACGGATCCGGTTTCTGATGAAACGGTCATCCCGGTTGCTCGAATCCTCCCTGAAGGCGATATTCCGCCAGTTGAGATACCTCCGGATCTCGTTTCGCCCTGTGAAAAGCAACGGTCTGATCACAACCCCGTTCACCGGCCTGATCCCGGCCAATCCTCTTAGCCCGGTTCCGCGGATCAGATTCATTAGTGAGGTTTCAATGGAATCATCACGGTGATGACCTACCGCAATTTTAGTGCACCCATGACTGACCCTTAACTCTTCAAACCAGCCATACCGCAATTCCCGCGCGGCCATTTCGATTGAGATCCCCTTGGAAGTGGCATGTTCGTGGGTCTGAAATATCTTGGTTTCCAGTAGTATACCTTTAGATGATGCGAACTCCCTGACGAATCTTTCATCCTCTTCTGATTCCTCGCCCCGCAGTGAGAAATTACAGTGCGCCAGCACCAGGGGGACCTCCTCCCGAATCAGCAGATCAGTCAAAGCCATGGAATCAGGACCACCGCTAATACCAACAAGAATCCGGTCACCCTGGAGGATTAATCCATGATGACCGGAGTATTTTCTGAATCCCTGTAAAAGATCAGGATTCATTTACATTACAGTCCTAATACCTTGGTTCCCTGTTCGAAAACGATATCTTTCGGGATGCCCTTCGAATTGATCCTGTTAAGATCGTTCTGAAGTATTTCCGGAACTACTCCTTTTTCCTGCATCAACTGTTTGACTCCTTCGTAATTGCCGTCTCCCTGCAGGGTGATGATCAGACCGCCCAATTCACTCACGGCGGCTTTCATTTTTTCAAAGTCAACCTTATAAAACCCGGTAGCCGCATCTTTAGTGAAAGCACCCTTTTCATTGAAGAAGTTGAATTGCAGCATGTTTCCTTTACCATGGGAACTGGTTGCACCGAATCTAACCGATCTGAAAATTCCGGCAAGGAAAGTTACATAGTTGTCCATCAGGTCTTTATCACCCAATTCACCCATCTCGGCAAGTTTGGAGACCAGATAGAGTCCGACGATATCCGCTTTGGCCTCTTCCAGTGCGCTATACTGTTCTGCGAGCACTTTCCTGACAGGACCGGAACCTGACAAGGTATTCTTGATCCCCAGACCGTGGGCAACCTCATGGAACATGATGTTTTCAAAGAATGCATCGAAAACCACATGCTTTTGCAGGGATGGCTCAATCACTTCAGCCGAAATCGGGACCAGGATCTTTTCAAATTTAGCATTGATGGCGTTTTTAAGCTGGAGCTTC
>Ga0172370_10003133_pt1 | contig 23216 bp, 17 predicted proteins | sample LakKiv5m_FD_114538 | JGI IMG/M metagenome (GOLD analysis project Ga0172370, IMG submission 114538) | Freshwater microbial communities from Kabuno Bay, South-Kivu, Congo - kab_022012_11.5m | ecosystem: Environmental > Aquatic > Freshwater > Lake | place: Democratic Republic of the Congo...
CCACTGGGTATCTTCGGCTTTACGGGGCACAAGAACTCATTTTTCGGCGACCTGCATGCGATGGGCACCGATGGGATACGGTTCTTCACCGAGCTAAAAGGCATCACTGCCCACTGGTTTTCCGAGGAAGAAGCTCGGGAAGCGCAAGTGCTGAACACTTGGGACGGCATGATCTCGATGCCCGGCCAGAAGTAGTACGAAGTATTCTGAAGGAAAGAGCCGGCCTTCCGGATCGAAGATCAGCGCGCCGACGGTGGGTTCGGGGTAGTGTTGGGTGGATGGCATCAGCGCACGCCCTCTGGGTCAAGGGCCTGCGCGCCGGCCGCGATAGCCACCAAGGGCACGACGGTCACGCGGTCAGCCAACGGGTACGGTCGGTCGCCAGGGTAGATCACCGTCAGGTGGTCGAGTGCCAGATCGCTCAGCGCGATTTGCATCGAGGGGGTGAGCCGCGGCGCGTCCATGCGCTTGCACTCCACGCCCAGGCGGCGGCCGTTCTTGACCAGGAGCAGGTCCAGCTCCGCACCGGCGTGCGTGCCCCAGAAGTAGACCTCATCGGCGCGATGGCCTTGATGACCTCCTCGATCACGTAGCCTTCCCACGACACACCGCTCTTGGGGTGCAGCAGCAGCTCTTGCTCGTTGCGAATGCCCAAGAACTGATGCAGCAAACCTGTGTCACGCAGGTAAACCTTGGGCGACTTGATCTGGCGTTTGGCGATGTTGGCGTACCACGGCGTCAACTGGCGCACCATGAAGACGCCTTCCAGCAGATCGAGGTAACGCCGGGTGGTGGATTCGCTGACGCCGAGCGCCCGCGCCGCCTCGGCCGCGTTCCAAACCTGACCGTGATAGTGCGCCAACAGGCTCCAGAACCGGTAGTAGCTGGCCGCCGGGATCGCGCTGCCCAACTGTGGGAGGTCACGCTCCAGAAAGGTCTGGATGAAGTTCTTGCGCCAGGCCAGGCTATCTTCGTCAGACGCAGCCAGGAACGCCAAGGGAAAGGCGCCGCGCTGCCAATGGCGCCCCTGCGCCGCGGCGCCGACTTCGGCCAGGCTGAATCCCGCCATCGTCACGATCTCGATCCGGCCGGCCAGCGACTCGGCCGACTGGCGCAGCAGTACGGGAGAGGCGCTGCCCAGCACCAGGAAACGGGCCGGCAAGGGGTCGCGGTCGCAGAGGACGCGCAGGATGGGGAATAGCTCCGGGCGGCGTTGGATCTCGTCGATCACGACCAGGCCGGTCAGGCCGCTGAGCGCGGTCATGGGCTGATCCAGGCGCGCCAGGCTGACCGGGTCTTCCAGGTCGAAGTAGTTGATCGAGTCGGGCGAGACAAAACGCCGGGCCAGGGTCGTCTTTCCGCACTGGCGCGGGCCAATGAGCGCCACAACGCGACTACGCGCCAATGCCTGTTGGATGACGTGTTGGAGAGCAGGTCGTTCGACCATGGACGCATTGTACCTTGAAAATCCCGCATGTCAAGCAGGATTTTCGATGTAGCTCCGCTTCCACCGTGAACGAGTTGTCGCAGCGGTTGAGGTCGGCCTGGTTGGCGGCGGCAAGCGGCTGGATGACGATCTGGGTCATGTATTCACCTATGGCAGCCTGGCGACCTCGGGAGCCAGCAGCGCGTACACGCAGGTATCGGCCCAGAGCGGCTCGCCCCCGGCATCGCGGCGGAAGAAGACGTCCTGTCTGAGCAGCCCCTCGCGGCGGAAGCCGATCTTTTCCAGCAGCCTCCACGAGGCGGTGTTCTCCGGGTTGCAGTGCGCTACAACCCGGTGCATGCCGCCGGCCGTGAGCGCCTGGCGTACCAGGGCGGTCGCCGCCTCGGCGCCGTAGCCCTGGCGGAAGAAAATCTACGTTGTCAACTTGACTGAAGATGAACGGCAGCAGTTGCCAGACCTGGTCAGCAAAGGGACCGTGGCAGCCCGTAAGCTTAAACAGTAGGTGCATAAACAACATACAAGGTTGTCAGACAACTTGCGATTTGGTCTGAGCTACGGCGGCTTCCCATCGCGCTTCCAGCTCAGCCAGGTAATCAGGCCGGTGATAACGGAAGCGATGCGCCTTCGCTTCATCGAGCAGGGTCAGATATGTAGTGCTAGGGATTTCGGGAGCCGCTGTATTTAGGGGCCTAAATCTCCTGCAAATACTCACCAACACAATCTGGAACCGAGTCGACGGTTATGCTCAAAATGACTGCGTGGTGGGCCGCGAGCTGGCGTACCCGGCTTTCACCGACGCCGCCGGCACGCTGCCCGGCCATTCGGACCCGGAAGATCGGCCCGGCTGGATCCTGAGCGGCTCCGCCTACGATGGGGTTGCCACCGCTGCAGAACTTTCGGTGGTCAGCAACACGGTGGACGACCTGGTGCCGCCTGCGCACGTGCGGGAGCTGCGCCAGGGCCCCATCATCCCTGTGCTGGCCCAGGCGCCAGCGGAAGGGGCAACTGATACCCGATCCAGTGATGACCTGCAAGTCGCCTGGTACCGGCCAGACAGCCGCAACGTCGCCTGGCCGGTGAAGAGCAAGGCCTACCGGTGCCGCTGGCCGGTGGACGCCCAGGCGCCGAAGATCGTCATCGCCAGTGAGCTCGGCTCCGAAATCGGGGGTCAGGCGGTGCTCAGCGCCAGCCGGTATGTGGACGCGACGGTCTACCACCAAAGCAATCCCGCCAAACCCGGCTACAGCCCCAATTACGAGCATGCACTGCTGGCAGCCTCCAACCAGGGGAACGCGGGGCCGGCGCTCTACGCGCTGCGCACCGATCTGTTCAATCGCAATACGGCCGCGGCAGACGTCCGATCCTATGCCCTGCTGAAGTATCGGGACGCGCGGCAGGCGAACCGGACGCAGATTGCCGTTTACCGCGTCGTGCTGACGCAAGAGCCTACGGCCATCACCGACTATGCGACCGACGCGGGGGAGATCGTAGCCATGGGCGCGATGGCCGCTGCCAGCCCTACTGCCGGCAGGCTGACGCTGCGCGTGAGCGACGGCGTGCTGGCCCAGAACGGGACGGTGACCATTCCGTTCGATGCGCTCGCCGCAGCCAGCCTCCGCTCGGCCGTCGTCGAAGTGGCGTACGATCCGACACTACTGGTCCCGGCGCGCTGCGTGCCCAACGGCCAGCAGGTGGTCGAGCGGCCTTTCGCCGTTGTCGTGGAAGCGGACCAGGGCGTGTTGGCGGGCCGCGTGATACACCTGCGCGCAAGGGCGGGCGCGGGCACCGACTTGCGCTACTTGTGGGACTTTGATGATGGGACTGTGCAGTATGATGACCGCCAGGTGAGCCATGTCTATGCCAGCGCCGGTACATATCACGTATCGGTGACAATCTCCAACGGCCTGTTCGAAGACGAGCTGACCGGCGCGCTCGACGTGAATGTGGCGAGCACACAGACGGTCCCGCCGGTGCTGTTGGGCGACGAACCAGCCCGAACCGGCTGCCGGATTGCCAGCGCGGGCCGGCTGCTGTTTGACCTGCGGACGCGCGAGAAGCACGGCGTGAGCGGTGACTTCAAGCTGGCGGACCTGACCTTCGGGCCCGGTCCGGCCTTCACGCAAGGCTCCCATGCTACGCTGTCGCCCGCGGTCGTGACGCTGGCGGGCCCGGATTACAGCATGTTGAGCTTCTCGATCACCGCCGGCAACCCGGTGTATGCGCCGACGCCTCTGCGCAACCTGCTGGATGTGCAACCGTGCCAGCAGACCCAGGCAGCCGACGATCCCGCCACCGGCCAGAAACCGCTGTCCTTCTGGAAGGACTGGAAGGGGATGCGGTGGGCGCGCGCCGCGGGCGACATGGACGTGCAGTATTTCTACCCGTTGCAGGCCGGCTTCTACCTGAGCGACACCTATGCGACGGATCACGGCCTGCCTGCCGCCGAGGCAGAGCGCACGGGCAAGTGCGTGCCGTGGCTGGACAGCCTGCCTACGGCCTCGTATCCGGCCGGAACCGAGCCTGTTTCCTACACCGATGACGAGGGCAACACGCAAGAGCGCATGGTTTACCCGGTGACCTACGCCGTGCGGTGGCCCGACCTGCCGGCGCTGCTCAACGTCGGCGAGACGGTCTACGAGCGCGCCAAGGGCGGCGTATCGGCCGTGGCGTCGCAGGTGGCGGTTTCGCGCATCTACGACGACCTGGCGCACGGGGAGTGGAACAACGAGACCCAGCAGATCGAGATCGGTGGATCCGGCGTCATCACCTACCTGACTTCGCTGATCGACCCGCTCGGCGAAGTGAAGGTCGAACTGCCGCTGAGGATCAATGCCACGCCGGCCCTGCCGACCGATCTCAAGTCCAGCCGGCTGCTGTTCGGCGCTGGCCTCGCTATTGTGGGCAACAAGGACGATCCCGGCCTGGATCTGCCGTTCGCGCTCCGCAGCCGGATCCTGTACCAGGATCAGCCGGAAGATGTGGACGGCGACGGAGAGAGCAACGGCGTCTTGATCTTTCGCGGCTACTACGACGGCGCGTCGCCGGAGTACATCAAGGGTGACCCGCTGCTGCTGCTTAACGTCATGGCGCCCTCCGATCGCGAGCGGCTGAAGTCGCTGTGCACGGGTGACGCCGACGAGGACAAGGATGGCGTGCATGACTGCGATGAGTTCACCGATGCCATCGACACGCTCTACTGGAAGACGCTGAATCCCCGCGAGCTCGACCTGTGTCGCGACGACGCCGGCCGTCTGATGGTGGGTGACCCGGAGGCGATCCCGGCCGACAACCGCGGGCCCAAGGACGATGCGCTCTCGGGCGCGTGCGCCGCGGGCACGTATCGGGATGGCGAGCCGGATCACGCCTTTTTGATTGCGGTGCAAGACGCCAATGACGACGGCATACCGGAGCCGTTCGAGGGGTTGGGCAAGGGCAAGGCGCTGACAGCCGGGAACGCGGCCGGCACGGGCTACGTCACGCTGGCCTACAACAATGATGACAGTCTCGGTGGCCTGCCCGTATCGCTGCAAGTCATCAAAGTGCAGTGCGCCAAGAACGACCAGAACGAGGAAAACCCCTATCGCGGCAACCTGCTGGTGATCAAGTCGGACAACCTGTTCGATGAGAAGCTGACCATCCGGCACACGGGTGACTTCGGCGGCCGGCCCGACGCCTATGAGTTCGAGTGGTGGATCGCGGCCGTTGACGATACGGGCGTGTCGCCGTCCGTGCTCCCGGCCAGCTATCCCTGGCAGAAATGGACGCGGCTGGAGGCCGGGCTGAGTGAACTGCCGGCGGAGTATCAGGTGCTCGGCCCACAGATTACGATCGAGGGGGCGAACCCGACCACGCTGCGCGATAACTGGGTGATCGTGCGCTACAAGAATAACCGCTGCCCGGTGTGCGGGAACATGGTCCGCTACTCGGCGTTTGCCGGCGACCCTTCAGCCAAGCCGTCGGAGGTGCGGGCGCAGCTCGCGGAGGGTTGGATCAAGCGGGTAGTGGACGCGCTGAACCCCTTCGACGCGCGCGTGAAGGACTTCGTGGCTGCGCCGATCAACAGCAATGTGGACATGATCCGGCAAGCCGGCCCGCGCTACGAGGGGCCAATCGCGCTGAACGCCGACCCCGACAACCTGAACAAGGTGGGGCTGATCGAGGCGTACCAGACGGTGCTGGAGCGGGGCCGCGCCCTCTCCATCGACTCGGGCGTGAACGACCAGGGGGCCAACGCGGCGCTGCTCAACGTTACTTCCAGGATCTCGGAGCTCTACATGCTGCTGGCGAACGATGCCTACAACGACGCGCTGGACCCGGTCGTCGGCCTCGGCAGCGACAGCACGTTGGGCCTGCGGGCGCCGGCGGTCTACGCCTTCGCCAATCAGTTCCGCGCGGACCAGTTCGGGCCGATCGACGAAGAGCTGGCGTTACTGCGGGGCCGCGATGAGACGTTGGGCGGGGTGGCGGCGGCGCCGACCTACAACCGGCTGACCTGGAACTTCACCAACGGCGACGGCGAAGTCGCCTACGTGATGAACTACAACATCAAGGACGTGAACCTGGACGGCCTGATCAACGAGGCCGATGCGGCGATCATGTACCCGCAAGGGCACGGCGACGCCTACGGCCACTTCCTGACGGCGGAGACCCAGTACTACCAGTTGCTACGCCACCCGAACTACACCTGGGTGCCCCGCGCCGAGCCGGTGAACGTGGCGGGCGCTCCAGTGGTCGTGGACTACTACGACGAGCAGCGTTTCGCCGCGGCTGCCGCAGCGCGGGCCCGCATGGGCGCCGAAGTCGTGAACCTGACCTACCGCAAGAATTACGCCGAGCCGACCGTACAGCCCTATGTGGATATGGCCACGGACCAGTCGGATAACTGCGATACGACGGCGGCACCGGGCTGCAACCGGCGCGCCTGGGGCGTGGCCGACTGGGCCGGCCGCGCGGCCGAGGGCGCTTATTTCGATTGGCTGGTGGCGAACGCCATCCTGCCGCCGGAAGATGACCGCTACAGCGATCTGCGCAAGATCGATCGCACGACGGTGGAGGATGTGGCCGGGATCGCGGAACAGTTGGTCGCCATCCAACAGCAGCTCGACAACGCCGACAACGCGGTCAATCCCTTGGGCGTCACTGGCGATGCGCTCCTGTTCGACCTGGATCCTGCTCTCACCAAGACCACGCCCACGACAGAAGGGCAAACCCACTTCGAGCAGGTGTACGACCGGGCGCTCGCCACTCTGGGCAACACGTTGAAGCTGTTTGACTTCGCCAACCAGGCGAAAATCGCGCAACGGGAGGCGGCCGACGAGCAGCAGGACTTCGCCGCCGATATCGTCGCACAGGATCGGGCGATGATCAACGAGCTGATCGAGATCTTCGGCTACCCGTACGACGCGGACATCGGGGTGAACGGCACCTATCCCGCAGGGTACGACGGCCCGGACATCTACAACTACAACCTGATCGAGCGCACCGACCTGACGGACGCCGCGGCGCGCTGCGGTGAAGGCCAGACGAGCGCGTGCGAAGCCGAGACCGCGACCAAGCTGGTTGAGTTCAAGCCCATGGACTGCCTGGGGTTCTTTGTGGAGGATTTGGACGAGGGCCGGATCGACGAAGGCGCCGATTACATCTGTCCAGGCGGCGCCGGCACCCAACCTGACGAACCGAACAGCATCCAGGTCGAGTACGTGGTGGGTGTGGGTCTGGATGCGGGCCGCGGACGCTACCTGCCCGAAAGCTGGGCCGGCGCCACGCGCAAGGCATGGGGCGACATCCAGAACAAGATGTGGACAGTGTATGACACGCGCGTGGCGTACGAGCAAGCGATTGTGGCGTACAATAACCACGTGGCATCGATCGAAGCATCCGCTCAGGCCATCAAAGACCGCTACGAGACGCTGAAACGCGAGCGCAAGCTCAAAAAGGACTACACCGAAACCATACGAAACCTTGATGCAGGGATGCTGCTTCTGACTGCCGCCCAGACCATCGCCGACCGGCTGTTCTCTTACCTGGTTTGGATGACAGCGGGGATCAACGAAAAGTGCGTCCCCTCCGTTTTCGGCCTGGCAAACGAAACGCCCACCAAGTGTCCCGGCCAGGTCACGCTGGCAGTGCTGGGAGGGCTCTCACAGGCTGTGGGCGGCACGGCGGAGTACGCGCAGGCGGGCATTGAGATACGTAAGGAGCTCGAGGAGCTATGGCTCGATCTCGATCTCTTCGACGAAGACGCCGATTACGAGCTGCGCCAGATGGGCCGCGACCTGCAAGGGCTCATTCGAGAGGAGCGTGAGCTGCGCCTGGCGATGTTCCTGGCAGCCGACACCTTCGGCGGCGCGCAACTCGACTACGACGCGACGGTCCAAAAGGGCTTCCGCAAACTGGGGGAGTTGATCCGGCTGCGGCAGCGCTGGGCGGGACAGATCACCGAGAAGCGTTACGGCGACATGGCGTACCGGATCGTTCAGACGGACGCGCTCGCCAAGTACCGCCAGCAGTTCGACACTGCTCAGCTTTACACCTATATGGCGGCAGAAGCGTACGACTACGAGGTCAACCTGCAATCCGGCGACCCGGCGGATGGCGTGAAGTTTGTACGAGGGATCGTCGCCGCGCGGAGCCTGGGCGAGCTGCGCTGGAGCAGCGGGCCGTGGGACGTCGAGCCAATCGTCGGCTCCGGTGGCCTGGCCGAGTCGCTCGGCAAGATGCGGGACAACTTCAAGGTGCTCAAGGGCCAGATGGGCTTCAACAACCCCCAATCGCAGACCAGCCGCTTCTCGCTGCGCCAGGAACTCTTCCGGCTGCGCGATTCATCCGACGCCAGTTGGCGCGACACCCTGCAACGCTACTACACGCCGAACATCTATGCCGATTCGGCGGTCGGTAAGCTGGCCAAGAAGCCTTACGGCGCGACCGGGCCGCAACCGGGCCTGGTCATCCCGTTCGGTACGGTCATCCGACAGGGGCTGAACTACTTCGCGCTGCCGCTGGGGCCTGGCGACGGCGCGTACAACCCAACGGACTTCGCGACCAAGATCGCCAGCGTCGGCGTATGGTTCGAGGGGTATGACACGACCCGACTGGCTCGGATGCCGTACGTCTACATGCTGCCGGCCGGCGAGGATGTGATCCGGCCGCGCAACACCGATGGTATCCTGCGCTACTGGAACGTGACCGAGCAGTTACTACCGCTGCCGTACCCCATTACGCAGGCCGACATGCAGAACCCGCGCTGGATCCCGGGCATTGACGGTCTGCAAGGCCGTATGTACCAGATCAAGCCATATGCAGCGTTTCAGGCGTTCCCTTACACGGAAGACATGGGCGCAGACGAGATGAACACCGACACCCGCCTGATCGGTCGCTCGGTCTGGAACACGCAGTGGATACTGGTGATCCCCGGCGCCAACCTGCTGGCAGATCCCGAGATCGGCATTGACCGGTTCATCCAGGACGTTGACGATATCTACATCTACTTCCAGACCTACGCGTATGCGGGGACGATGGCGGCCGCAAGTGAGGCGGGCGCTGAAGGCGTGAAACGTGAAGCCGTGATGCGTGAAGACAGTGCGGCGGCAGCGGCACTGGCGCCCAACCCTATGCCGCAGCCCGACGCCCTCCTCTACGGCGTGGCGCTGCGCGACGGCACGCCGTTGGCGAGCGGCACGCTCACCGCGATCCTGCCCCGCCTGGGCACGGTCACGACCGAGATTGCGCCGATCGCGGGCACGAGCTACAACTACGCGCTGCCCGTGCCGCTCGGCTACTACGACCCGGGCGACACCAACTTCGCCACCGACTCGGCCCGCGTGGGCGAAACCGTGCGCTTCACCGTGAACGGCGTGCCCGCGCTGCTCAAAGACAGCGCCGGGGTCAGCTATCAGGCGTATCCTATCGGCGCAGCGGGGGACGCCTACGCGATCACGGTAGACCTGAGCGGCCCGGGGAGCTACCCGCCCGGCGATGTCAACGTCAGCGGCAAGCGTGACTCGGCCGATGCGCTGTTGGTGCTGAAGTACGACGTAGGGCTGGCTCTCGGCGTCACCACCTGGCCGCCTGGTCCTGGTACCATATACCTGGCGCTGTGCGACATCACGCAGGACGGGCAGTGCAACTCCACCGACGCGCTGCGCATCCTGATGTGCGACGTTGGGCTGGCCAGTTGTCCGGCGGGCGCAGGGGCAGCCGTGGCAGACGCAGGTTCGCTAGAGGCCGCGTACCCGGCGCACTTCACGATCCAACAGGAAGTCGATGCCGCGGCCGGTCAGGTCGTCGTACGGGTGCAGGCAGCGTCGCCTTACGTGCCGCTGGCCGCGGCCGCGCTCGACCTGCGCTACGATCCAATCCAATTGTCAGTTGCCTCCTGCGCGGAGAATCCGGCCGGCCGGCTGGATCTGGCGGTCTGCAACCCGGACTATGCTGAGGGCACGATCCGCTATACAGGCGTTACGATGGGCGGCATCGTCGAGGCAGCGCCGCTGGTCGAGCTGCGGTTGCAGATCCTTGATCCGGCGGCGCTGGAGCAACTGGGCCAGGGCCGTCCAGCGGTTGACCTCTCTGTGACGGCTGCGTTCGACCTGGAGGGCGCCGCGCTCCGTCCGGTCATCGCCGCGCCGCCCGCGGCCAGCAGCCCGCGCAAGCTCTACCTGCCGTTGACCCTCTCGGCCGCCCCGACGAAAGCGGCCGAGGACGGGCCGCCGGCGCCCTGACGCGGTACTGGGCCGGCGCATAGCGCACCCCTATGCGCCGGCCCAACACTCTGACTTACCAACCCTATCGGCAAACCGGCCTTCGACTTCAAAGGATCGGCAACGATGACCAAACACGCGCCGCAACCAAGCACCACAAGGCGCATGGCGTGGGCCGTCGCACTCCTGGCTGCAGCCAGCACACTCACTGCGCTCCTCCTCGGCGGCTGGCTGGTTGATGCCGGGGGCGTTGACCCTCCCATATTGCGTATCGCTCCGGCGGATCAGAACCTGAATCAGGATGCCAGGGTCACTGTTCACGTCTTCCTGGACCGCGGGGGCACTCTGCGCGCAGCAAGCTGGGGCGTCCGCTACGACCCGGCCGTGGTGCTGGCAGAGACATGTCAATTCTCCGCCAGCTTCACCAACGGCGCCTGCAATGCCAGCGCCGGGCTCGGATTGATCCGCATGAGCCTGGTGAGCACCGAGGATCTCGGTCCCAGCGTTGATGTGGCTGCCATTACCTTTCGGCGTCACCCCGAGGCGTAACAGGGCCAGTGGTCAGCCCTCACGCTCGCCGTCACCAACTTCGCCGACCTAACAGGGGTTCAGTTGCCCTATCGCACGGAGAATGCCAGCATTCGGATTCGTGAGGAGGTGGGCGCCACGCCCGCCGTCGTGCTGCAATTGGCAGGCGCACCGCCGGGCGGCTTCCTGCTCGCGCGCGGCGCAAGTCTGGAGCTGCCCATCACGCTTGACGTTGACCCGCAGCAGCCCCTGGGCAGCCTGACCGGGCGCCTCCGCTATGACCCGGCCGTGGTGCGGCCAACGCGCTGCATTCGGAGCCAGGCAGAGAGCGCCGACTCCCCGATGGGATACTGCAATGCGCAGCACGACCGCGTCGAGGGAATCGTCCGCTTCAACCAACTGTCCCCAAGCGGGATTATCGGCTCACTGACACCCTTCACGCTGACCGTGGAGGCGGCTTCGGGCGCGTCCGATGGGCAGATGAGCCAACTGAATTTCTCAATAGAGACTGCGACCGGGCCCCTGGGCGAGGCTCGCACGTGGCAGACGGAGAACAGCTATGTCCGCTTGGAGTCACCGGTCCCTGCGCCGCGCGTGCTGATCGGTCCCTCCGAGCCGCAGAGCAATGGACAGTACAGACTTTCGCTAAGACACACCGCGGCAGTTCCGGTGTGGGTGGAAGGAGTAACCAACCTGGGCGCGGCAACCTTGGCCATCGGCTATGACCCGGCTGTGGCGCGGGTAGTCAAGTGCATCATCAACAGCGACCTGATCCCTGAGATTGATGGAGGCTTCTGCATAGCGCCGCCCGGGATGGGGACGATCCGTGCGAACGTAGTGGCACAGCAGGGCTTCAGCGGAACAGCACAGTTCTATACGATTATCTTCGCCCAGGCGCCGAACATGGTCGGCGGGGAGAGCACGCCGATCACCGTCACGGTTGACAACTTCGTCTCGGTCGCCGAAATTCCGATCCCGACTACGGTGCGGAACGGCCTACTAACCGCTACCACCTGCTCGCCCCCTTCCCCCGTCCTCGCGATCGCGCTGCCGGCCCCCGATGGCGAATTGACATGGTCGCACAGCACGCTGGATCTGTGCGGTCAGTCCGTGCAGGTGGCGGCCTACGAGGTTTGGCGCGACGCGGCGCCCTACGAGGTGATCGCCAACGCGCCGATCGCCCAGATCGCGGTTCCGCCCGGCACGCCCGCTGGCACGACGTTCAGTTTCACTGAGACGCCGACGACGACGGAAGCCGGCCTGGCTCTCTATCGCATCGTCGCTGTCGCGTTCGACGGACCACGATCGGATTTCTCCAACCCGAAGGCTGCTTTCAACTACCGCCTGATACCTGGCTCGCCGGCCGTGCACTGAGACGCGGGGCGCAAGCGATTGCTCCCGCGGCTGTGAGGGATGCGCACGGTATGCGGGGATATGCGGTTAGCGAATGTCCCTTTGGTTGACCGGCCGCCGCGCGGGGTCAGCACCACACTTCCAGCGGACTGTGCTGGCTGCGCCAGCGGTGCGTCCACAGGCCCTTCACGAAGCCATCGGCCAGGTCGGTAAGGTTGGTCAGGTTGCCGATGGGGACGCCGGCGATCTGCGCTTCGCGCGCCAGGCGTTCGGCCAGGATCGGCGTGTCGGCGCAGATAGCGACCCGGCCCTGCAAGCGGTACAGGTTGCGCCACGTTCTCGATCCCCGCGTCCGGCTCGGCGTTTCCGGCCTCCTCGATGATCGGGCAAGGCTCAGTGGTGTAGCCGTTGCGGCGGGCGTGATAGAGGAAGGCGCAGATCGCGCCAGTGTGCCTGATCTGGCCCGCGCCGCCGCCATGATGCCGCGCCTCGATCTGTTCCCACTCCGACGCTACCGTGGTCACGCCGATCTGCGCCAGCAACGCCTTCCCCGTTTCGGTCAGGCGCACCAGCGCCAGTCGCCGCTGGCCGGCGCGCACCAGGACGCAACGCCACAAGCCTGCTTGCTCGATTTGCCGCCACGCCAGCTTGAACGACCCGGAACGGCGGTCCAGGTCTTTGTCGTGGTTGACGGCCTCGGCCAGCGCCACGCGCATGGACCAGCCGCTCAAGGCCAGGGCAGCCAGGAACTCGTACTCCAGCCGATTCACCGGCGCATGGCTGGGCGCGGTGTGCCGGTAGCGTTTGACCGGCGTCAGCACGGCCGCCAGGGGCGCGGGTACGCCGGTCGGGTCGGAACCGTCCGTCGGCAGCCAGGCCAACTGCTGCGCCAGGTCGGTGATGTGTTCGCAAGACATGTTTGAACCTCGAATGCTTTACATCGCGCCACGAGGGACGCTGCGGAACTTGCCCGATTAGAGCACCGGTCACGACCTGCCCGATGTGCATCTGGCCCGCCTTTCTGCCCGGATAGGGCGGCATTCGGTTTCCTGCCCTAATGTGCCTGCACCCATCCTGCTTTTCTGGATCATCAGCGGGAAACTACACCGCATGTGTGAAGCTGTTGATCGAGCCGAAAGCGCCGCGCACCAGCTACCTGGTCGCCAGCGGCGACGTGCCGGCGGCGTGGAAGGTGTGGATCAAGCTGTAGGGGTACGCTGGCTGGACTGATTGGATGCCAGAGCAGGCCCTTTCCTTGATCCTACAGATGCATTAGTGACGAGTGCCCCCTCACTGAACTGAGAGGACAGGTCATCCCCGGTGTCCATGCTGCCAAGGATGAACTCAGTATCCAAGCCCGATTATCCCGATGATGGTGTTGGGGTCTCTTTCTATTGCCTCCCAACTTCCGACGCTCATGTACAAGGAAACTCTGGCGCTTTGGGGAATGTCCTCCGGTCTCATACCAAATTCGCGGGTCTCGGCAAATTCATTCTTCACGATAACTCGCTGCGAGTAAGGATCGGCAAGAAACCTCCCTACAAACGTCCTGCCTCGAAAACTGAAAGATATGAAAACCTGCCCGTTCTCGGTCCACGCGCTGTTTACTACCGGTCCTGCGGCCCATTCGCTGACTATCTCCTCTGAGTCTCCCTGACCGACAGGAGCATCAGGAATGTTGAACAAAACGAATTGTCTTTGGCCGTGAGTTGTACCCCTTCGAAGCTGTTCTGGTAGCACAGCTAGTGGATTATCCCCTGGCCTCAATACGATCTCCCGTCTCTCCTTTGACGACGTCGGCTGCGTTGCTCCCGCTGGTCGCGTTGCCGAAGCGCTTCCCGCAACCGCTGCTGCTGGCGCAGTCTTCCACGCAGTCTCGCCTTTAGCTGAGCGAATATGCAGATCATATCACGAGATCAGGAAGTCGGCGAAGTTCTCGCGCGTGATTGTCGCCACCTCGGCGCCCGGATATGCGCCTATGAACTCCTGGCGGGTGGCCGCCCGCACCTGCCCCTGCCACTTGAACTCATACCCGAACAGCCGGCCTGCGCGCTCCTCAACGCAGTCCAGTTTCTTCTGGTCGTAGGTGCGCCAGAAGTAGGTGTTGGCCTGCCGACCGGCGTACTCGTTGGCCTTCAACCGCTCGACCATCAGGTAGTTCTCCCAGAGCTGGCCGACGTCGTTGCGCAGCGCCAGCCGGTTGAAGTTCTGGATCAGGCTGTTGCGCACGCCGTTGTCGAAGAAGTAGTAGCGCGAGGTCTTGCTGAGCTCCTTGCGCAGGTTGCGCGCCAACCCGCCGATCTTGAAGATGACAAAGACCTTCTCCAAGAGGTCGAGATAGCGCTCGACCGTCTGGCGGTTCAGGGCCAGGGTGGTTGCCAGCTCCGCCACCGACACCTCCTGGCCGATCTGGAAGGCGAGCAGGCGCAGCAGGTCCACGATCTTCTCAGCTCGGCGCACGCCGTCCAACTCCAGGATATCGCGGTACAGGTAGGAGCCAACCAGCTCGCCCAGCAGCCGCTCGCGCAGCGCCGGGTCCGCGGTCACGATGCCGGGGTAGCCGCCCCAGATCAGCCAGCGCTCCAACTCGGCGCGGGCCTCGAACGGCCCCAGGGTCGCGGCCAACTCGGCATAGCTGGCAGGATAGAGGGTGAAGGTCAGTTTACGGCCCGTCAACGGCTCGGAGACGTGACGCGCCAGGTCGAACGACGCCGAACCGGTGGCGATGATGGCGGCCTGGGGGTAGTTATCCACCAGGATCTTGAGGTTGAGGCCGATCTCAGGGACGCGTTGGGCCTCATCAATGACCAGCAGGCGGCTATCACCGAGCAGCTCGCCCAGCGTGCGCCGGTTCTGGCTGGCGAGCGCCTCGCGGTAGATCAGCTCGTCGGCGCTGATGTAGCCGTGGGGCAGATTGCTGGCGGCGAGCAGGTCCTGCGCCAGGGTCGTCTTGCCGACCTGGCGTGGAGGTACTTGCCGAATTTGCCGGGATTAACAGCAAACTCGGTCTGCACACCCACCCACCAGTTCAGCATCTTCGCAAGTTGATCGCGCACGAAGTGTTCCTGCATGTGTTTGGCGTAGGGCAGCTCCGCGCGCCACAACCCCTTGGCCACGTAGGGGCAGACCCACCAGAACTCGTTGCAGCAATCAGCGAACGCCTTGGCGGTCGGCGGCTGCGGCAGGTAGACGCGGTCACTCGTTGGTGGCAGCGGCGGGACGATCCCGTCTTTGTCCAGGAGCAGGATGCACTGGCTGTCCTTGACCACCTCGGGGAGCATGGCGGGCGGATCAATGCCCAGGTCAATGCGGTTGCCGTCGGCGAACTGCATCAGATAGGTGAAGCCGTCTTCGTTGTCGGGCGGCGGATCGTCCATCTCCTCGGGCATTTGCAGGATCATGAGCTCGCCGAAGCGCTTGATCCAGTCGAGGTTGTGCCTGAAGGGCACCGCTGATGAGATTGCGTTCGCCCGTTGTCGTGCCGCCGACGACATTGCCGGCCCGATCGTTCTCGATCCGCACGCCGTCGTAGTTGCCCACGCCGCGCGTGCCGGTCAACTCCGTGCCGATGTCGTTGCCGGCGATGACGTTGCGATCGGTGCCGTCCTGGATGAGCTGCACGGCCGTGAAGTTGCCGCTGATGATGTTGCGCTGGCCCGCGGTTGGACCGCCGATCCGGTTCTCTGACGCGTCGCCAGCCAGGGCGACGCCCAACCCGTTGCCCAGCGCCTCCCGGCCGCTGACGTCAGTCCCGATCAGATTGCCGAGCACCGCGTTGTGGGTCGCATGCGGGCCGTAGATCACTACGCCTGAGCGGTTGGCGCTTGCCAGGTTGCCCTGGTCCGTCGGCCCGCGACCCACCGTCCGATCTCCCCCGATGACGTTGTCGCTGCCGAAGACGCCGATCCCGAAGAACTGGAAGTGGAGCACCTGCAGGCCGCGCACCACGTTGGAGTCCGACGCCAACGACAGGCCGTAGTCCTCGGCGGACAGCCGCGCGCCATCCAGGACCACGCCGGTGTCGCTGGCGTCAATGGTGAGCTGAGACGATGGTCAGGCCGACTGTACCGGCGGCCGCGTGGTTTCCGGTGAAGGGGCCGCTGCCCGAGATGGGATTCGCGGAGGATATGCAAATCATAGAGATGTACCGGAATGGGTTTGAGGGCATCCCGGTTGATCCGGGCGATGGGCTCGACAAGTGAGGATGACGGGGATGTGTTCTAGGTGACCGGTTTGGCAGGCTCGGCACATCCGGGCATGCAATTCGCTACCTTTCGGCAGTGCGCAGGCCAGTTGCGCTGCTGTCCCGCCTCACTTGCGTTCGTCCTCAGTGCCAGAGATGCGAAGCCGTTTGTCCGTAACGACCGACTGGTGTCATCTGCACCGCGTCTCCAAGTGGCTTTCATGAGATCTCGGCTCGGTCAAGTTCGCAACCTACTCCGGACAGCGCTGCTTCGATTGCGCTCCTGGGATGATAAGCCTTTTCGCGTAGTTCCTCGGCGGCGAGCCAGTGAGGCGCTTTTGTTCCGTAGAGATGACCGGCCTCAGCCGTCAGCTTGCCCCCGAGCACCTCTCCGGCAAACGTGACCGTGATGCTGTGCCAGGGCCGTTCGGGTAGGATGATCTCACTGACATCGAGCAAGCGCAGCACGCGTGCTTCCAGGCCTGTCTCCTCGCGAAACTCACGGCGTGCTGTCTCCGTTAACGACTCCTCGAAGCGTACGCGACCGCCCGGCAGGTTCCACTGTACCGGACCCACGTCGGTGGCGTAGTGCGGCACAAGCAGGATCCGGCCATTTTTGACGACTGCCAGGCAGGCCCGCACCCGAATGTCATCGTCCATTCTTGCACCTTCCGTCCTGAGAGTATCTCGCCCCTTGCGCCACACGGATTATTCGATCTGCTTCATCAGGAGCGCCTCCAACCAGGTGCCGTCGTCGAACCCGCGCGCCTGCCAGCCCGGCGCCAGGCGGTCGAGCAACATGGCCTGCGCCATGCCGGTGTAGTAGAAACGGGTCTCGCTCTCCTGCCGGGCGCTGCGCCGCATGGCGCTGAGCTCCTGGCCGAAGCGCTGCTCGAACGTGCGGTAGCCCTTGAAATACGGGTCGTCGGCCAGGGCGGGCGCCGGCTGGTACCCCGCCGTGCGCGACGCCCGTTGCCAGGCGCTGATCTCGACGTACTTGGCCAGCCCTTCCTCCCATTCCAGTTGGCGCTCGTAGTCGCTGAGGTCGGTTGGCAGGTTGGCGGCCTGGCGGCGCTGGGACCGCTGCGCCAGGAACTGCCCGGCCAGGGCGCGGGCTTCGCCCTCCGACTTCGCCTGCAGGGCCCGGATGAGCAGGTCCATCTCTTGTGCCCAGGCGTCTCGCATCGCGCTATCGGCTGCCCAGTAGCGCTCTCCCAGTCGGTGCGCGGCCTCGGCAGCCTGCAGCCGGGCCGGGTCGGAACTGGCCTGGTGGGCGTGGAACATCTCGTGCAGCACGCCGATGATCTGCGCTTCGCTGGGCAGGATCAGGGCGCGGTACGGGAAGATCGCCTTGAGCGGGCCGGGCAGTCCATTGCGGAACGTGGTCATCAGGAAGCGGTCCGCCTCCCACTTGGTCGCCATGGACGCGGCCCAACTGTCGCCTGCGCGGACGGCGAAGTTCTGCGGGTTGTCCGAGAGGCGCCGGAAGTACGGCTGCCCCAGGAAGTCATCGCCGGGCACCGGCTGCCAGGTCTCCCCGCCCGATGCAGCGGGGCCGGCGGGAGCTTCAGGGAGGCCCGTGAGGAACTCGGCGCCGGCCGTCCACAGGATGACCGGGATATCAGCGCGGCCCCAGCCCGGCCAGATCTGGTCGCCGAAGACGGTCTTGAGCTGTAGTGTCTCAGCCAGCCGGGCCTTGTCCAGGGCGGTGAGCCGCTCGGGCGGCGCGGGCGCGGCCCCGGTGACAGCATACTGCGCCCACAAGCTGCGAGTGCTGAGCGCAGAGATGGCTGACGCCATGACACACAGGCCGAGCAGTCCGCCGAAGACAGCGAGGAGCACGCGCATGGTGCGTTTCATCGGGCCTCCTGTCGTCACCTTCACTGCATGGTGCGGACGGGTTGTCACCCGGCTGCGCCGCCCCTATGGGTGCGGCTGTAGATCAGCGCGCCGATCAGGACGCCGGCGATCACGCCGGTCGTGGCGCCTAGCCAGCCCGTCGCCCGAAAGATGGCATAGCCGAGGATACCGCCGAGCAACGCCAAGAGGGGAATCCAGTAGACAGGTTTCATGATCATGCCTTCCTTTCGTGGGATGCATGCTTGAGGCAGACGAACATGGGAATCGGCGGCACGTCTTCTTCATCGAGATGCGTCTCGAGGACCTCGAACCCGGCTGCCGCCAGCAAACGCCGCCAGGCCGGCAAATCGAAGAGGCCCAGCAACTCTCGATCGATCTCAATCCGCAGCTTGCCCTGCTCACGGATCAGGCAGACGAAGGTGGTCTCGAAGGTGGTATCGCTCGCGTCGGGGTCGTAGGCGTTTTCCAGGAAGGCGCACTCTGTGTCCCCCCGGCTCCGGGTCCAGCACTTGTTCTGGTTCTGCACGAAGTGCTCCCGGGTGTACTCGGCGTAGGTGCAGAAGACGCCGCCCGGCCGCAGATGCGCGTGGGCGGTCGCGAAGGCCGCGGCCAGGGCGGCCTCGGTCAGCATGTAGTCAATGGCGTCGGCGATGATCACCGCGTCAAAGGATGTCCCCAGCCGGACGGTTCGCAGGTCGCCCTGGATGTACGTCGCCTCGGGGTTGAGCCGGCGGGTGTGTTCCAGCATACCGGCGCTGAGATCCACCCCCGTCACCTGGAAGTCGGTCTTGAGGTGGCTGTCGTTGTGGCCGCCGCCGCAGCCGAGGTCGAGCAGCGTGCGCGTGGGGATGGTGGCGTGGCACCGGATGGCATCACGGAAGCTTGCCGCCTCCCCTCGGTAGCCAGCCGGGTCGCTCAGGATCGGCCAGAGCCACGCCAGGTCGTCGTACAAGCGGCTTGCAGTCGGGGACGAGGTTCCCTTCATCCTTCATCCTCCTTGTGCTGCAGCGGTCGTGCTACCTGGCTCACTGCCTGACTGTCAAGCCAGGGCGGCCGGACGCGATGACCGATCGTCGAAACGTTGTTCTCCTCGACTTCTTCTCCCTCCTCCCAGGCTTCGCCGCGACAGATCGAAAGCACCTGGTTCAGCTCCCCGGCATGGTAAAGGTGATGTCCGGCGATGATGACCACGATCTCGTAGAGCGGGGCCTGCTGCCCCCAGTGCAGCGGCCGCGGTGCCTCCCACTGGTCCTCCCCCAGGCGTCCCAGGTCTGCCAGCCACAGGCGGTGCGCCTCATCGAACCACGCGATCACGCTCTGCAGATACGGCTCGGACTTGGTGATCGTGTCGCTCAGGCCGTACGGCCAGTCAATTTGCGTCCAATGCCTGGGCTGTGGGTCGAAGGCGTAGGACCGATAGACGTGACTCCACCCCGCCGCGTGCTTGAGCGTGCCGAGGATGGAGCGATAGCCACCCTGGGGCACAAACAGCGCCTCGGCCAGGGTGAGGCCGCGCAGGTTGTCCTTCAGGGTTTGATAGGCATGATCGAGCAGGTAGAGCAGTATTCTCGGTTCGGTATGCATCGAGCCACCTCCGGCTGGTCTCTCTTGCCATGCAAGGCGGGTCACGGGACAGGCGTCGGCGCGGGGGTGACCGGCGGCATCGGCGTTGGGGTCACCGTGGGAGTCGGTGTCGGCGCCACCGGGATGAACCGCACGCTGGCAATGAAGGCATCGAATTGTCCGGCCAGGCCGCGCCGACCCGGCTCATAGCTGGGTGCAGGCAACGTGAGCCAGTACATCCAGCCGTCGTGCGCGACCCAGATGCTGCGCCCGCCGTCGGCCGAGACCCGCTCCACCGCCGGTTCGCCTCCTACGGTCCGCTGGCGCTCGCTCTCTCCCAGGAAGGCCATCTGCACCGATCTGTCCGCCGGCGTCTGGCCGGAGGCGGGCCAGCTCTGCACCGAGACGAAGTACTCATTGCCGATCCGCAGGAACGCGGCGATGCGACAGGGCTGCGGCAGGCCCGTGCAGGTGCCGTAGCTGGAGGGCGGAGACGCGTCGGATGCCTGGCCCCACGCCGCAGGGTAGGTGGCTTCGAAGCCCATCTCAGGGCTGCGGAAGGGGAGGTCGCTGGCGGGGACGCACCCTGCCGGGCTCACGGCCAGGCCGATGACGAGCAGAACCAGCAGCATGCCCGTGTATCCCCGCATGTGTCTCGTTTCCATATCGTGTCCTGCCGTGCCGGGCGAGATAGGCGAGTATCAGTGCAAGGTGATGTTCAGAACGGTGCCGATGAGGAAGAACACCGCGAACACACCCCAGAGCGGGCGAGACAATCTCGGAGAAATCCTCGGCAGCCCAATTCATCATCGCGCAAATCCGGCCACTTGCCCGCCGACCTACGGCGTCGCTTTGGTGTCTACAAGATCACGCGTCCGCCACTGGTTGCAGCAGGTACTCCACGGTGTCGTCTTCCGCGGTGAATCCCAGCTCGTGGCCGATCGCGACCGCCTCCTCACGTTCTTGCCAGCCACAGACCCACGGCAAAGCCGTGTGCCGGATCGAGATCACCTCGTTCGTGTGGTAGGCGTTGTGCGCGATCATGCCCTGGATGAGCTGCCAGGGCGCGGCGCGGCCGGGCGCTAGAGGCGCGGCCAACGCCTCATCCGACAGCGCAGCCGTTGCTTCTGCCAATTCCCGGTTGACCTCCAGGCAGCGCTGGACCGCCGCCTGCCAGCCAGCCTCGTCAGTGGATTCGCCAACCGGCGGCCACCCATTCTCTGCGCCTAAAGCCTGGCGGTCCACCGGTTGGCCGCGCACTTGCAGCAGGGTGAGCTCCTGCCAGAAGCGGACGTGATTGACGACGGCCCAGATGCTGTTGAAGCGCGGCGCCGGGACAGTGGCGGCCTGGGCCGCGGTGAGCCCGGCCACAGCAGTCGCAAACGACGTGAACAGGCCCGTGATCGTCGAGCACGAACAGCGCTCGCACGGCATCCGACAGGTGTGCTGCTTCGCTCATGGCGTCCTCCTGGGAATCACCTGATAGCTGCCTGGAGTTGGGCCGTGTGCTCCTGGATGTGGTTGGGCGGCTGCACGCTCTCCAGCAGTGACCGGCCCAGGCGCCAGTACGTCCCGCGGTGCGCCACGAACTCGGCGGGCAGCGCGGCGAGCATGTCGGCGGTTTCTCCCTGGCTGCGCCGCAGCGCGGCGACCATGTCGGCCAGCCGGGGATGAGCGCGGACGATGGCCGCCAGGCGAGCAGGTACAACTTCGGTATTCTCGTAGCGGTCTGACCAGCGCTCGTCGTCGCACAGCAGGTCGGCGATCCAGATTTGCAGCTCCCGCTCATGGGCGACCAGGTGTGCCAGCGTTTCCAGCGCATTCCACTCGCCCGGCGCGGGACGGCGGCTGGCCTGCTCGTCGCTGGCGCCCTCCAGGACGCGCTCCAGCGACGCGAAAGCGGCCGCGTTCGCCTGGCGGACGGCCTCGGCCAGTTCGCCGGGCGCCGCGGGCACCGGTGGGATGGGCCGCCGCGAGAGCGTCATCTCGGTCGTCCGGCGCTCGCTGCCGCGGTAGAAGGCCACCTGGATTCGATTGCCGGCGCGCCGCGGACCCAACGCGGCTGCCAGGCTCGGATAGTCGCTGACCGGCTGCCCGGCGAGCGAGACGATCACGTCATCTGCCTGCAAGCCGGCCTGTTCCGCGCCCAATCCGGGAACCACCCCGCCCAGGCGCAGACCCGCGCTGACCGGCACCCCAAGGCGGGCGGCAATCTGGGCATTGAATTCATCCGCGTAGATGCCGAGCATCGGGCGCAACACGTAGCGCAGGTCCTGACCAGTTTCCAGGACTGACTTGAGATTCTCCATGCCCTCGGTCCAGCCATCGCGGCTTGCGGCCCGGACCTTGTCCCACGCTTCTCCTGCGCCGAACCCGTCGTGCGTGAGGACCAGCTCCACGCCTTCAGGCAGCGGGGTGAGAACCACCTCTACCGCCGTCGCGCCTGGTTCGTCGCGGCCGAGCCAGGTGAAGGCGACGCGGCGCTCGGGTTCCAGCGCCGTGAACTCACCGGTGGCATAGTAGCCGCTGTGCCACCAGACATGCAGGTGACCACCCGGCCGGACATCCGCTACCGCGCCGTCGCACATCCATTCGCGGAGGACGAGCGACCGGGTGAAGGCACGATAGGCCTCCGCCACGGATGTGCGTGCCGCTTGCGTCAAGCGAACTGCTTCAGTGTTCATAGGACCTCTCCTTGTTGGATTCGAAATGATTCCGGTCATTTCTGCTGCCATGATCGCGCACAGCGGAAGCCGACGCGCGGATCGCTCGTCTCATGCGCCGAGTTGCGCGCCGAACAGCGGCTGAACGCCCGCGTCCAGGCCGGAGTACCCACCGGGTCGCACCAGGCTGAGCCGCGGAGACAGTGATTCCACGGCGGCGCGGTCACCAGGGGATTGCGTGCAGGCAGCTTTGAGTAGTCGGACCAGTTGTACCAGTCCGCCACCCACTCGGAGGCATTGCCGACCATATCCAGGATGCCATAGGGGCTGGCACCGTCGAGATACGAACCGACCGGCCGGAGCGTCGGTCCGTTGGAGCTGGATGGCAGCGTCAAGCGGGCCCAGGCGGCATCCCAGACCGTGCCGGCAGCGCTATCCTGGGTTGGCCCGCCGAAGTTCCAACCAGCTGCGTCGACGTTGGCCCGAGCGGGCTCCCACGTCCGGCCCCAGGGATAGACACGGCCTTCCGTCCCGCGGCAGGCTTTTTCCCACTCAGCCTCCGTCGGCAAGCGCTTGTCGGCCCACCGGCAATAAGTGTTGGCATCACCCCAACTGACGCCGACTACAGGGTAGTCCGCCTGGCCGGCCGGGTAGTTGAGATCAGTCCAGTAGCGCGGCGGCCGTCCTCCTGTCGCCAACAGGAAGCGCCGATACTGCGCGTTGGTCACCTCATATCGGTCCAGCTCGAAGGCGTCGAGGAAGACGAGATGCGCCGGTCTTTCGTCGGCGCGGCCCACGTCGCTGCCCATGATGAACTCCCCGGCGGGTATGGTGACCATGCTGCGATCGAGTGCTTCGGCGAGCGCGGCCTCGTTGCCGCCTGCCGCCAGCCCGCGCAGCGCAGCCATCTCCTGCGCCGC
>Ga0172370_10003135_pt1 | contig 23207 bp, 16 predicted proteins | sample LakKiv5m_FD_114538 | JGI IMG/M metagenome (GOLD analysis project Ga0172370, IMG submission 114538) | Freshwater microbial communities from Kabuno Bay, South-Kivu, Congo - kab_022012_11.5m | ecosystem: Environmental > Aquatic > Freshwater > Lake | place: Democratic Republic of the Congo...
CTCAACCGGACGCCGGTCCTCTTCCCCGGGACCAAGCTGCGCGTCCGGTACTCCGTGAAGCCCGATCCGTGAGCCCGAACCGGACAGATCAGGCCGGGCTTATGTCAGGAGGTCTGGATTCCTGTCGGCCTCGTCCGCGCGGGCGGCGGGGCGCTTGGGGCTGGCGCTGATGCTCGAGACCGCGGGGTTGCCCGTGCCGGGCGAGGGCAACTCCGACCTCGCGCGCCTGCCGCGCTTCCACACCGGGCTCACCGAGTGGATCCAGCAGGTGCCCCAGCGCGATCGCGAGCGGTTGCTCGAGCGCCTGGGCGGCGCGCTGGCAGCCTACCGGCGACGCGGGGGCGTGCGGGGCGCCGACGGCTCCAAGGCGGCCTTTCAGCGTATCCCGCGCACGTTCTACACGTTCCAGCAGCGCGCCGATCTGCCCGTCCCCGGGGGGCGGGTGCGCCGCCTCCTGACCATCCACGACCTGTGGAAGCCCGAGAACGCCCACGTCTGGACGCGCTTCCCCGAGCTCTCCGAGAAACTGGCCGTGTTCTTCACGCTGGTCTACCGGCACTTCGAGGACACCGGCTACATCGCCGACCTGCGCCCGCGCGACTCGGGGCGTGACATCTTCATCTACGGGTTGTGGGGCACGGTGACCGAGAACCTGCTCATCGTCGAGGAGGAGGTCGGCGGTCGGGAGCAGGTGCGCGTGGTCTTCGTCGACAACCGTGACCAGTTCAAAGACTTCCGCGGCGAGGAGGATCGCCGCCACCCCATCGGCATGGCCAAGTACGCCATGCGCCTGGTCTACCCGATCATCGAGCCTGCCCTGGTGCGTTCGGTGGGCGTGTTCGTCGAGGAGATGCGGCGGCACGAGGAAGGCGAGGTCGACCGCGGCCCGAAGGACCTCGTCGACGCCGTCGATCGCAGCCTCGACATCGCCCGCAAGGTGGCCAAGGACGCCGTGGAGCAGACCTTCGTGGGCGCCAAGGCCGCCGTCGACGACCTGATCGACGACGCCCACACGGGCGCCAAGCGCATGATCGAGAAGTCGAAGAAGTAGCCCCATGCCTCACCCCGTGCTCCGGCTCACCGGCCTGTGGCTCGTCGCGCTCCTGGCGGCGTGCTCCGGCGGGACGTCGTCCGCCGGGAAGCCGGACGCGCGCGACGACGTCCGTGACGCGGCGGGCGAGGTCCGCGACGCCTGGGACGCCAGCCGTGACGCAGGGCACGATGCGCGCGACGTGGGCGACGACGTCCCTGACGCGGGGCACGACGCCCCTGACACCGTCGAGGTCGCCCCCGACGCCGGGCACGACGTCCCTGACGCACCGCCCGACGTCCCTGACGTGAGCAACGACGTCCCTGACGCACCGCCCGACGTCCCTGACGTGAGCAGCGACGTCCCTGACGCACCGCCCGACGTCCCTGACGCGAGCGACGACGTCCCTGACGCGAGCGACGCCGGCCTCGACACGCCGGCCGACGAATGCCCCGACGACCCCGACAAGGTCGCGCCGGGCCTCTGCGGCTGCGGCGTGGTCGACACCCCGGGCTGCGCCGAGATCGAGCCTCCCGTCCCCGATCCGCCCGGCTGGGCCGAGGCACCCCACGCGACGGGCCCGGCCTCGATCGCCATGCGCGCCGAATCCGTCGCCGACCCGAGCGGCGTCGAGTACGCCTTCCTGTGCGCCGCGGGGCCTTGCCACGACAGCGGGTGGCAGCCGGGCCCCGCGTACGAGGACACCGACCTCGCGCCCGACCAGGCGTGCGCCTACCGCGTCAAGGCCCGCGACCTGAGCCCGAACCACAACGAGACCGGCTGGTCGGCCGAAGCGCTGGCCGTCACCGACCGCGACCCCGGCTTCGCCGCGGGGCTCGAGGCGCGCTTCTTCGACTTCGACTCGAAGCTGGAGGGGATGCCCGCGCTGAGCGGTCTCACGGCCGACGTCGAGCGCGTCGACGCGCAGCTCGCCTATGCGCCGACCTCCGAGCCCTGGTCGGGCCTCGACGCGGGGTTCGCCGACACGTTCGCGTGCCGCCACGGGGGCTTCCTGCGCGTCGAGCACCCCGGCGAGCATACGCTGACCCTGGTCGCGGACGACGGCGCGCGGCTCTGGCTGGGCGCCGAGCCGATGCTCGATTCGGCGGGGGGCCTCGAGGCGTCCGGCTCCCGGTTCCTGGCCGCCGGCTACCACCCCCTGCGCGTCGACTCCTACGAAGACGGCGGTCTGGCCGGCCTGACGCTGGCGTGGGCCGGTCCGGGCTTCGCGCAGCAGGTGGTCCCGGGCACGGCCCTCTACCACGCCGACCCGGCCGACCTGGCCCCGCCGACCCCCAATCCCGCCCAGTGGGCGTCGCCGCCGGTCGCCACGGGGACCGGGTCGGTCGCCATGGCGGCCGCCGTCGCCACCGACGGGAGCGGCGTCCAGTATTTCTTCGAGTGCGCGCTCGGCGGCGGGCACGACAGCGGGTGGCAGGTCGGCACGACGTACGACGACTCCGGATTGCAGCCCGGCACGCGCTACGTCTATCGCGTACGAACGCGCGATCTCAGCCTGGCCGAGAACGTCACGACCCCGTCGGCGCCCGTGTCCGTCACCACCCGCACGACCGCGCCCGACGTGGTCGGGCTGGCGCTGGAGGTCGCGCTGGCGGCCCTGGTCGACGCGACGCTGGAGATCGGCGAGGTGGCGTACGAGCACAACGACGCTGCGTCCGCGGGCGTCGTGCTCGACCAGGGCCCGCCCGCGGGCACCGAGCTCGCGGCCGGAGCGACCGTCGCGCTGGTGGTGTCGCTCGGCCCGGAGCCGGTCGTGATCTCCGAGCTCATGTACCACCCGGCGGCGGCGGTCGCGCCCGAGGAGTTCGTCGAGCTGTACAACGCGTCGGCCCATCCCGTGCCGCTCGAGGGATGGACGCTCGGCGGGCTCGGCACGTTCGCCTTCGGCTCCGACGTCGTGCTCGAGCCCGGCGGCTACCTGGTCGCGGCCGAGGACGCCATCGCCTTCGAGGCCGCCTACGGCTTCGCGCCCGACGTCGAAGTGGGCGGGGCGTCGCTCTCGAACGGCGGCGAGCGGGTCAGCCTGGTCACGCCCGCCGGGGTGGTCGCCGACGAGGTCACCTACGACGACGTGGCACCCTGGCCGGTCACGCCCGACGGCCTGGGGCCTTCGCTGGAGGTGATCGACCCGAACGAGGACAACGCCACGCCCAGGAACTGGCACGCGTCGCGCGCCGAGGTCGGGCCCACGCCCGGGGCCGTGAACAGCGTCGACGCCGAGGGGTTGCCGCCCTGGATCACCGAGGTCGGGCACGGGATCCCCGAGGCCGACGTGCCCCTCACGGTGACCGCGGTCGTCGTCGACGCGACGGCGGTCACCCTGACCTACGTGCTCGACTGGGGCAGCCCCCAGACCCTGCCCATGGCCGACGACGGCCAGGTCGGTGACGGGGCCGCGGGCGACGGCGTGTACGGCGCGCTCCTTCCCGCCCAGCCGGTCGGCACGCTGATCCGGTACCGCCTCGATGCGTCCGGTCCAACCGGCACGATGGGGTTCCCGCGCGACGACGACACCGTGCTCTACACGGGCGCCTACCTGGCGCCGGCCGTGGCGACCGACCTCGACGTCTTCCACTGGCTCATCGATCCGGCCGCCTACGAGGCCGCGCTCGCGCACTACGCCACCAATCAGCCCGAGCCGGCGTACCTCTACCACGCCGGCGTGCTCTACGACGGCGTGCAGGTCCGCGTGCGCGGGCAATCGTCGCGCCAGTGGCCGAAGAAGCACTGGAACTTCTCGTTCGCCGAGGGCCACCGCTTCGACGCACCGGGCTTCACCGCCGCCCCCGTCAACGGGTTCAACCTGCAGAGCAGCTACGCCGACAAGAGCTACGTGCGCGAGATCCTGTCCTACGAGACGTTCGGCGACGGCGGCTGCCCCTCGCACCGCATCGTGCCGGTGGTGGTCTACCAGAACGGGCAGTTCTTCGGGCTCTACAACTTCCTGGAGGACATGGACTCCGTCTACCTCGAGCGCAACGGCCTGGACCCCGAGGGAGGCTTCTACAAGGCCTTCGACAGCCAGTGCCAGCAGCAGCCGCTGGAGGTGTTGCCCGGCCCCTGGGAGAAGGTGGGCCCCGACGACGGTGACTTCACCGAGCTGTACGACTTCCTGACGGGGGTCAACCACCTCGCGGGGCAGGCCCGGCGCGACTTCCTCTTCGACACCATCGATATCCCGGCGTGCCTCACCTACCAGGCCGTCTCGGTGCTCATCCACAACAACGATCAGGTGGCCAAGAACTACTACCTGTACCGCGACAGCAAGGGCACCGGGCGCTGGTCCATGCAGGCGTGGGACATGGACCTGACGTTCGGCCGCAGCTAACAGGGCACGGTCCTGAACGACGTCCTGTTCGCCGTGACCGACGTGGTCGACGGGCGCCCCAACGTCTCGCCCAGCCACCCCCTGTTCGGCGACAGCGAGCACCAGAAGTGGGACTACCTGTGGAACCGGCTGACCGACGCCCTGCTGAAAGACCCCGACGTCCGGCAGATGTACTATCGTCGGCTGCGCACCCTCATGGACGACCTGCTCGTCGCAGGGAGGTACGAGGCGCGCATCGACCAGTTGGCGCTGCTGGTGGCCGACGAGGCCGAGGCCGATCGCCAGAAGTGGGGCTGGTACGGCGCCGACGAGACCCCGGCGCAGGCCATCACGCGCCTGAAAGACGAGTACCTGGCGCCCCGGCGCACGCACCTGTTCTCGACCCACCGGGTCGAGGGCGAGATCCCCGAGGCGCAGTCGGCGGACCCGGTCGTGGTGATCAACGAGCTCCACTACAACCCGGTCGACGATCCGCTGGATCCGGACGATCCCGGCGACCTGCTCGAGTTCCTCGAGCTCTACAACCCCTCGCCGACCGAAGCCGTCGACCTCTCGGGCTGGCGCGTCACGGGGCTCGGGCTCACGCTCCCCGCCGGCGCGGTGATCCTGCCCGAGGGCTACCTGCTCGTGGTGCGGAACGACGCCCTGTTCCGCCAGGCGTACGGGCCCGGGCGCTACGTGGCGGCGCAGTACAGCGGCAAGCTCGACGGAGGCGGGGAGCGCGTGACTCTACTGAACCGCGCGGGGCTGATCGTCGACGACGTGATGTACGACGACGTCGCGCCGTGGCCCACCGAGCCCGACGGTCACGGTCCGTCGCTCGAGCTCATCGACCCGGCCGAGGACAACGCCCTGCCGCAATCGTGGGCGGCCAGCAAGGCCGTGGGGGGGACGCCCGGAGCGCCGAACGGGCAGCCGTAGGTCACGGCGTCAGCGCAGGTACTCCGGGATCGGGAGCTTCCGCTCGCGCAGCTCTTCCTGGATCGAGACCCACCCCGCCGTTCCGTACGGCGGCTTCGGAGACTTCTTGATCTCCCAGCCTTCCTCGAGCGCGACCTTCTCGAGCACCGGGTGCGGGTGGACCGCCCAGACCACGTCGCGCGCCAGGCGCATCATCGCCTCGTCCAACTGGGCGTTGCCGGCGGCGAACTGGATCGGACCGTTCCACAGGCTCTGGACCTTCTCGGCCTTGCCGGGACCGGCGCAGCTGATCCCGTCGTGCCGGCCCGTCAGGATTCCGTTCGCGTCGACCTCGAAGTCCATGCCGACGATCTTGTCGACGGGCAGCCTCGTCAACAACGGGAACAGGAAGTCGGTCGGAGACCCCGTGACGACCCAGATCTTGAACCCCTTGGCCGCGAGATCCTCGAGCACCCGAACCGGCTCCGGGATGTAGTCGAGCTTCATGAACTCGTCCCAGTAGCAGTTCACGTGCCGCGTGAGATCGGCCATCGACATGCCCTCGTAGAACCGCAGGAGGTAGCGGCACCCGGCCTGGGCATCCTCGGCGTAGATCTTCTTGTACTCGGGCCAGTGCACCCCGGTCTTGATGCGCCCCGTCCCGATCATCCAGATGGTGCAGTCGTCGGCGATGTCGTTCTCCCAGAGCGTCCCGTCCGCGTCGAAGAGCGCGAGCTTCGGTTCGTCCTGGATTCGAACCCGCTTCAGGAACTCCGGCACGTTCACCCGATCCACCTCAGACATCAAGAGACTCCCTTGGCTGTGGCCAGAATGGCCTTCTTCACGAGCGCCCGTACGATCTGCACCTTGTAGGCGTTGCCGGCCAGCGGCATGGCGCCCTTGACGGCCAGCGACGCCGCCACCTCGGCCACGTCTTCGGTGGGCTTCTTGCCGACCAGGAACTCCTCGACGGCCGGGACGCGCAGCGGCGTGGGCGCGACGGCGCCCAGGGCTACGCGGGCCGTCTCGAACCTGCCGCGCTTGAGGGTGAGGAGCGTGGCCACGCCGACGATGGGGAAGTCGATGGCGTTGCGCACGCGGAACTTCAGGTAGCTCTGCTTCGCGCCCGCGGGCGCCGCGGGGATCTCGACGCGCGTGACCACCTCGCCAGGCTCCAGCACGGTCGTCGTGGCCGTGCCGGTGCCGAAGAACTCGGTCGCGGGCAGGGTGCGCGCGGTGGTCTTGATGCTGGCGTCGAGCACGAGCAGCGCCGGCGCCAGGTCGGACGCGTTCACGGCCACGCAGCCACAGTTCAGGCAGCGCCCGGCCTCGTTCTCGACGGTGCGCAGGTCGAGCGTGCCCGCGTCCTCGCGCACGATGGTGCGCTCGACCACCGGCAGCACGGGCGCGCGCGCGGCGGTCGCGGCCGGCAGGCCCTCGAGGTTCATGACGAAGGTGGCCGGGCCCTCGTCGATCTCGGTCTTGAAGGGCTTGCCGCCGAGCTCGGCGTTGATGGACAGCGCGGCGCGCTTGCCGGCCGCGATGCCCGCGATGACGGTCGACGCGCCGGTGGCCAGGTCGCCGCCCGCGTACACGCCGGGCAGGCTGGTGGCCTGCGTGTCGGGGTTCGCGACCAGCACGCCGCGCTCGGTCTTCAACGAGGCGTCGGCCCAGCCGAGATCGGGGCCCTGGCCGATGGCCACCATCACGACGTCGGCGGCCACGGTGGTCCTGGTGGCGGGATCGAACGAGGGCTTGAAGCGCCCGTCGAGGTCGAAGACCGACGTGCAGCGGACGAGCTCGAGCCCCGTCAGCTTGCCGCCCTTGACCAGCACCTTGTGCGGGCCCCACGACGGCAGCAGCTCGATCTTCTCTTCGAGCGCCTGCTCGATGTCCTCGGGGATGGCGGGCATCCCATCGCGCGCCTCGAGGCAGGCCATGCTGACCTTCCGGGCGCCGAGGCGCAGGGCCGAGATGGCCACGTCGACGGCCACGCTGCCGCCGCCGATGACCAGCACGTGCTTGCCGGGCACGTCGCGCTTGCCGTTGGCCACGTCCTTCAGGAAGTCGAGGCCGGAGCGCAGCAGCTCCTCGTTCGGCAGCCCCAGCTTGCGCTGCTTCCAGCCTCCGGTGGCCAGGAAGATGCCGTCGAAGTCCTTGCGCAGCTTCTTCAGCGTCAGCTTGCCGCCCAGTTCGCTGTTGGGCACGAACTTGACGCCCATCTGGCGATAGGCCTCGACCTGGCGGGCCAGCACGTCCTTGGGCAGGCGGTAGGCGGGGATGCTGTAGCGCAGCATGCCGCCCGGCTCGGCCTCGCGGTCGTACACGGTGACGGCGTGCCCCGCCTTGCGCAGGTAGTAGGCGGCGCTGAGGCCCGCGGGGCCGGCTCCCACGATGGCGATCCTCTTGCCCGTCTCCTTCTTGGGGGCCTTCAGGAACTTGCCCGCGCTGGCCAGCGCGTGATCGCCCAGGGCGCGCTCGATGTTGCGCGTGGCCACGGGCTCGTCGACGTCGGCGCGCGTGCAGCCCGACTGGCAGTCGTGCGGGCAGACGCGACCGGTGATGGCCGGCATCGGGTTGTTCTCGAGGATCATGCGCGCGGCCAGGTCGATCTGCCCGGCGCGCACGCGCTCGAGGTAGAACGGGATGGCCACGTTGGCCGGGCAACCCTGGGCGCAGCCCGGCAGGCACGTACGCGCGGCCCCGAACACGCTGTGGTAGCGGTTGTCGCCCAGGATGGCGCCGCAGAGGTCGCCGCCCTTGCGCAGGCAGTGGAACACGTTCTCGGGCGTGCGGTAGTACCAGCAGCGGGGCTCCTGGCACAGGTTGCCGCCCACGGTGCCCATGTTGCGGATCTGCGGCGACGCCACCGTGCGTGCGGCCTGCGCCAGCACACCGTAGCCCTGGGTGACGGCCGGATGGGATGCCACCTCGGCCAGCGTGGTGAGCGCGCCCACCTTCAGGCCCTTGCCGTCGGCGACCACGCCCTTCAGCGCGTCGATGGGCTTCAGGTCGACCAGCAGGTCGGGGTACGCGGGGTGGATGTTGTCCTTGAGGACGCCGAGCAGGTCGGTGCCTCCGGCCACCAGCGCCACCTTCTTGCCCGGGGCCGCCGCGAGCTTCCGGGCCTTGGCCAGGGACGTCGAGGACTTGTGTTCGAGCTTGCGGATGGCCATGGTCTACCTCCCGGCCTTGCCGAGGGCCGCCAGGACCTTCTCGGGTTTCACGGGGATCTGGTCGATGCGTACGCCGATGGCGTTGTAGATGGCGTTCAGGATGGCCCGCGGGGCGCACGTGACCGTGCCCTCGCCGATGCCGCACGCGCCGTATTCGCCGCCGCCGCGCCACACCTCCATCAGCACCGGGTCGATCTCGGGCATGTCGGCCATGGTGGGGATCTTGTAGTCGATCCAGTTGAAGTTCAGCGGGACGCCGGTCGGCTTGTCGTAGATGATCTCCTCGGTCAGGGCCTCGCCCACGCCGATGATCTGGCCGCCGATCTGCTGCGCCTCGGCGCCCGACGCGTACATGACGGTGCCGCAGTCGTTGACGACGGCCATGTTCAGCATCTGCGTGCGGCCCGTGGCGGTGTCGACCTCGACCTCGACGAACGTGACGATGAAGGGCACGCCCGTGCGCTCGGCCAGGGGAGGGCGGCTCAGCTTGACGGTGATGCCCACCAGCGGACCGGCCATCATCATCTCGCGGATCGTCTTGCCTTCCTTCGGCTTCTTCTTGAAGAACACGCGTCCCTCGGCCACGTCGAGGTCCTCGATCCCGGCCTTCAGGTTCCGCGCGGCGCGCTCCAGCACGCGCTGCTTCATCTCTTTGGCCGCGACCGCCATGACCTCGCTCTGCAGGAACGAGACGGCGCTGTCGGTCTGCACGCAGTCCTTGCCCGAGAGGTTGGTGTCGATCACCGCCACCCAGTGGATGTCGGCCGGCGTGACTCCCAGGAAGGAGAGCGCCTCGGCGCAGCCGAGCACGTTGCAGGTGTTCGAGCCGGTGCCGGTCTCGACCGTGGGGGCGTCGAGGGTCACGGTGCCGTCGGGGTTCAGCGTCATGCCGACCTGGACCTCGCCGCGCCGCACCTCCTGCCACTCGGCATGCCAGCCGGGGTGGAACGAGAAGCCCACGCCGCGCTTCTTCGTGCCCTCGAACGTCGGGCCCTGGCCGGGCTGGTGGCGTTTCTCCTTCCAGCCGATGCGCTTCGCGCCCGCGTGCAGCACCTCGGTCAGGCTCTTGTTGGGCAAGCGCTCCCACTCGTGGCCGAAGTTCTTGATGGCCACGTCGATGGGGTCCATGCCCAGCTTCTCGGCCAGCAGGTCGACCATGTGCCCCAGGATCAGGTTGGTCTGGCTGTTGCCGACGCCGCGCATCATGCAGGCGGGCATCTTGTTGGTGTACACGCCGTACGCCTCGAAGCGCACGTTGGGCACGTGGGCCAGCGCGACCTCCGTGAGCTCCATGGGCGCGAACTTGAGCGCGAACATGGTGTGGTCGGCGTGGGCGCCGGCGTTGCCGATGCTCTTGAACTCCATGGCGACGATGGTGCCGTCCTTCTTGGCGCCCACGCGGGCCGTGTACGTGGCCTGCTGGCGGCCGTCGTGGAAGCTCTCGCGGCGCGTGTGCTTGAACTTGACGGGCCGGCCGACTTTCTTGGCCAGCAGCGCGGTGAACAGGAAGAACGGTTGATCGCCGGTGTCGCCGCGCCCGAACTGCCCGCCCACGTAGGGGCTGACCACGCGCACGCGGGTGATGGGCAGGCCGAGCATCTGGCTGATGTGCATGCGGCTCTGGTCGGTCTCGTAGGAGTTCGACCAGACCGTGACCTGGGTCCCCTGCTTCCATTCGATGACGCAGCACCAGGGGTCCAGCGAGCTCTGGGTCGCGTTGTGGGAGATCGAGGTCCCCTCGACGACCACCGGCGCCTTGGCCAGGGCCTTGTCGACGTCGCCCTTGTCGACGAAGCGGTGCGGGCCGCCCACGGTGTCTTCGGGCATGACGTTGTCGGGCGCGATCTCGGGGTGCAGCACGGGGGCGCCCGGCTTCATGGCCTCTTCGGACTCGAGCACGAAGGGCAGCACCTCCCAGTCGACCTTCAGCAGGCGCAAGGCCTCCTCGGCGATGGCCTCGGTCTCGCCGGCCACCACGGCGCCCACCTCGTCGCCCACCCAGCAGGCGTAGTCCCCGAGCACGCGCCGATCCTTGTAGCGCCGCCACATCATGGTCTCGTACGACACGGTGTCGACGCCGTCGGTCCAGCCGGCGCTGGTGACCTTGAGGCTGGCGACCTCGGGCTCGTCGTAGGTGAGGATGCCCACGACCCCGGGCAGCGCCAGGGCCGCGCGCGTGTCGATGCTGCGGATGCGCGCGTGCGGGTAGGGGCTGCGCAGCACCTTGGCGTAGACCAGGTCGGGGACGCGCAGCTTCGAGGCCAGGTCGTCGGCGTACCTGGCCTTGCCCGTGGCCTTCTCTTCAGCGTCGATGCGCGGACGGTACTGGCCGATGTGCTTGCGCGGCGTGCGTTGCGTGAACGGCGTCTTCATGCCACACCTCCTCGGGCCGCCAGCTTTTCGGAGGCGTGCAGCACCGCCTGGGCGATGCCGGCGTAGCACCCGCACCGGCAGATGTTGCCGGAGAGGGCCTCCTTGATCTCGGCCAGCGTGGGCTTCGGGTTCTGGCGCAGGAAGGCGACCGTGGTCATCACGAAGCCTGGCGTGCAGTAGCCACACTGGAGCGCCGTGCCATAGCCCGGTTCGCTCTGCTCGATGAAGGCCTCGATGACCGGGTGGTCGGGGGCCAGGCCCTCGATGGTGGTGACCGAGTGCCCGTCGGCCTCGACGGCCAGCAGCATGCACGACAACACGGCCTTGCCGTCCAGCAGCACGGTGCAGGCGCCGCACGCGCCCTCGTCGCAGCTGATCTTCAAGCCCGTGAAGCCGAGCCTTTCGCGGAGCAGTCCGGCGAGCGTGGTGCTCGCCTCGAGGTCACGCCCCGGCAGGAGCTCGTACAGCCGGTCGTTGACCGTGATGCGGATCGGGCTTGTCGCCATCGCGCCCCTCCTCGTCTGGAGTCGAAGAACACGCGCACCGAAACGTTACGGTAGGCGGAAGGACCCTGGCCGGTCAAGCGGGACTTGGGGGCAAGGAGGGGTGCGGCCGCCGTACGTTTCGCTCAGGGCGCGCGGACCTTCAGCCGCAGCACCTCGCAGTCCTCGAAGGCGGCACGTTCCAGCGTCTCGAACGCCTGGTCGATGTAGCGTGCGAGCAACGGCGCGCCCAGGTCCACGCCAAAGAGGCGGGGCTCGCCGTAGCGCACCAGCCAGGCCTCCCCCGTGGGGCCGAGGGCCGGACGCACGCGGGCGTCGAGGACGGTCGCGCTCGTGATCGCGAACGCCGCGGGCGAATACCGGGTGAGCGAGGCGTCGGCGGGCAGGCCGACCAGGCGGTTCGGTACGCGGACGTGGTAGGCGAGGGCCAGCGTCGAGTCGGTGGGGAAGACGAAGACGGGCTGGTCGGGGCGGAGGTGCGGGTTGGCTTCGAGCCAGGCCACGGCGGCCTTGTGCGCCGGGTTGGTGTCGCCGTCGCGGTAGTCGCGCCACAACGCGTTGACGCTCATGAGCAGGAGCACGACGCCACCCACGGCTGCCAGTCCCCGCCCGGCCCGACCGGGGCCCGCCGACAGCAGGGACGCCGCCAGGGCCAGCGTGGGCACCAGCAGCCCGATGGCGTGCCGCATCGCCACGCCGTCGTCGCCGGCGACCGTGTGCGCGAGCGCGTAGAACGCGATCATCACGACCACCAGCGCCGCCAGCGCCCGCTGCGACGCGAGGTCGGCGCGCGCGCGAACCGCCAGCGTCAGCGACCCCGCCGCGGTGCCCCAGAACAGCAGGCGCGCCGCCCAGCGCAGCGCGCGCCCGAACGACACGACGTGCATGGAGAGCACCAGGCTCTCGGCTTGGCGGGACGCGGCGCCGAGGCTCGCGAAGAGGTCGGGGCGCGCCCCCACCGCCGCGTGGGCCTGCACCTGAGCGGCCGTGTGGAGCAGCAGCGCGACCGACAGCGCGGCCACGGCGACCATCGCCGCCACGTACCAGCCGAGCGCCCGCCATCGGCGCGCGGCCAGCAGGGCCGCCCCGAAGCCCACCAGGAGGAAGCCCAGGTAGTACTGGGTGTGCAGCGCGGCGACGGCCGTGAGCGCGTAGGCCGCCACGGTGCGCCAGCGCGGGGGGCCGTCCAGGAAGGCCCGGTGACCGAGCCCCAGGAGCAGCGTCGACAGCAGCGCGACCAGGGCGTAGCCGCGCGTGGTGAAGGCCGCCCACACCAGCACCGGGTTCACCGCGAGCACCAGGGCGATCGCCCAGCCGCGCACGCCCGGCGCGTACCGCCGGATCACGCCCGGGGCGAGCAGCACCACGCCCGTGGTACACGCCACCGACAACAGGCGCGCCCAGAGAAGCCCGGAATCGAAGACGCGCCACAGGTTCAGCGCCAGGAAGTACAGCGGCGGCTGCAGCTCGAAGGTGAGGGCCCGCTCGAGGGTCTGTCCGAGCGACAGCGCGCTGGTCGCGAGCGAGTAGGCTTCGTCGACGTCGACGCTTACCAGCGCGGCCAGGGGCACGACCAGGGCCAGGTGCAGGGCCGCGGCGCCCAGCGCGCCCCAGCGATCGGCGCGGTCAGGGGCATCGGCGGGCGAGGGGATCCCCGGCATGGTCGCGGCTCACCCCCTGGGCTTGGCGTTCCAGAGGCTGACCATCAGGAGCGCCGAGAGCACGGCCAGCGCCGACAGCACGTAGAAGATGAGCGTCCACTGGTTGCCGCCGCTGGCGGGGGCGACGTCCTTCAGCCAGCCGACGCCGGCGCCCGAGAAGATGGCGCCCGTGGCTCCCATGGCCATGGTGAAGCCCGTGGCGGCGGCCGCGGCGCTCGGGTGGGCCAGGTCGACCGTGGCGGCGCCGCTCATCAGCATGTCGGGCCCGTAGATCAGGAAGCCCGCCAGGCCGAGCATGGCCGTCGCGACGATCCATTGCCCCTGCGGCACGTAGACGAAGCCCACGCACACCGCCGCCAGCCCGAACAGCATGACGGCGCAGACCGGCGCGCGGCGCTTGTGGAACAGCGTATCGGAGATCCAGCCCGCCGAGACCGCGCCCACCGCCCCGATGAGCGGCAGGGCCACCGCCGTGAACGCGCTGCCCTTGATGTCCTGGCCCTGGAACTCGCGCATGTACGTGACGGCCCAGTTCATGAAGGCGTAGCGCACCGAGTTCATGCAGAAGTAGCCGATCCCGAGCACCCACAGCAGGCGGTTGCCGAGGGTCATGCGCAGCACGTCGCCGGCGCTCAGCTTGCCAGCGGTGGCCTCGGGGCCCTTCGCGGTGCCGCCCAGGTCGTCGCGCACCGGCGGCAGGCCGGCGTCGGCGGGGTCGTTGCGGATGCCGAGCACGAACAGCAGCGTCATCGGGAACACGACGGCCGCGGGAACCCAGAAGGCCGCGCGCCAGCCCATCCCGGAGCACAGGAAGCCCGCCAGCAGCCACGAGAGCACGTTGCCCACCTGGTACGAGGTCGAGATGAGCCCGACCATCATCCCGCGCCGCCTCACGGTGGTCCAGTTCGACAGCGTCTTCACGACCAGAGACCAGCCGGCCGACTGGGCGTAGCCGTTCAGCGCCCACAGCCCCAGCATGGTCGGGAAGGAGGACGTGAAGGCGAAGCCGAGGTTCGTGGCCGCGGCGACCAGCATGGCCACGGTCATCATGCGCCGCGCGCCGAAGCGATCGCCCAGTTGCCCGTTGACGAACTGTCCCACCGCGTAGAAGGCGGCGTAGACCGACGGGATGAGGCCGATCTGGGCGGCCGTCCAGGTGGGGAACTCCTTCAGGATCTCGGGCTGGGCCACCGCGAAGTTCACGCGGCACAGGTAGTACGAGGCGTAGCTGCTCCAGAGCAGCCAGAAGACCTGGACCTGCCAGCGGCGCAGGGGGCCTTCGTCGACGGTGGTCGGCAGGCGGGAGGCGGGGGCGCTCATGCGGAGGGCTCCTTCATCGCTCGGGAGTTCGGCCGAGCCTCTCGTGGCGCCGCGAGTATCGCTTGCCCGCAGGGCCACGGTCAAGTATCCTTTCCCGCCAGCAACGCGGCTTTGGAGCCCCGGATGAACCCAAAAGACCAGCGTCGGATGTCGAGGATTCGAAACCTCGGCATCATGGCCCACATCGACGCCGGCAAGACCACGGTCACCGAGCGAATGTTGTTCATCTCCGGGAAGATCCACCGCATCGGCGAGGTGCACGACGGCAACACGACCATGGACTGGATGGTGCAGGAGCGCGAGCGCGGCATTACCATCACCTCGGCCGTGACCACCTTCCCCTGGAAGGACGCCGACCTGCACCTGATCGACACGCCCGGGCACGTCGACTTCACCATCGAGGTCGAGCGCTCCCTGCGCGTGCTCGACGGCGCGGTGGCCGTTTTCGACAGCGTGCACGGCGTCGAGCCCCAGAGCGAGACCGTGTGGCGCCAGGCCGACAAGTTCCGCATCCCGCGCCTGGCCTTCCTGAACAAGATGGACCGCATGGGCGCCGAGTACGAGCGCGCCTTCCAGAGCCTCGAGAAGCACTTCGCCCAGGTCATGCTGCCCGTGCAGGCGCCCATCGGCTTCGAGGGCGCCTTCCGCGGGGTCGTCGACCTGCTGACGGGTGTGCGCACGGTCTGGACCGACCCCGAGGATCCCACCGCCTGCGAGGTCCTCGAGGTCGCGTCGCCGGCCGAGGAAGAGGTCGCCGCGCGCTACCGCGAGAAGCTGTTCGAGCGGCTGGCCGACCTCGACGACGGCGTGTGCGAGAAGTACCTGGCCGGCGAAGAGATCCCGCTGGACGAGCTGAAGGCCGTGCTGCGCCGCGTTACCATCTCGGGCAAGGCCGTGCCCGTGCTCATCGGCACCGCGCTCCGCAACAAGGGCCTGCCGCCCCTCATGGACGCCGTCGTCGACTACCTGCCGTCGCCGCTCGAGGTCCCGCCCGTGTTGGGGCAGGATCCCCGCACCGCCGAGCTGGTGCAGCGCGAGCACGCCTCGACCGAGAAGCTCTGCGCCCTGGCCTTCAAGGTGGCCATGATGGAGGACGGCCGGCGCATGACCTTCCTGCGCCTCTACAGCGGCAAGATCGACGCGGGCATGGAGCTCTACAACGCCACGCGCAAGCTCACCGAGCGCCCGTCGCGCGTGTTCATGATGCACGCCAACCACCGTGAGCGCCTCGAGAGCATCGAGGCGGGCAACATCTTCTCGGTGCTCGGGCTGAAGCTGACCAAGACCGGCGACACGCTGTCCGACCCGACCGCGCCCATCGTGCTCGAGCCCATCGAGGGCTACACGCCTGTCATCAAGATGGCCGTCGAGCCCGAGACCAGCCGCGACAAGGACCGCCTCGACGAGGTGCTCGGCAAGTTCCGCGACGAGGATCCGACCTTCAACAGCTTCGAGGACCGCGAGACCGGCGAGACCATCATCGAGGGCATGGGCGAGTTGCACCTCGAGATCGTGGCCGACCGCATCCGGCGCGACTACAAGGTGCCGATCATGGTGGGCAAGCCGCAGGTCGTCTACATGGAGACCCTGACCCAGGCGTGCGAGCTCGAGTCGGTGGTCGATCGCCAGGCCGACAACGAGAGCCTGTACGCGCGCGTTCGGCTGCGCCTCGAGCCGGGCATCCGGGGCAGCGGGCGCGTGTTCGAGAATCGCTGCACGGTGCCCCTGAAGCCCGAGTTCGTCGACGCCGTGCGCGACGGCGCCAACGACGCCAGCCAGAACGGCCCGGTGGGCGGCTTCGAGGCCACCGACTTCGTCGTGGCCCTGGTCGACGCCGAGGCGCGCGAGGGCGCCAGCACGCCCGTGGCCTTCAAGATGGCCACCGCCATGACGATCGAGAAGGCCCTGGCCGGCGCGGCGCCCGTGAAGCTCGAGCCCCTCATGGAGCTCGAGGTCATCGTGCCCGACGAGTTCATGGGCGAGGTCATCGGCGACCTGCAGTCGCGCAAGGGCAAGGTCGAGGAGATCAACGACCTGGCGACGCCGGGCGTCCGCGAGATCCGCGGCAAGGTGCCCCTCGGGCGCATGTTCGGCTACTCGACCGCCATCCGTTCCATGACGCAGGGGCGGGCCACCTTCACGCTCAAGTTCCACTCCTACGACATCGTGCGAGGGTAGGCCATGACGCGCCGCCTGCTCGTCCTGGTGCTGCTGGCGGTCGGGTGTCGCGAGGTGCCCTTCGGCTGGAGCCCCGAGGTCGACGGCCTGGTCGACCGGCTGATCCGCGAGAAGAAGGCCGAGCTCGCGGGGCCGGCCGAGCAGCGCCCGGTGGCCGTGTTCGACTTCGACAACACCACCGTACAGGGCGACATCCTGTACGAGGCCGTGCTGCACGTGGCCCGCACCGGGCGCCTGGGCTTCGACGTGCGCCAGCCCACCGTGTTCCTGCCCACCGACACCGTGCTGCTGCTCCTGACCGACCGGCGCACCCTGACCGACGAGGCGCGCGCGCGGCTGGTGCGTCAGACCGCGTTCAAGCTCTTCGAGCGCTACTTCTATTTCACGCGCGAGGCCGACAAGTTCGTGGCGCTCACCTTCATGGCCCGCGTGTTCTCGGGCAGCCCACCCGAGGCGTTGAAGGCCTTCGTACGGCAGGCCTTCGAGGGGGCCCAGGCGCGGCCCTTGTGTACGCTGACGCTCGAGCCCGAAGGACTGACCGGCGAGCCCCTCGAGATCCGCGCGGGGCTGCGTACGCGTCCCGGCATCCGCTGGATGATGGACCGGCTGCGCGCGGCGGGCTTCGACGTGTGGGTCGTCAGCGCCTCGCCCAAGCCCCTGGTCGAGGTCGGTGCCGCGGCCTACGGGGTCCCGCCCGACCACGTGGTGGGCACCAGCGTCAAGCTCGACGAGCGGGGCCGCCTGGGCACCGAGGTCGTCCCGCCCATCCCGTGGCGGCAGGGCAAGGTCGACGCCATCGAGGCCTTCGTCAAGCGCAAGCCCGCGCTGGTCTTCGGCGACTCGTGGACCGACTTCGAGATGCTCTCGGTCGCCGAGCACGGCGTGCTCCTGCAGACCGGCGACGCCGAGCTCGAGGAGGCGCTCGCCGCCAAGGGCACCGTCCTCCTGCAGCCGCGGCTCCCCAGCGACGTGCCGTGGGCTCCGTGCACCGTCTCTCCGCTCGGTGAATAGCCGCCCCGCGCCCGCGTCAGACCCTTCGTGACGCGCCCGTTCCGGTGGGCCCGTCCCTGGAGGCGATCATGACGCAGAAGGGCTTCCTGACCACCCTGTTCGTGCTGGCGCTGACGGCGCTCTCGATCGGCTGCACGCTGCTTCAGTCCAGCTGAACCGCCACGGGCCGACCGCGGTACTCGGGCTGGCGCTCCTTCAGGAGCACGACGTCTCCGAGCACCAGCACGTCCATCTCGGTCGACATGAAGCAGCGCCAGGCGTCGTCGGGCGTACACACGATGGGCTCGCCGCGCACGTTGAAGCTGGTGTTCAAGAGCACCGGGCAGCCGGTGGCCGCGTCCCAGGCCGTCAGCAGGCGGTGCATGCGCGGGTTCCTGCGCGCGTCGACGGTCTGGATGCGCGCCGAGCCGTCGACGTGGGTGATGGCCGGCACCTGGGAGCGCTTCTTCCACAGCCGATCCTGCCACGCCGCCCCCGGGGTCTCGTCGACGGCCAGGCGTCGCGCCTCGGCCACCGGGGCCACCAGCAGCATGTAGGGGCTCTCGACGGCCAGGTCGAACCACTGGGCGGCGCGCTCGGCCAGCACCATGGGGGCGAACGGGCGGAAGCCCTCGCGGAACTTGATCTTGAGGTTCACGCGCGACTGCATCTCGACGGAGCGTGGATCGGCCAGGATGGAGCGCGCGCCCAGGGCCCGGGGGCCGAACTCCATGCGGCCCTGGAACCAGCCCACGACCTTGCCCGCGGCCAGGAGGGCCACGACGCGCGCATCCAGTTCGTCGTCGGACGGCACCTGCTCGTACACGGCCCCGGCCCGGTCGAGGGCGGCGCGGATCGCGTCGGCCCCGAAGACCGGCCCCAGGAACGAGCCCCGCTGGCTGTCGTCGGGGGCGGGCTCGCGGGGGTTCCCGAGCACCTGGTGCCAGGCGAAGAGCGCGGCGCCGAGCGCCCCCCCCGCGTCGCCGGCCGCCGGCTGGATCCACAGGCGCTCGAAGGGCCCCTCGCGCAGGATGCGTCCGTTGGCCACGCAGTTCAGGGCCACGCCGCCGGCCAGGCACAGGTTCCGCTCGCCCGTGAGCTCGTGGGCGGTGCGGGCCAGGCGCAGCAGGATCTCCTCGGCGACCGCCTGGATACTGGCCGCCACGTCCATGCTGTGCTGGTCGATGGGCGCCTCGGGGGCGCGGGGCGGCGCGCCGAACAGGCGGCAGAAGCGGTCATTGATCATGCGGAGGCCGTGGCTGTACGCGAAGTACCGCTGGTCGAGGCGGAAGGAGCCGTCGTCGGCCAGCTCGACGAGCTCCGCGAGGATGCGTCCACGGTGGACGGGTCGACCGTAGGGGGCCAACCCCATCAGCTTGTATTCGCCCGAATTGACTTTGAAACCGCAGTATTCAGTGAACGAGGAGTACAGCAAGCCCAGCGAGTGCGGGAAGCGCAGCTCGCGGAGCAGCGACACGCGGTTGCCCACGCCTCGGCCGAGGCTGGTCGTGGTCCACTCTCCGACGCCGTCGACGGTCAGGACGGCCGCGCGCTCGAAGGGGGAGGGGAAGAAGGCCGACGCCGCGTGCGATTCGTGGTGACGCGTGTAGCAGAGCGGTCCTCCGTACCGGTCGTCGAGGGCTCGATCGATCGCGCGGGCGGGGGCGACCTTTCCGTTCACCAGGTTGCCGAGGGCCAGCAGGAACGAGCGCAGGCCGCGTGGCGCGACGGCCAGGTAGGTCTCCATCAGGCGCTCGAACTTCACGAGCGGCTTTTCGTAGTAGACCACGTGGGTCAGCTGCTCTGGCGTCAGCCCCGCCTCGTCGAGGCAGTAGCGGATGGCGTGGAGCGGGAAGGACTCGTCGTGCTTCCTGCGCGTGAAGCGCTCCTCCTGCGCGGCGGCCACGATGCGACCGTCCTGCACCAGGCACGCCGCCGAGTCGTGGTAGAGGGCCGAGAGGCCCAGGATGTTCGCGCGCGCCGAGGGGGCCGCCACGTGCGTTTCTCCATCTCGTGCCAGTGCCCGTTGTAGAGGATGGCGGGCCGCCGCGCAAGCCGTCGCCTGCGCTTGACTTCGAGGGGGCCGGTCGGCACGATCACGTCGGTCCTGGAGCGGGGTGTCGATGGCGAGCGACGGCGAGGCCTCCGAGCTCTGGCGATTCCTACGGAGCAACAAGGCGTGGTGGCTGCCCCCGGTGGTGGTCGTGCTCCTGCTGCTCGTCGGACTGGTCGTGCTCGGGCTCCACGACTCGGCGCCGGCCCTCTACAACGTCAAGTAGGCTGTGAACGAGCCTCCAGAAGTGCGTAAAGAAGAGCACGCCGGCCTCCCGATCTGAGTTCCAGAGCATCACGGACGAGAAGAGGTACAGCCAGGGGCTCGATGGAGCGCTGACGCCCGGGTATGGCGAGGGGGCGCCCTCCGGGCCGCCCCCGGGGGCGGCCCGGAGGGCTGCGCGAAAGCGTGGCCTGGCTAACCTTGTCGAGCGTGACGCGTAGGACTCGAGCGCGTAGAAGATGTGGCGCCCGTCGCGAAGGAAGGATGGGAGCCCGGAGTGGCTGCTCCGGGCCCCCCGGACCGCGTGGAGCCGCGTGCCGTTGAGCGCATTGTCGCGCGAGTGCAGGCGCCGGTCCACCGCGAAGTTCGCCGCGCGGGCGGAGAGCCGTGGAGCCGTTGCGCCTGGTCGTGTGCGCCCGCTGCGGGCGAGTCTTCTACCTGTGCCGCCGGTGCGACCGTGGGCACCGTTACTGCGGCCAGCGCTGCCGCTGGGAAGCGCGACGCGCCAGCTTGTGCGCGGCTCGACGGCGTCACTACTTGAGCGTCAACGGACGCGAGGACAATCGAGATCGCAACCGGGAGTACCGGGCTCGCCGGGCCCTCCGCGTGATGGATCAGAGTACCGCGGGCCCTGCCGCCGGGCCGATCCTGCTCGCGACGCCACCCGCAGCCGTCGGGGTGACCGCTGGAGTGCGTGGTGTCCAGGAGGAGAGAGCCCATGCGAAAGACCCGAGCAACGATGCTGCTGAGCCGCACTGCGCCTGCTGCCGGCACGCGTGCGCCTTCGTGCGGAGGGAGTCCTGGACGGCGTATCGCCGGGGTCTGCGCCGCGCCGGCCACGCGGCGGCGGGCCGACCGCCGCCGGACCGCCGCGGCCGGTGACGGACAGGTGACGCCATGATCAGCCCCGAACTGCGCGCCGAGATCCGCCGCCTGTACTACGCCGAGCACTGGAAGGTGGGCACCATCGCGGAGCAGCGCGGGCTGCACCACGAGACCGTGCGTCGCGCCATCAACCTCGACGGCTCCGCCTGGCGCGGCGTAGCGCGTCCCAGCGCCTTCGACCCGTACGTCGAGGTGGCCAGCGAGACGCTACGCCAGTACCCACGCCTGACGGCCACGCGCCTGCACGAGATGCTGAAGGCCCGAGGCTACCTGGGCTCGGTGGGCCAACTCCGCCGTCGCATCCGGCAGCTCGACCTGCGTCCCCGCCGCAGGGACGAGGCCTTCTTCCGCCTGACCACCGCTCCCGGCGAGCAGGGCCAGGTCGACTGGGGCCACTTCGGCCGCCTGCGCATCGGCGGCACCGAGCGCCCGCTCTACCTCTTCGTGGTCGTGCTCTCCTGGTCCCGGGCCTTCCACGTGGACTTCAGCCTCGACCAGACCATGGCCGCCGTGCTGCGCGGCCACCTGCGCGCCTTCGAGGAGTTGGGCGGCGTGCCCCGCCAACTCCTCTACGACAACATGAAGACCGTCGTCCTCGAGCGCGTCGGCGACGCGATCCGCTTCCACCCCCGCCTGCTCGAGCTCGCCGGCCACTACCACTTCGCGCCCCGGCCCTGCGCCCCGGCCCGCGGCAACGAGAAGGGCCGCGTCGAGCGCCGCATCCGCGACCTGCGCACGTCCTTCTTTGCCGGCCGCCACTTCCTCGACCTCGACGACCTCCGGCGCCAGTTCCGCCAGTGGCGCGACGAGATCGCCTACGTCCGCCGCTGCCCCGGCGACGAGGCCCTCTCCGTCGCCGAGGCCCTCGACCTGGAGCGGCCCCGCCTGCTGCCCCTGCCCGCACACGCCCTCGACACCGACGACGTGCGCCCCGCCGTGGCCCGCAAGCAGCCCTACCTCGTGGTCGACACCAACCTCTACTCCGTGCCGCACGAACTGGTAGGCAAGCCGCTCACGCTCTCGGTCAGCGATACCCTCGTGCGCGTGCTGCACGGCGCCGACGAGGTGGCGCGACACGCCCGCGCCTGGGGTCGCCGCCAGGTCATCGAAGACCCCGCCCACCTCCAGGGCCTCGCAGCCTCCAAGCGAAAGGCCCACGACGCCACCGGCCGCGAGCGCCTGCTCGTCGCCGTCCCGGCTGCCGCCGACCTCTTCGCCGAGTTGGCCGCCCGCCAGGAACCCCTGGGCCGCGAGACCGCGGCGCTCCTCCGCCTGCTCGATACCTACGGCGCCAGGGCCCTCGCCCCCGCCCTCGCCGAGGCCCTGCGGCGCGGCACGCCCCGCGCCGCCTCCGTCGCACACGTCCTCGCGCAGACCGAACGCGACCGTCGACTGGCCCCCGCGCTGGCCCTGCGCCTGCCCGAGCGTCCGGGCGTCTCCGACCTCACTGTCCGCAACCACTCCCTGGAGGACTACGATGCCATCTGACCGCACCCCCGATCTCGCCGAGGCCCTGCGCGAGCTTGGCCTCCGCGGCCTCGCCGACGGCCTCGCCGACTTCGTCGCCCGCGCCACCAAGGCCCGCCTCGGGCCCGTCCAGATCATCGAGGAGCTCGTGCGCATCGAGAAGCTCGACCGCGCCCGCCGCAGCCTCGAGCGCCGTCAGCGTCGCAGTAAGGTCGGAGCCTTCAAGCCCATGGCCGACTTCGACTGGAACTGGCCCTCCGCAATAGACCGCCACCTCGTCGAGCAGGCCCTCGCCCTGCGCTTCCTCGACGACGGCGCCAACGTCATCCTCGTCGGTGCCCACGGCCTCGGCAAGACCATGATCGTCCAGAACATCGCCCACCAGGCCATCCTCGCCGGCCACTCCGTCCTCTTCCTCACCGCCGCGAAGTTGCTGAACGATCTCGGCGCGTACGACACTACACGCGCCCTCGAGGCCCGACTCAAGTACTACACCCAGATCGCGGTCATCTGCTGCGACGAGCTCGGGTACCTCTCGTACGACAACCGCGCTGCCGACCTGCTCTTCGAGATCATCTCCCGCCGCCACGCGGCCCGGAAGCCCATCGTCCTCAGCACCAACCTGGCCTTCAAGGACTGGGCCACCGTCTTCCCCCACGCCACCTGCACCGTCGCCCTCGTCGACCGACTCACCCACCGCGCCGACATCATCCACATCAAGGGCGACTCCTGGCGCAAGAAGGAAGCCCTCGAACGCCAAGCCCGCTCGACCCAGGTGACGCCATGAACCTCGACCTGCATGACCGCTGGACGCCACGCCAGACCCTGCGCGTCCTCGACTGCATCCACGCTCTCTACGAGGCGATCTGGGACGCCCACGAGGACGAGTTGATCTTCTACATCGACGGTCAGGTAGACCGACTGAACGGCAGCCGCCCTCACATCAAGCTGCCACGTCCCGAGACCGAAGGCCTCGGCGTCCTACGAGACCCGCTCGACGACGACATGTTCTGACGTAGCGGAGGCGGGCTTCGGCGCTACGCGCCTACGCCCGCGCCTCGACGTGACTCGATTCACGCACTTCGTGATGCGGGGCTACA
>Ga0172370_10003143_pt1 | contig 23158 bp, 23 predicted proteins | sample LakKiv5m_FD_114538 | JGI IMG/M metagenome (GOLD analysis project Ga0172370, IMG submission 114538) | Freshwater microbial communities from Kabuno Bay, South-Kivu, Congo - kab_022012_11.5m | ecosystem: Environmental > Aquatic > Freshwater > Lake | place: Democratic Republic of the Congo...
AATTGTGATTTGTTGTTAGTGATTTGTGATTAGTAATTACAAACAACCAACAACTAATCACCAACAACTAATCATCAACAACAAACAACTAATAAATTTATGGCCGAAGTTAAAATGAAGTCCGCCTCTGGCGGAAAGAGTAAAAAAAAGAAAAAAGTAAAACGCAGTATTAAACGTGGTCAGGCCCACATTCAGGCCACTTATAACAATACCATTATTTCCATCAGCGACGCCGTTGGTAACGTGATCGTCGCTTCTTCGTCAGGCAAATGTGGTTTCAAGGGTCCGAAAAAAGCCACCCCGTACGCTGCTAATATGATTGTCAGGGATTTGGCGGAAAAAATGAGAGAAGCGGGTATGCAACAAGTTGATGTGATTGTTAAAGGCGTCGGGCAGGGACGGGAAGGCGCGATTAGAGCTTTTCATTCCAATGGTTTTGAAGTAATGTCTATTTTAGACGTTACTCCAATTCCGCACAACGGTTGTCGCTTGCCGAAACCGAGACGTGTTTAATTAAATTCGCAAAGATAATATTATATGGCTAGAAATTTAAAACCAAAATGCAAACAAGAGAGACGCGAAGGCGTTAAGCTTGGTTTGAAAGGCGAAAAATCTTTTTCATCCAAGCATCCGATTATCAAAAGACCTTACGCTCCCGGTCAACATGGTCCGTCAGCGAACATGAAAATGAAAAAGGTCTCCGGTTACGGCGTGCGTTTGAGAGAAAAGCAAAAGGTCAAGAAAATTTATCGCTTATTGGAAAAAGAATTTCGTCGTTATTATGACGACGCTTTCCGCGCGTCAGGCGTGACCGCCGAAAATTTGATCAAGTTATTAGAATCGCGTTTGGATAATGTAGTTTATCGTTTGGGTTATGCCGATTCAAGAGACGCTAGCAGGCAATTGGTTCGTCATGGTCATATATTGATCAACGGCAAAAAGTGCGATATTCCAAGCTACAGAACCAAAGTCGGAGAAGTTTTCACCGTCAAAAAGTCGGTTTTGGATAAGCCATATTGGAAAAACCGCGCCGAAAAATTGGGTAAAATAGATTTACCGGGCTGGTTATCTATGAATTCGGATACTTTTACCGGCAAGATTGTGGCTTTACCGGAAAAAAACGATTTGTCCGTGCCTTTTGATCCGGCTTTAATTATTGAATTTTATTCCCGCTAATTTAAAAATTAATTTAGGGAGGATTAATTATGAATATTTCATTACCAACAACCTTAAAAATTGAAAACCTGAAAGAACACAAGGCGGCGATTTCTATTGAGCCGTGTTTTCCTGGTTACGGCGTTACTTTAGGAAATTCTTTGAGACGCGTTTTATTGTCTTCCATTGAGGGAGCCGCCATCACTTCTTTTAAAGTGGTCGGCGCGGAACACGAATTTTCCACTTTGCCTTTTGTAAAAGAGGATTTAGTGGAGATTATGCTCAATTTAAAGACCATCCGTTTGAAAATGTTCAGTGACGAGCCGGTTTCCTTATCTTTATCCGTTAAAGGCGAAAAAGTTGTGACTGCCGGAGATATTGCTAAAAATTCCGATGTGGAAATCGTCAATCCTGATGCCGTGATTGCCACTTTAACCGATAAAAAGGCCTCTTTGGAAATGGAATTTATTGTGGAAAAAGGCATGGGTTATGTGACCGTTGAAGATCGAGCTAAGGAAAAAGTCGCTTTAGGCACCATTATGGTTGACGCTTTATTCACTCCTTTGGTCAATGTCGGTTTTGATATCGTCAATGTTCGTGTCGGCCAAATGACCGATTATGAAAAAGTGGTTTTGAATATTGAAACCGATGGCACCATTACTCCGCAAGAAGCGGTTGTTCGGGCCAATGATATTTTGGTGGAACATTTTAATTTTATTCAAGAAAACATTTCTCCGAGAAAATCAGCCAAGAAAGATTCTAAAAATGAAGCTGCTGAGGAAAAAACAGAGGAAACCATTGAAGAAGTAAAAGAAAAAAAAGTGAAAAAAACCGTTAAACCGGCAAAAGAAGTTGCGGAAAAGAAAAAGGGCCGGACTAAAAAAGACAGTTAAATAATTTTAAATAAGTAAGAATATGCGTCATAGAAGCAAAAAGGTAACATTAGATAGAAAATCCGGACCAAGAAAGGCCTTGCTTTCTGGTTTGGTTTGTCAGGTTATTTTATATGAAAAAATAAAAACCACCGAAGCGAAAGCCAAAGCAATCAAACCGATGGTGGAAAGAGTAATTACTCGCGGCAAAACCGATACTTTAGCCAACAGAAGAATTCTGCTTTCCAGATTGCCGATCAAGAAAGCCGTTAAAAAGGTTTTTGAGGTTTTAGGACCGAAATACAAGGAAAGAGCCGGCGGTTATTTGCGTTTAATCAAAATCGGGCCAAGAAAAGGCGATGGCGCGAAGATGGTTCAAATTGAACTAGTTTAAAAAAAATTTATGAATCAAGTAATACAAAGGACAAAACATGTTATAGACGCAGACGGCGTTTCAGCCGGACGACTTGCTAGTAAAGTGGCGTTTTTGTTGATAGGCAAGAATAAAGTCAATTATCAACCGCACTTGAATCAGGGCGATATAGTTGAAATCAACAATGTATCCAAGTTGCAATTTACCGGTAATAAATTGGGGACTAAAGAAGTTTGGCATCATTCCGGTCATCCGCACGGTTTAAAAATGAGTTTTTTGGGAAAAATTTTTCAAGCCACTCCCGATAAATTATTTCGCAAGATGGTCTATAGAATGTTACCGAAAAACAAGCTTAGACCGGAAATGATTAAAAGATTGACTATTACTAAATAAACTTATGCCAACTACCGATAAAAAAATAAAAAAACCGGTTGCTAAAAAACCGGCCGTAGCCAAGAAACCTCTTTCACCGAAAGTCGTCCACGCCAAAGGCGGGTCTGCTGATAAGGTTGCGAAAAAGATCGTAGCTGCCGAGGAAAAAGCGGAAAAAATTATGGAAGAAACAAAAGAGGTTGTTCACGAAGTTAGAGAAAAAGTAAAATCAGCCAAGAAAACTTTAACTTATCTTTATGCTGTCGGCAAAAGAAAGACAGCTACAGCCAGAGTCCGTTTACACGATGATTCCAGAAACGGCATTGAAGTTAACGGCGTTGATTACACCAAATATTTTCCATATTTTGAATGGCAAGATTCCATCGTAAAACCTTTGGAAAAATTAAATTTATTGGGCAAATATTTTTTCAGCGTCAAAGTTTTGGGCGGTGGTAAACACGCTCAAGCTGAAGCGGTGAGACACGGTATCTCCAGAACTCTTTTGAAGCTCAATGAAGAATACAAGAAAACTTTGCGTGGCGAAGGATTCTTAACCAGAGATGCTCGTAAAAAAGAAAGAAAAAAGCCAGGTTTGAAACGCGCCAGACGCTCCCCACAATGGGCAAAACGTTAATAAAAAAGGATTTAATAAAGAAAACTGCCTTATTCGACAGTTTTTCTTTATTATTTTTTCTCTTCACATTTTTTTTAGAACATGCTATTATAATATTATAATAAGTAAAATAATAAAATATGAGTGATAATTCAACATTTTTATTTGCTCGGTCTTCATTTATAGAGGGCATGTCAAGGGTGGTTGATTTAGGATCTACAATGCAGATTTATAATGATTGCAAGACGGAAGAAGAAGCGGATTTAAAAGCGCTTAAAAGAGACTGGATGTCAGTAGGTGAAGATATTATATTGGCTGTTAATAAATATGAGCAAGAAAAATAGAATGATTCAAGAACAAAATAATGGGCAAGATCGTGCTGTAGTAGCGCAACGAGCGAGTTTTTCTGGTCCAATACCGCCACCACAATTTTTAGCAGAATATAATAAAATTGTCCCAGGCTCTGCAGAAATTATTATTAATATGGCCAAAGAACAAGCGACACATAGACAAGAATTAGAGAAAAAAGTCATAAATTCAGATATTGATAATTCCAAAAAAGGTTTATGGTTTGGTTTTATTATTGGCATGACAGGTATTATTATTGGAGCATTTATTATTTATGCAGGACAAGTTATAGCTGGTTCCATAATTAGTGGAGGTACTCTGGCTACTTTAGTTGGAACATTTGTATACGGATCTCAGGGTAGAAAAAAAGAGCGTGAAGAAAAAAATAAATAACAAAATATTTTAAAAATCCACCAATTCGGTGGATTTTTTGTGAAAATTATTTTATCTTTTTTAACGTCTCAATAATTTCTTTCAAAGTTTTTAAGCGGACGAGTTTGGATCTGAGGTCGGTGGCGTTGGGTAGGCCTTTTACGTACCAGAGCAATTGTTTGCGGAGTTCTATTAGACCGTGTTCGCCTTTGTATTTATAACTTAATTTGGCGTGTTCAATGGCTATTTTACGAATTTCCGGCCAAGTTGGTTTGGTGTATTTTTTTGTTTTTAAATAGTCCTTAATCTGGTTAAAAATCCAAGGACGACCGTAAACGCCGTGAGCAATGCCAAGACCGTCGGCATGAGAAATTTTTAAGGCCTTGCCTGCAATCTCCGGTTCATAAATACCGCCGTTAGCAAGGATTATGCCTTTGTAATGTTTTCTGGCTTCGCGAATGTATTGATAATCAACTTCGGCAATCCACGGGGCTTCATAAGAACGACCGTGAATCATAACGGCGGCGATTGGCAGGTCTTTAATTTTATCCAAAAGTTCCAAACTGGTAGTAATTTTACCTCCGCCTGAGGCGGATTTGTCGGTGATTTGAGTGCGAGTTTTGATTGAAACAGGCAAACCATTGGCGCCTTTGATCGTTGCTTCAATAATTTTTCTGGTTTTATCAAGGTCTCTCAAAAGAGCGATGCCCGAACCGTGACCGGCGACTTTTTTAGCGGGACAACCCAGATTGATATCAATGCCCGACGGTTTTATTTCTTCGCTGACTATTTTGGCTGCTTTATAAAAAAGCTCCGGATCATTACCGCTAAGTTGTAAAACCACCGGCCTTTCCTGTTTCGCAAGTTTAGCCAATTGTAAAGTTTTTTTGCCTTTATAAGCAAGGGCTTGAATCATGATCATTTCGGTATAAACTACGTCGGCGCCGTATTTGTGAGACATCAGGCGAAACGGCAAATCAGTCACCCCGCACATGGGAGCGAGCGCTAGAATCGGTTTTGGTAATTTTGCCCAGAAATTAAGGTCTTTTTTCATACATCCGCACACTAACTTTCTTTGTTTAAAAGTAGTGCTAATTAATTTTTAAATTTAAACTTGAATCTAGGGGTTTTTATTGTTTATCGCGCAAAACTTTGATTTTAGAGCACAAAAAAAAAGTTAGTGTGCGGATAAATTATATTTTGTCAAAACTCAGCATATTTAGTATAATAACATTGTTTTTTATGAATGATCAAGAACGAAAAATAGCCAAAAATACCAGTTATTTTACTCTTGCCCTGATTGCTCAAAAGGTCTTGTCTTTTTTTTATTTTTCCTATATTGCGGTAAAAGTCGGCGCGACCGGTTTGGGGCAGTATTCTTTTGCCTTGTTTTTTACCACTATTTTTGCGGTGTTGATTGATTTGGGCTTATCCAATGTCATTGTCAGGGAAGTATCCAAGATTTCAACGGAAAACAAGGAGGAAGTTCAAAAATATTTTTCCTCGGCCTTATTTATCAAAATTCCCTTGGCTATTTTGGTTTATTTGCTCGCCGTGACCATCATCAATTTTTTGAATAATCCGCCACTCGTCAAGCAACTCGTTTATTTGTCGGGCATCATTATGGCGATTGATTCTTTTTCGCTGACCTTTTTTGCTTTTCTTAGAGCCAGGCAAAATTTATTTTTTGAAAGCATTGCCACGGTTTTTACCCAAGTGATTATTTTTATTTGCGGTTTCTTTGTGGTCAATTATTTGGGCGGAGATTTGCGTCTGTTGATTTTGGCAATTTTGCTGGCCAGCGTCTTTAGTTTGATTGTTGCCAGTGTTGCCATTAAAAAACGTTTGGGTTTGATATTCAAAATCGCTTTGGATAAAATTATTTTAAAAAAATTGTGGCTGATTATCGTTCCTTTCGCTTTGGCCGGAATATTTACTCGCGTTTACGGTTATTTGGATACGATTTTATTGAATCAATTGGTCGGTCCGACCGCGCTTGGATTTTACAGCTTGCCCTACAAACTTACTTTTTCTTTACAATTTATTCCTTTGGCTTTTATCGCTTCGCTTTATCCGGCTTTTGCCGATTATTTTGTTCGTTCCAAGGACTTACTCAAACAAACTTTCAATAAATCGCTTCTGTATTTGGGAATTATTGCTGTACCAATGACTTTTGGCGCGCTTGTTCTTGGAAGATCGTTGATTTTGCTTTTTTATTCGGAAAAATTTTCCGCCTCGGTTTTGCCGCTGGTTATTTTGATGATCGGTTTGCCGTTTTTGTTTTTAAATTTTCCACTTGGCTCGCTATTGAACGCTTGCGACAGACAACGTCGCAATACTTGGCACTTGGCAATCGTGATGATTGTTAACGTGATTTTAAATTTTGTTTTGATTCCGCGCTACAGTTACAATGGCGCGGCTGTCGCTTCCACCGTCAGCACGATTTTGATGTTTGTTTTACAGATGTCGGTTGCCGGAGTAATTGTGGAATTTGATAAAAAATTTTTAATTTCAAAAGCATTCTCGGTCATTATTTCCGGCGCTTTTATGGCCTTAATGGTTTATATTATCAATCAATCGTTCGGTTTTTGGCCGGCTTTTCTAATGGCGCCGTTGTTTTACGTTTCCGCTTTGTGGTTGTTTAAAGTGGTTAGCGTCAAAGATTTTATTTTTGTTAAAAACTTGTTGCATGGAAAGGCCTAACTCAAAAATTTTATTGGTGACCATGGAATTTCCGCCGTTTAAAGGCGGAGTGGGGAATTATTATTATGATTTGGCCAAAAATCTAGCCGATTATCAAACCAATGTTTTATTGGACGGAGAAACGGCGGATTTTAAATTGGACGGTTTGCATATTTTCCGAACACCGTTTTTTTATTGTAATTTTTGGCCGAAATGGTTAAAACTTTTCTTTCATTTATTTAAAATTGCTCTGACTAAAAAATATAAATTATTATGGGTCGGGCAATTGTTGCCGGTTGGCGCGGCCGCTTTTCTGATCAAGGAAATTTTTAATTTACCGTATATCGTTTCTTTGCACGGATTGGATATTAAACGGGCATTAAAAAACAAAAATTTTCTCAGCCGTTTGATATTAAAAAATACCAGCTTGGTGACCGTAAACAGTGTTTTTACTTTGAATGAATTTAAAAAATCAGGCGTTAATGCCGAGACGGCAATCATTTATCCTTGCGCTCATATTTTGAGCGGTAACTGTTTAATGCCGACCGATGACCAGAAAAACGATTTAAAACAACGCCTGAACTTGCAAGATAAAAAAATTATTTTAACGGTCTCAAGATTGACCGAGCGCAAAGGTCATGATTTGGTAATCAAGGCCTTGCCGGAAATTTTAAAAACAAACCCGAATGTCGTTTATTTGATTGTCGGACAAGGCGATAAAGAACGTTTACAAAAAATGGTTGCTGAAAATAATTTGGAAAATCAAGTTTTGTTTTTAAACGAGGTCAGCGACGAGGATTTGCCTGTTTATTATTCCATCGCCGACATTTTTGTTTTACCGACCAGAATAATCAATGAAGATGACGTGGAAGGTTTCGGCATAGTTTATTTGGAAGCAAACAGTTTCGTTTTGCCGGTTATTGCTGGTAATACCGGTGGCGCCACCGAAGCCGTAATTGACGGTTTAAACGGTTTAATATGTGATCCGCTCAGCCAACAAGATATTGCTCATAAAATTACGCTTTTATTAAATGACAAAGAATTAGCAAGCACTCTTGGCAGACAAGGTCGCGAGCGAGTAGAAAAAAATTTTCGAATTAAAGATCAAACTGATAAATTAAATGAAGAAATCAACAAGATTTTAGTAATTTAATTTAAAATTTATAATTTTCCGCCACAGGCGGATCAGCCTCTGGCTGAAAAATTTAAAATTTTTTATATCATATGGATAAAGATAATCAAGAAAAGCTGAATATAATCATGTTCAACATGTCGGATTACGCCGAATGGGAAAGCGGTATTCAAAATCGCAATTATCATATTTTTAAACAACTGGCGCTTGATAATAAAATCGGCAAAATTTTGGCGGTTGATTATTTGCCGGTAAAAATCAAGCGCGCTTTAAGAAATTATTTTCAACAGTGGCATAAAGATTTTAATCTGGCCGAACGGGTATCTTGGGCAACCAAGTGCAAAAAAATTTCCGACAAAGTCAGCGTTTATTCTTCCGTTTATCCGGTTTTATCTCTGCATAAATTTTATAAGGAGTTAAGAAAAACGGCGAAAAAATTTTTTAACGGTGAAAAATACCTGATCTGGTCTTATTTTCCTTTGGAGACCGGTTATTTCAGAGAGAGTGGAGCGGAACTGAAAATTTTTGACGCGGTTGATAATTGGGCGGAACTGTCGGTTTATAAAAGCCGTAAAAATTTATTGAAAAAAAATTATCATGTTCTTGACGATGAGGCCGATTTGATTTTTACCGTTTCGCAGGACTTGGAAAATCTCTTTCATCACAAAGAAAAAGTTCACCATGTTCCGAACGGCGTTGATTTCAAACATTATCAGCGGGAATATCCGTTGTTGAATAAGGATATCGGCACCATTCAAAAACCAATTATCGGTTATGTCGGTAATATGCAAGATCGTTTTGATACCGATCTAATCGTTTATTTAGCCAAAAATAATCCTGATAAGTCATTTGTTTTAGTCGGAAAGGTGTGGCGAGAAAAACGAAAAGAAATGGAAGAAAAATTAAAAGTTTTACCGAATGTTTATTTATTAGGCAGAAAAAGTTATGCTGAAATTCCGATGTATATTCAGCAATTCGATGTGGCCATAGTTGCTCATAAGATAAATAATTTTATAAAATCAACCGATCCGATGAAAATTTACGAGTATTTGGCTTGTGGCAAACCGATCGTTTCCACTCAAGAATCGACCGTTAAAGAACTGAATGAATTTATAGCGGTAACCGATGATTATCAAAAGTTCAGTCAAAAGATCAATGATTTATTAGCCGACGATCGTCAAAGTTTGCGCGAGGAGAGAATGGAACTCGCGAAAAATAACAGTTGGTTAAAACGAACGGAAAAAATGTTGGAATTAATCGAAGAAAAGTTATAATCCGCCTTCTTAGCTTCGCTACGGCGAGACGAGAATGATATTTAATTACCTGAAGTTTATTTGAGAAAAATTGTGTCTAGAGCTTACTTTAGAGTTAATATGCTTTATTATGGATTTATCTATTATTATCGTTTCTTGGCGCGTCAAAAAACTTTTAGAACAGTGTCTAACGAGTTTGTTTAAATTTTTGCCGACCGATCTTGCTTACGAAATTATTGTGGTTGACAATGCATCAGGTGACGGCGCGGTGGAAATGATTGAAGAAAAATTTAAAACCGTAAAAACAATCGCCTTGAAAAATAATTTGGGGTTTGCCAAAGCCAATAATATTGCCATTAAACAGGCCTCAGGCAGATTTATTTTATTGCTCAATCCCGACGCGGAATTTTTGAATGATGATTTGTCAAAATTATTGAATACTTTTAAAAACAAAAAATCAGTCGGTATTCTCGGTTGTAAATTAATAAACGCTGACCAAACGATTCAACCTTCAGTCAGGCGCTTCCCAAGAATATTCGATCATATATTAATGATGTTCAAATTGCATCACTTGTTTTCTCTAAAAAATTATTTGGCGAGCGATTTTGATTATGAAAAACCAAGCGTCGTCGATCAGGTAATGGGCGCGTTTTTTATGATCAAAAGGGAGGTGTTGGAAAAAATAGGTGATTTGGATGAAAAATATTATATTTGGTTTGAAGAAGTTGATTATTGTTTGCGCGCTAAAAATGCCGGCTTTGAGACAATTTATTATCCTGATTTTGCCGTTATTCATCACGGCGGCCAAAGTTTTAAACAATTGAAACATTTGAAACAACAATGGTTATTCAGTTGTTCGCGCCTGCGTTATTTGTGGAAAAATGAAAATATCCTTGCTTATTTGTTAATTTTGTTTTTAACGCCGCTAAGTTTATTTTTGTCTTTTTTAGCCGATTTCAAAACAAATGACTAATTATTTTCAACCTAAATTTTTTAAACTGGCGCTGATCGCGACCGTTGTTTTGGAATTATTATCGTTTGTCGCTTACAAATTTCCGCTTTTACAAAACTATTTATTCGGCGCGATCGTTCTAGCGGTAATTATTTTGTTTGCCAAAAAATTGGAATACGGTTTTTATTTCATGTTGCTGGAATTATTCATCGGTTCCAAAGGTTATTTATTGGCCGGAATTTTACCGGACGGCAACAGAATATCATTGCGCCTCGCCATTTTTGTGATTGCTATTTTATTTTATTTGATCACTTTAATCAAAGGTAAAGGCAAAGAATTTTTTACCGACAACAAATGGCTCGGCGCGTATCTTATGCTGGCGTTTTTTATGATTATCGGCATAGCCAATGGTTGGTTATTGTCAGTTTCCAAAAGTTTTTGGTTTTTTGATTTGAACGGCTGGTTATTTTTTTTGGCCGCACCTATTTTCTCTATTTGTTTGAAGTCAAAAAACGTTTTTAAAAATGTTGTTTCCATTTTGCTCGTTACCGGTTTATATCTGTCTTTAAAAACTTTGTTTATCTTGGCGTTTTTTGGCGCAACAACCGCGCCGCTTATTGGCTTTGTTTATTATTGGATCAGAAATACCGGAGTGGGGGAAATAACTTTTCTAAAAGAAAACCTGTATCGCGTCTTTTTTCAAAGTCAATTATTTTTATTGCCGGCTTTCTTAATCGCCTGTGCGTTTTTAAGACAAACGTTAAATAAAAAACAACTTTTATTTTGCTTTGCTTATTTAACAATCATCAGTTCCGCGCTTCTTGCCAGTTTATCCAGAAGTTTTTGGCTGGGAATAGTTGTAATGATAATTCTTGCTTTATTTCTACTGAAAGCCAAAATCACCAAAACGAATTTAATTTTTGTTGGTAAATTATTTGGTGTGTTCTTCGCGTCTTTAATATTATTATCTTTGCTGACTTTAAATTTTTGGCCAAAAGTTTTGTACGGACGATTGGAAAATCAAACGGAAGAAGCGGCCGGCGCGAGTCGTATAAATCAGTTGCAGCCGCTATTAAAAAGAATTGCCGAACGCCCGATTTTGGGTTCCGGTTTTGGCGCCGATTTCACCTACAAAACATCTGATCCGCGGTTTTTGAGTGAACATCCTGACGGCAATAGAACGACTTATGCCTCAGAATGGGGTTTCTTAGATATTGCCTTAAAAATCGGTATTTTGGGCCTCCTTGCTTATTTGTGGATAAATATTAAGATATTTAGAGAAAGGCCTTTAGAAGGCCAAATTTGGGTCATAAAATGCCTTATTTTAGCCGGTTTCCTTGCAGTCAACGTCTTTTCGCCCTATCTAAACCATCCCTTGGGAATCTGTCTGATTATGTTGTTATCATTCACAAATGAATAATAAAATATAATAAATAAAAAAACAGGGTCATATTATTTAATAATATGACAAAAAATAATTAAATTAATCAATTAAAATTCAAAAATAAATATCGCATTGAATCCGCACGTTTAAAAGGTTATAATTATTCATCAGCCGGTGCCTATTTTGTTACCATCTGTACCAAAAACAAAGAATGTTTTTTCGGAGATGTTGTAGACAAGAAAATGCAATTATCTGAAATGGGTAAAATAATTAATGATGAATGGTTAAAAACATCATCAATCAGAAATAATGTTATTTTGGATGAATTCATGGTAATGCCTAACCACATTCATATAATTATTTTTATCACCGAACCACCCGTCGTCGTAGAGACGCATTTGCCATGCGTCTCAATCCACGCCGTTTGAATCAACGGAACCAATTGAACAAACGGAATCACGTCAATTGGAGGCAGAGGTGCACGTGAGGGCAGAGACGCATGGCAATGCGTCTCTACAAATACAATGCGAATACAAAAATTTATTTGGACCGCAATCGAATAATTTATCGTCGATCATTCGTGGATTTAAAGGGGCGACCACCAAAAATATTCACATCGCAGGTTTTTGTGATTTTGAATGGCAACCGTTATTTTATGATCGCATCATTCGTAACGAATTGGAATTAAATAATGAACGACAATATATTTTAGAAAATCCTCCTAATTGGGAAAGGGATCGAAATAATAAAGAAAATATTTACATGTAAATATGGATTCAAATAATCAAAAAAAATTAATTGTCAGCTTGGTTGTTTATAACGGCCGAGCATATTTGCCGTTTTGTCTGAAAGCTTTATCGGAACAGACGTTTACTGATTTTGAAATTTTAGCGATTGATAATGATTCTACTGATGGTAGTTTGGAATATATTCAAGAATTTTTCCCTAAGGTAAAAATTATCAAAAGCGCTAAAAATCTCGGTTTCGCCAGAGCGCATAATCAGATAATTTCTTGGACCAAAAGCGATTACGTTTTGCTGTTGAATCAGGATGTGGTTTTGGCTAAAGATTTTTTACAAAACTCCATTGAATGTTTGAATAATAATCCGCAAACAGGATCGTTGACCGGAAAAATTTTACGTTGGGAGTTTGAAAATAATTCTTATACCAATATTATTGATTCATTGGGTTTGGAAATTTTTAAAAATCACGCCATAGCCGATAGAGGCGCCAACCAAGAGGATCAAGCGGAAAATTCTGGAGAGATACAAGAGGTTTTTGGCGTTTCGGGGGCGGCGCCGATTTACAGACGAACCGCTTTGGAAAATGTGAAGGAACCGACTTTTAGGGGCTTGAAAAATTTTGAATATTTGGACGAGGATTTCTTTTCGTACAAAGAGGATGTTGATTTGGCGTATCGTTTGCGTCTTGCCGGTTGGTCGTCCATTTATTTACCGACAGCAATCGCTTATCATCAAAGAACCGTCAAAAGCAGCGGCAAAAATTCCGTTGCCGAATTAAAAAAGAAGAGAGCGGAAAGAATGTCGGCCGTGAATGCTTATTCTTATGCCAATCATTTAGCCGTCATCATTAAGAATGAATTTTTGCGCAATATTTTAAAAGATTTTTTCAGAATATTTTTTTATGAGCTGAAGAAATTTTTTTACTGCTTATTATTTGAACGAAAAACTTTGCAAGGGTTGTCGGTGATTAGCAAGAATTTCGGCCAATATTCGGCAAAAAGAAAGTATATAAAAAACAATTTGAGAAAAATAAATTCCGTAGTTTTGAGAAGTTGGTATAAATAATATGAAAGAGCTATCAATTATCATTTTAAATTATCGTCAAAGCGGCTTGGTAAAATATCTGCTTCGTCGTTTGGTTTCCGATCCGCCAACCAATCTTGATTATGAAATTATTGCGGTTGATAATGATTCTAAAGATGATATAGAAGAAGTGGTGGCTAAAAATTCCGGCCCGATAACACTGATAAAATCCAAAAAAAACAGGGGTTATGCCAGCGGTAATAATTTGGGAATCAAAAAAGCGCAAGGCAAGTATATTTTGATTCTAAATCCGGATATCGTGATCAGCGGTAAAGATATAGAAATTATGGTTGAGTGGTTGAAAAATCATCCACAAGTCGGCATGGTCGGTCCGAAAATAAATAATCCCGATGGAACGCTTCAATACAGCTGTTTGCGTTTTCCGGATTGGCGCTTGCCATTTTTTAGGCGAACATTTTTAGGCGGAACCGCGGCCGGCAAAAAATGGACGGATAACTATTTAATGTTGGATTTTGATCATCAAAGCGATCAAGCGGTTGATTGGTTATTCGGCGCTTGTCTTTTGGCGCGAGCTGAGGCCTTAAAAACAATTGGTCTTTTGGATGAACGTTATTTTCTTTATATGGAAGATCTTGATTGGTGCAGAAGATTTTGGGAGAAGAATTGGGAAGTTTGGTATACAGCTGAAGCTACCGCTATTCATTTTCATCATCGTCAATCAGCCGAGGGCTTTGTTTTAATCGCTTTATTTTCCCGTTCCGCCAGAATTCATCTAACAAGTTGGTTTAAATATTTTTTCAAGTTTTTGAATAAGCCGAATCCACGAAAATAATTTTAAATTATAAATTTTAGATTTTAAATTAAATTGTATTTTTGTTTATCTCGCCACTAAAATAGGCAACTGTCAAGAATTGTTATTTTAAACGATTTCTTTTATAATTAAGTTGAAAATCAGTGGATAGAGCGGATTTTAATCTGCTCATTTGTTGGTGCGGCGCGAATGAATTCGCGCCCATCCAATATACCAATCCAATATAAATATAATAAAATTAATAAATAATTTTTTATGAGTGAAAATGAATATCAAAGCGAAGCGGAGATAAGATTGAAACGATTAAATATCATTAAACAAAAAGGCATTACTCCTTATCCGGGAGTTACCAATCGTACCAAGGAAATTAACGAAGCGGTTGAAAATTTCGCCGGCCTGGAAAGTTCGCAGGAAAAAATTACTTTAGCCGGCAGAATCAGAGCGATTCGGTTGCATGGCGGATCCTGTTTTGGACAATTGCAAGACGATTCTGGCGCCATTCAGTTTTATTTCAAAGAAGACGTTTTAGGCGTGGAAAACTATCATTTTTTCACGGATAATTTTAATGTCGGCGATTTTTTGGAAATCACAGGCAGCTGTTATCTGACCAAACGAGGCGAAAAAAGTTTGCTTGTTGATAATTACCGGTTATTGGGCAAAACCTTGTTGCCATTACCGGAAAAATGGCACGGTTTAAACGACATTGAAGTTCGTTTTCGCAAACGTTATTTGGATTTGCTTGCCAATCCAGATGTCAAAGAAATATTTTTGAAACGTCACAAAATTATTCAATATATCAGAAAGACCCTTTTAAATGAAGGATTTTTGGAAGTGGAAACGCCAATTTTACAGCCGGTGGCATCAGGCGCCATTGCCAAACCGTTTAAAACCCATCACAACGCTTTGGATATTGATATGTATTTAAGGATCGCGCCGGAAATTTATTTGAAAGAATTAGTCGTCGGCGGCATGGATAAAGTTTTTGAAATTGCCAGATGTTTCAGAAATGAAGGCATTGATTATTCTCACAATCCGGAATTTACTCAAGTGGAATTTTATTGGGCTTATAAAAATTACAACGACCTGATGAATTTTATGGAAAAATTTTTGAGCAATCTAGTGACCGAGGTCTGCGGCCAAAGCGAAATAGAATATGACGGACAGAAAATAAATTTTGCCGGCCCTTACGAACGAGTTGATTTTCGCGAGGCGTTAATCAGAGAAGCGGACATTGATTTGGATAAATATAACGCCGAGCAATTGGTCGCTAAAGCCAAAGAATTGGGCCTAAAAACCGACAAAAGTTGGGGTAAAGGCAAAGCGGCCGATGAGCTGTATAAAAAATTCGTCCGGCCGAAACTTGTTAATCCGACTTACATCATCAATCATCCTTTGGAATTATCACCGCTCGCTAAAAAAATTCCGGATCGGCCGAACTATGTGGAAAGATTTCAGCTGATTATCGGCGGCCGGATTGAGTTGGTAAACGCTTTCAGCGAATTAAATGATCCTTTGGATCAAGAAGAACGTTTTGCCGAACAACAAAAATTGACAAGCGCTGGTGATGATGAAGCAATGCTGAAAGACGACGAATTTATAGAGGCCTTAAAATACGGCTTGCCGCCAACTGCCGGTCTTGGCATGGGCATTGATCGTTTGACCAGTATTTTAACCAATACGCATAACATCAAAGAAGTGATTTTATTCCCGACTTTAAAACCAGAGAATGCGGAAGAAAATAAAAATAGTTAAAAAAACGGATAGAGCAGATTTTAATCTGCTCTGAAATTGGCGCGAATGAATTCGCGTCCATCCATGGTAAATTTAAATTTTAAATTTTATGTTGGACATCAACAGAATTAGAGAACACACCGAGGAAGTAAAAACCGCTTTATTAAAACGACTCAATAAAAACGATTTTGATTTGGATGAGATCATTGAACTGGATAATGAGCGTAGAAAATTATTGACGAAAATGGAAACTTGGCAGGCGGAAAGAAACGAAGCGTCAAAAACCAAACCGTCTCCGGAAGTAATCGCTAAGATGAAACAGATCGGTGAACGGATCAAGCTGAATGAAGAAAAAGTAAAAGTTTTGGAAGAAGATTTAAAAACAAAATTATCGACTTTACCGAATTTACCGGCAGATGATGTGGTGGCGGGAGATAAAGAAAATAATAAAGTTATTTATACTTTTGGAACCAAACCGAAATTTTCTTTTGAGCCGAAAAATCATGTTGATTTGGCGGTTGATTTAAAATTGATTGACTATGAACGAGCGGTCAAAATGTCCGGCTCTGGTTTTTGGGCATATACCGGTGATGGCGCGTTGTTGGAATGGGCTTTGCTTAATTATTTCATTGATTTTCACAAAAAAAACGGTTACACCTTTATCATTCCGCCGTATTTATTGAACGAGGATTCGGCTTATGCTTCCGGTCATTTGCCAAAATTCAAAGACGATCTTTTTTGGACTCAGGACAAAACTTGTTTAAACGCCACCAGTGAAATGATGCTTCTTAATTATCATCGCGACGAAATTTTATCCGACAGCGATTTACCGAAAAAATATTTTGCATACAGTCCGTGTTTTAGAAGAGAAGCCGGAGCTTATCGCGCCGAAGAAAGGGGAATGGTCAGGGGTCATCAGTTCAATAAAATAGAAATGTTCCATTTTACCAAGCCGGAACATTCTTGGGAAAGTTTTGCCGAATTGGAAGATAACGCTAAAAAATTAATGGAAGGTCTGGGCTTGCATTTTCAAATTTCCCAATTGGCGGCAGGCGATTGTAGCGCTGCGATGGCCAAAACTAATGATCTGGAAGTGTGGTTGCCAAGCATGAATATCTATAAGGAAGTTTCCAGTGTTTCCAACGCGCTTGATTATCAAGCGAGGCGCGCTCTGATTCGCTATAAGAATAAGGAAACCGGTAAAAACGAATTTTTACACACTTTAAACGGCTCCGGACTTGCCACCAGTCGTTTGATTCCGGCTATTTTGGAGCAAAATCAGCAAGCGGACGGTTCGGTAATTGTGCCGGAAATTTTACGACCTTATTTTGGTAAAGATCTTATAAAAATATAATGATTGATTTTGTAACGGTTAATAATTTACGACTGCGTTATTTTTTCTTGGATAATCACAAACCGGAAAATTTTTTGTTTTTGCCGGGTTGGGGCGGTGACTTAAAAACTTGGCAAAAGTTTTTGGAAGAATTGGCTATTGACGCGCCATTTAATATTTATTTTTTAGAGCTTCCGGGCTTTGGCGAAAGCGATTTACCGCCGGAAGCTTGGCGCGTGGCCGATTATGCCGCTTGTGTAAAAGCAGCGGTAATTAAACTGGGCTTGAATAAATTTTCTTTATTCGGCCATTCTTTCGGCGGCAGTATCGCGGTTTACCTCACCTGTCACGAGCCGGAAATGGTCGGCAAGTTATTTTTATCCGGTCCCGCTATAATTCGTAACTCTAAAAAACCGATTCACTTGCCGAATTTTTTGCGAGCGCTTTTGCGTTATAAAATATTAGCTACTTTGCGAAAGAAAATTTATTCGGCGTTTTTCGCTTCCACCGATTATGCTGTTTTGGACAATCCGATCATGAAGCAAACTTTTATCAATGTAACGAGCGAAGACGGTCAGGAATGGTTTAAAAAAATCATTCAGCCGGTAGAAATGTTTTGGGGCAGACAAGACAATCTGACTCCATTGGAACAAGGATTGACTTTAAAGACGATTTTGCCTCATGCCGAACTGATTATTTTGGAAGAAGCGCGCCACGGTTTGCATTTACAACAAGCTGAAGAATTGCGGAAATTGATCAAAGAAAAATTTCAGGCCTTAAGCGCAAAGCTTACGCCGGCGGAAATTTGGCAACAGACAGCGGAGATAAACAAAGAAACTAATTGATTATCCAAACATGCTTAAGAGTTATTTGTATTATTTTTTAATCTGCTTGTATGGCGCGTTGGCTGCCAAGAATATTTTATTTTGGCTAGGGATCTGGCAAAGCAAAGAATATCGTTTTGACCGTTTGCGCGATTATTTTACCACGCCGGAAGGCCGACGTACTTTATTCAGTAAAAATTTATTGGGTCAGTTATTAACGACGATTTTGGCTCTAATTATTCCGTTTTATATTTTGCAAGTCGGGATCATTTCTTTATGGGGTTTGATTGAAATTTTATTGTATCTCAAACGTTTCCTAAGCAATAATAAACCCAGTTTAAAAGTGACCAATAAGGCAAAATTGATTATTTTATCGTCAGTTCTGACAATTATTTTATTTTGGCGTCAGTGGGGACATGATTCTTCAATGGAAATCGCTCTTTTTCCGCTAATCTTCGCCATTTTACCGATTTTCATTGTGGCTTGGTGGGGAAGTTTTTTAAAACCGTTTACGGCTATTTTAAAAAGATATTACTATGGAAAAGCGGGGGAGATAGCGAGAAAATATCAGAATGTAAAAATCGTCGGTATCACCGGCAGTTATGGCAAAACCAGCGTCAAAGAATACGCTTTTCAGCTATTGGAAAATTTTTATAATATCGGCACAACAAAAAAAAATTTGAATACGGAAATGGGTTTGTCGCAAGCCGTTATTAACGGCGATCTTGAGAATCAAGAGGTTTTTGTGGCGGAAATGGCCGCTTATAAAATCGGTGAAATCAAAAGATTGTGTCAGATTTTACCGCCGGATATCGCCGTGATTACCGGTATTGACGAACAACACAGTTCTTTATTCGGCGGCATAGACAAGACCTTAAAAGCGAAATCGGAAATAATTTTTAATGCCAAAAAGAACGCGACTATCATTTTAAATTACGACAACCAATACCTGCGTTCCTTAAAATTGCCTGCGGAAAATAAAGTCATTACTTACGCTTTGAATAATCCTGCGGATTTGACCGCGGAAAAAATCGTGATGACTGAAAAAGGTTTTAATTTTGTTTTAAAAACTAAAAACAATTCTTACAATTGCGAAACCGAATTGATCAGCGAGCACAATGTTTTAAATTTATTGGCGGCTACGGCCGTTACCATGAGTATGGGCGTGGAAATAGAAAAAATTATTCCTTTGTTCAAAGAAATTTTACCGCCGGACAAAACTTTGGCGGTTATAAAACCGATTGCCGACCTAACTTTGCTTGACGACAGTTATAATGCCAATCCGTCGGGCGTGAAATCCGGAATAAAGACGCTTGGTTCTTTTACCGGGCATAAAATTTTAATTTTGGACGATATTTTGGAACTTGGCGAACATACCGCTCGTATTCATCAGGAACTGGCGCAAACGATAGCGGAAAACAAACCGGATTTGGTTTTACTTGTCGGTAAAAATTATGCCGATTTATTGATAAAACATTTGGGAAGTTTAAATTTTCCTCTTGATAAAGTGTTAAAAGAAAGCAAAATAAAACTTTTAAAAGCAAAGGATATTTTAAAAAAATCTTTGATTAATAAAAAAACGGTTGTTTTGTTTGAAGGCAGAAGGTCGGAAAATTATCTTAATTTTTACCTCTAATTATGCGCACTATCTCAACAGCTTTTTTTTCCACGTTGTCAGCCAAACAATTTTGTAAGGCCTTAAAGTGGTTTTTGCCGTGGAATATTTCGTCTTGGGAAAGCGGAGAAAATGTGGGAATTTTGGAAGAAAAGATGAAAATTTTAACCGCCAGAAAATTTGCCAAAAGTTTTTATAATTGCAGATCGGCTTTATATCACGGCCTAAAAGCGATCGGCGTAAAAGCCGGCGACGAAGTAATTTTGCAGGCCTATACCTGCGTTTCCGTGCCAAATGCCATCATTGCTTTGGGCGCTAAACCGGTTTATGTTGATATTGAAAGGGCTAGCTTAAATATTGATCCGGAAAAAATAAAAAGCGCAATAAACGCTAAAACCAAATGTATTATTGTGCAACATACTTTCGGTATTCCGGCTGATTTGGATCAGATTTTAGCGCTTGCCACAGAACATAATTTGCCGGTAATAGAAGATGCGGCGCATAGTTTGGGTGCGAGTTATAATGGCAAACCGATTGGCAGTTTCGGTATATTTTCGGTCTTTAGTTTTGGCCGAGACAAGGTAATATCCGGCGTCAACGGGGGGGTCTTGGTGACTGATAATGAAGAAGTGTTTAAAAAATTACCGACTTTGGAAAATGCGCCGAAAAAATTAATCGCTAAAAATTTATTCTATCCTTTAATCGCTTTAAAAAGTCGTTTGACTTATGATTTTTTCGGTTTGGGGAAAATATTGATTTTTTCGGCGCGAAAATTTCATATTTTGCCGGATATTACATCTCTTGAGGAAAATAGTTGCATGAGCGGTAATATTTTTAATCTGGCCATGCCAAACGCTTTGGCTGATCTGATTAATCAGGAATTTAATATTTTGGAAAAAATAAATAATAAGCGAAGAGAACTTGCTAAAATTTATTTTCATAAACTTAGCGATTTAAAAAATTGGCAACTAATTTTTCCGACAGCGGAACAAAAACAACGGGAAAGTATTTTTTTAAGATTCACGGTTTTGGTTCCGGCGGAAAAAAGAGAAGAAATTTATCAGACACTCCACCGGCATAAAATAATTTTAGGTCGTTGGTATGATAAGGTAATCGCGCCGTTAAACGCCGATTTGACTAAGGCGCAGTATCTTGTCGGCAGTTGTCCGATTGCGGAAGATGTTGCTTCCAGAACGTTAAATTTACCGAATCATAGGGATATAAACGAGATTACGGCTATTAAGATCGCCGATAAAATTAAAGAATTTGCCCAGACAGATACTTAAAATTTAAATATAAGTTGTTTTTAAATTTGATTGAGGCGATTAAACTGTATTAAACACAGAGCAAGCCCTGGACCCAAGTTTCCGAAACAAGCTCCGGGGAATTGACCGAGCCTTCTCGTCTCGCCGAAGCGAAGCGCGAAGGCGGATTAAACCAAATGTTATTTATAAATTATTAGCTGACGGGCTAAATATGGAAATTAACTTTAAAGAAATAACCGATCAAAAAATTTGGGACCAATTTGTTTTGGCGCGCGATTTTTATACTTTTTTAAATAGTTGGCAATGGGGCGAGTTTCAAAAAATGTCAGGCGTTGAGATTGAAAGGTTGGGCGCTTGGAGCGATAATCGCTTGGTCGCCGTTATTTTATTGCTAAAAGTGACTGCCAAACGCGGAACATTTTTATTTTGTCCGCATAGTCCGTTGTTGGTTGAGGATTTGAACAGAGATGATTTTTTTCATGACTTTACGATAGAAGTGTCCAAAGAGGCCCAAAAAAAACAAGCGACTTTTGTCAGAATCAACTCCGTTTTGCCAAATACCAAAAAGAATGCTGAATTGTTAAACCATAACGGCTGGAAATTCGCGCCGATTCATATGCATGCTGAAACCACTTGGCTTCTTGATCTTACTCCAAGCAATGAAGAACTTTTACAAAAAATGCGTAAAACCACAAGATATTTGATTAAAAAAGGGGAAAAAGACGGGGTTATAATCAAGCAAGACAATTCTTTAGCCGGCCAAGAGGCGTTTATCAAGCTTCATTTGCGTCACGCTCATGAAAATAAGCACAATTATACCGCCTTCACACCGGAATATATCAGAAATTTATTTATAGCTTTTAAAGACAATATCAGCTTGAAGTTTTCCGAATTTAACGGTCAAATTCAAGCTGCTTCCATAATTATTTTTTATGGTAAAACCTGCGCTTATTATTTGGCAGCCAGCGATTCCAAAGAACGACAATTTTCAACCTCGTATCTTCTTCAATGGCGTTCGATTTTGGAAGCGAAAAATCGCGGTTGCAAAACCTATAATTTTTGGGGAGTAAGTCCCGATGATAATAAAAATCATCCGATTCACGGAGTCAGTCAATTCAAAAAAGGGTACGGCGGAGAACAGTTGGATTTTTTGCACGCCTATGATTATCCGTTAAATAAATGGTATTATTTTAATTTTATTCTGGAAACGATTCGTCGAAAAAAACGCGGTTATTATTATTTACCGCCGACAAATTAACTTATAAATAGGGGAGATATGACTATTTTTCAACAACCAAAAAGTTATCAAAGAAGAGTGGCTGCCGCTAAAATTCATTCCTGCAGTAATCGAACCATTCTTTATGACAGACATAAAAGAAAAAGAGTTTCCGGACCATTGATCATAAAAATAATTTTAGGCGCTTTTATTTTATTAACGGCTGGCGCCATCTATTTTTTCTTTTTCTTTCCCGGTTGGAAAATAACCGTTGTCAATTTGCCGGCTACTTTGCCGACACTTCTTGACGAACAAGGCGCTAAAGAACGGCTGACTCAGGAAATAAATAATTATTTATCCAATGACAGGTTGCTCGTATTATCAAACAGCAATTATTTTTTCTTTAGAGACAACGAATTATTGGACAGATTGAAAATAGCGGGTCTATACGGCAATTTTAAAGTTACCAAGGACTTTCCCAAGACAATTAATTTATCTCTTGAAAAAAATCCGCAAAATTTTTTGTGGCATGCTCAAAATAAATATTATTTATTGAATAAGGAAGGATTTGCTCAGGCGTCGCAAAATAATTTTATAAATATGGGTTATGGGGTGATAGAGGATACAGCGTCCACAACCGAGCTGATTTTAGATAGCGTAACACCGGCCATTGATCCGGCGCTCGCGACTCTTATTTTGGAGATAAATAATTATTTTACAGATGAAGCTTTTGGCGGTCCAAATAAAGCGATTATCAAAATAGACGGGCCAAAAGCCACGTACGTTAATATTTTACTTGAGAGCGGCGCGGTCATTCAGGTCAACTTTATCGAAAATTTTCAAAATCAAATATCCAAGTTGGAACAAGCCGTTAAAGCCGGTAAAATTGATTTAAAGAAGGCGCAGATTATCAATTTAAGGATAAAAGATCAAGTGATAGTCCAGTAAGCTTAAATGATTATAATTATATATAAGCGAGGTTTACCGAAAGCCATACTCTAAGTGTCATAAAAGGTATATTGTGCGACGCAAGATATGTTGGTAAATCAAGTAAATAGGGCTTTCCCC
>Ga0172370_10003144_pt1 | contig 23156 bp, 14 predicted proteins | sample LakKiv5m_FD_114538 | JGI IMG/M metagenome (GOLD analysis project Ga0172370, IMG submission 114538) | Freshwater microbial communities from Kabuno Bay, South-Kivu, Congo - kab_022012_11.5m | ecosystem: Environmental > Aquatic > Freshwater > Lake | place: Democratic Republic of the Congo...
AAATCAAGGTAAAAATGGAGACAATCATCTCCAGAATGACGAATCACAAAACCAGTCCAAAAAAAAGAGGAACGAAAAGTAAATTTTTATGTCTATTTTTGAGTTTATGAATTAATCAGGTTAGCTTGTTGTATTATGAATTATAAAATAAAAATATTCATAAATTCCTTTTTGCTTTTGCCATTCTGGTTACTAATAAAAAACCATAGGAATTTTGAATTAGTTTCTGGTGATATCCTGGAATGGTTGCGCAGATATCATAGATTACCAGAGCTGACTTACTTCAATTTCATTTGGTTAATGACTTATCATTTACCATTTAGAAACGTGCTGTATTACAGGCTTAAAAAAACGAGCATAACGATTTCCTGGCTCTATAAAAGGCAGTGCAACGGGCCTTATATCGCTTGCGGAGATATTAAAAAGGGCTTATTCTTTTGTCACGGTTTTTCAACAATGATAGGTGTAAATACAATGGGAGAAAATTGCTGGATAAACCAACAAGTTACTATAGGTCATGTTGATAAAGGTGTTCCCACTATTGGTAATAATGTTTCAATCTATGCCGGGGCAATTATTTTAGGGGAGATAACTATTGGAGATAATGCTATTATCGGTGCTGGTGCTGTTGTATTAAAAAATGTACCTGCAGATTGTATGGCCTATGGGAATCCTATGCGGATAATAAGGATTAAAACAGATTCTGATTAGACATAATTCTTGATCAGAAGGTTTCTTATGTCAAATGCTATTTCAAATCCAAATTGAAGCTGTGGAGTTGAAAATGAGGTTAGAATATAAAGTGAGTTTTAAGCAAAAGCGATAACTTTTTATCATGCAGGAAGATAATTTTTATATTAATTATGGATTTATAAACGAATCTATTCCTGAAGTTTTCGATAATCGATATTATGAAAAAACTGCAAAGGAATATGATGCAATGTATAAATCTTTCATGCCTGATAATAAAGATGCAAGTATATTGGATATTGGTTGCGGTAAAGGATTCTTTCTTTACTATCTTAAGGAATATGGATTTACAAACTATTACGGGATCGATGCCGACCCTTCTTCTATTACCCATACCAAAAAATACGTTACTCAATATTGCGAACATAAAATGGTTGAGGATTTTCTTTTGGGAAAGCAGAACTCATATGAACTTATTGTAATGAACGAAGTGTTGGAGCATATTGAAAAAGAAAAAATAATACCGTTATTGAAAACCATCAAAACCGCCCTTAATTCTGAAGGTAAGTTAATCTGTTATGTTCCTAATATGGAAAATCCTTTTACAACTTACACAAGGTACCATGATTTTACTCACACAATAGGCTTTACTCAAAACAGTCTGAGAATGGTTTTAAAATACGCTGGACTTGAGAATATTAAGATTTTGGAGCCTGTGGGATTAAAAAAGGGGATCAAGCAGGCAATGAAAAAGACAGTGCAAAAGACAGTTCTTAAAACTCTCAATGTTTTTTTTGATTATCCCCCAAATGGATTTATTCATACAAGCAGAATTATAGGTGTTGCCTATAAAAAGAAATGAGAAAATAAGATTTAAAAATCTTCTCTGTTTGGAAACGAAATTCTTTATTATAGTACCATGTTTTACTGATTTTGAACCCTCTTCCGGTACTTCCATCCGGATAGCTGGTTATACCTCTGCATTGAATGATCTGAACGTCGATTATAGATTTTTATCATCCGTAAAACCAGAATACGTTCCTGCAGAGAAACATGAATTGCAACGAATGCACAGGAGGTGGACAAAAGTATTTTTGATTCACAATATTCTGTTCACGTCTGATTGGCTATTTCCTTTATCCTATTTGATTAGACTTCTTGTCAGGCAATTTGCAAAAATAGATAAACTGTCGGATAGTATTGGTAATAGAATTATCTGGTCTCACCAGGATAATACTTTAGCTATGTATCTTTATTATGTTTATGGTAAGTTGTTTATCTATGATATTCATGGATTATTAGATATTCAACTAGAATATAGGTCCGATTTAAATATATGGAGGAAATTATGGTTTGATTTATACCTAAAGCATGAGAAAATTGTTCTAAAGAAAGCGCCCTATATTAACGTCGTTTCGACATATATGGGGAATTATGTAAAAAACACTTTTTCACCGCAAGGTAACATACTCCTCGCCCCTGATGCTATTCCAGCTCCATTGTATAAGTATAAACAAACAAAAAAGAGTGAATTTCGCAAAAGTAACATTCTTAATAAAGACGAAAAAATCTTGCTTTTCGCCGGATCTTTTAAAAAAATTGGCGGGGTAACAGAATTACTGAGGACTTTTATTAAAGATGAAAACCTTCTGACTACAGCTGTTCTAATTCTTGTAGGTAATGGTCAGGAAGAAGAACAAGTAAATAAATTAATATATTCAACCAAACACAAAGGAAGAATATTTCGCATTGATTCAATGCCTCATGATGAGCTCATTTCATTAATGCAAGTAGCAAATGTTTTAGTATGCCCTGATATTGAAAGTAACCTCTACAATCAGATGACACCTCATATTAAATTATTTGATGCTATAGCATCCGGGAAAAATGTGGTTGCTTCTGACCTTAAAGTGAACAGAGATATTTTTGATCCCCAAGAATTTAATATCTATTATTTTTCCTTCGAGAAGAAGAATTCTTTGAAAGATGCACTCAATTTAGCATTAAATACTCCTGAAAAAGAGTACAATAGGAGTATATTGAATGAGCTGACATATTATGAGCGAGCTAAAAAGTATTTAAAATATTTTAATTAGTGGTAGCATCATTGTAGAAGTTCACTAGTAATCTGCATGCTCGATGATTGTAATCTTTAATGACTGGAGCAAGTATTATTTTGTATTGAAATGCTCGTATCTATAATAACTCCTTCATTTAATCAGGGTCAATATCTGGAAGAGACTATTTTATCTGTCCTGAATCAGGAATATTCCAATTTAGAGTATATTGTTATTGATGGGGGCTCTTCTGATGACAGTAAGAAAATCATAATGAAGTATGCTGACCGGATTTCCTATTGGGTAAGTGAACCAGACTTAGGACAGGCAGATGCTATTAACAAGGGATTCCGGCAGTCAAAAGGAGATCTGATTTGCTGGATAAATTCTGACGACTTGCTTTATTATGATTTTGTTTCGACCAGAGTAAAACAGTTTTGTGATAATCCTGATGTTGATTTTATTTATGGTGATATCGAACAAGGTAAAGATCAAAACCAAAAGTTCCTAAGAAAAGGGTCTAAATCAGATTTCAAAAAGATGTTGCTCACATTACAGGTTCCAATTCCTCAACAAAGTTCGATCTGGAGAAGGAAGATCATTGAAAAAATCGGATATCTCGACACCCAGTGGCAAGTTCTGTTGGATTGGGAGTATTTTATGAGGATATCCCAGAAATGCAGAATACTGTATAAACCCGGGCCTGTTGCTTTCTTCAGGAATCATGAAAAATCCAAATCTGTTGTGGAAAGTAAGAAATGGGCGCTGGAATTGGAAAAATATTATAATACTCTGTTTTCCGGATTTCTGCCTAATGAATACATGCCTTTAAAATCAAAGGCTTTAACCGAAATGTATATTGAATGCGCTAAAATTTGTGAAGCAACATCGGATAAAGAGTCAATGCTTAAATATTATTCATTGGCTAAGAGCTCAAATGTATATTTTTATAGAAAAAGATTTGTCATAAATTTTTTAAGAAAGCAACGGCATCATTTAGCACAACTTCTTGATGGCTAAATTTCCTATCTGCAAAAACTTATTAAATTAATAAATGCAAGAAGACAGATTCAGCCACCCGTCTATTGGAAATCTGAAATATGAAAAAAGGCTAATAGAGAAGTAGTATGTTCGGAAGAAACGAGAATTTATATTACATTTTTGTGGCAATCAGCTTAGTATATTTATTATTAAAATATTATAGAAACAATTTTCTGATCTTATTTATAATTTTAATATTTTATGATGGGTTGTTTGCTTATTTTGGCTCAAATATCTGGAATTTATATAAAGCAGGTCTCCCGATTCTTCTCTTGTTTTCCCTATTCTGGAATAAAAATATGAAATTTGAATTTGTTATATATAAGGATGTTGTTATATATTACTTTCTATTTTCTATTTCCTTCATGCTATCTTCATTTTTTAATCAGGACAATCTGACACTTATATTAAATCAGTATTCAAAATATTTTATTCTGTTTCTTTTGGTATTCATACTGAAAAGCCACTCTGATTTCCAATCCCATTTTTTCAGCGAAAAAATTAAAAAATTAGTTACTGATCTGATAATCATTCAGGTATTCCTAACAATAATAAAATTGTATCTGATTGGGTTGAATGAAAGTATTATTGGCAGCATAAGTTATATCGGAGGAGCTGCCGGTACTGTATTTCCTGTACTTGGTTTTATTTTTTTATGGGGAATTAAGAAAGGCGAATTTGATACTAAAGAATGGACCATTGTGTTCCTATTATTGCTTGTCGGATATGCAAGTATGAAAAGGGCAATATGGTTTATCATGCCAGTAGTTATCTTTCTTTTTTATTATTATGTGCCTGGAAAGAAACTATCCAAAAGACTTTTATATGTTATACCACTTCTCCCTTTAATATTTTATTTAGGCGTCAGGATTAATCCGACCCTGAATCCCGATAAGTCATTTTGGGGGAGATTTGATTTAGATTATGCATTAAATTATGCAAGGGATTACTCATTTGGTGAGGGACGCGAGGCAAGCAAGAAGGGTCGGGGTGGTGCCACATTACAGCTTGTGAAAACTCTTTTAACACTGGATTATTCACAAAGAGACTTAATCGGAATGGGTTTAAAGCCTATGTATACAACTGATTACGAAGAGTTTGACAAGCTTGGATTTGATATCGGGCATAAAGGTTCAGCTAACGGAATATTTCAAACATATGTAACCAGTGGATTTATAGGGGTTTTATTTACGCTGTTGTTTATCCTGAGCATATTAAATAAAATCAAAAACAAGCGATTGAAGTTTGCTATCATCGCGGTATTTTGCTGGGAGTATTTTTTTTACACCGGTATTATTATGCGAACCCAGGCATTGTCATTTCTTTTAGTCTATTTTATTATCTATTCCAATGGGAACTACTTAAAAGTACCAAACGGTTTAAACTCAAAAGTAAGATATGTGACAGCTCCTGTTGTTAATAATAAACAGTTTTGACCGCACCTAAGAGAAATATTTTGTTCTTATTGACCATACAATTTGGGTATCATACAGACACCTATATGTACTGCAAATATCTAAACAAATCCAGATTTAATGTAAGTTACTTCTGTTTTGATATGCAGCTTCCCAAAATGAATCTTCCGGATGTTGATGTTGTATATGTTAATCTTCACAAAAACAAATTACTACGTTATTTGATTTTCATCAGCGAGCTCAACCGTTTCATAAGATCGAATAAGTATGATCTGATCTTTCATGTTCATACAAAATATACACTTCTTATACGTCTTTTTAACCTGTTTCAGCCCATAGTTTTGGATATACGCACAGGTGATTTGAGCGATACTAAATTAATACGTTATCTAAAAAATAAGGAAATAAAATTGTTTGCATTATTATACAGGCATGTTTCTGTTATTTCCGCAAGCCTGGCAAGAAAAATGGCAATTCCTGAACGAAAATCGTTTATTCTTCCTTTGGGAGGAGAATTTCAGAAAATACCGGCAAAAAGTTTTAATTTCCTTAAATTATTATATGTAGGAACAATGGATAATCGTAACATTCATGATACAGTTTATGGATTATCTGAATACATTAATCGACATCCATCGGAGAAAATATCATATGATATTGTCGGAACTGGAAGTACTTATTGGTTGGGTCTGCTTAATAAAGCTATTGCCGATACAAATCTAAGTGATACGGTTTGCCTGCATGGGAATAAAAGTCTTTCTGAAGTATTACCATTTTTCGAAATGTGTAATATTGGGATTGTGTATATTCCACAAAGAGATTATTACGAATTTCAGCCATCAACTAAACTTTATGAGAGTCTCCTTGCCGGCATGCCAGTAATTGCAACAAATACCTATGAGAATAGGACCTCATTGAAAGAAGAATGCGGTATATTAACAGAAGATTATCCGACCTCATTCTGCAACGCCCTTGAGCAGATTAATGCAAATAAGCATTTGTATAATTCAGACAGGATAAAAATGCTTTATAGAGATTCCAGCTGGGATAATATTGTTAAGAATAAGCTTGAAAAATACTTTGATTACTGCTTCGAATAATGAAATACCTGATTTCAGATTTACTTTTTAAGATATCATACAAATTAAAAGATTATTTGCTTAAAGGGTATTGGATAATACGTTTGGGAAGTCTTGGTAAGAATTCATTTATTAGAACAAAAACAAGGATCATTGGAAACCCCAAAAGGATAAAGATAGGGAAACACTTTAAAGTTTATGAAAATTGCATTATTGCAATTGGCAAAGGTGAAATTCTAATTGGTAATAATGGACTATTGGGAGTTGGCACTTATATTAATGTGGGAAATGAAAAGCTTACGATTGGCAATGGCGTTGCCATCGCTCCTTTTTGTAAGATCTTCACCTTCTCGCATCATTATTCTACAGATAAAGAGATAATGGATTCTTACAAGACAGGGGATGTCATAATTGAGAATGATGTATTAATTGGCACAAATTCTATAATTCTTCCGGGCGTGATCATTAAAAAAGGAGCAATAGTCGCTGCAGGCAGTTTAGTGAATAAAGATATCCCTGAGAATTCAATTTATGGGGGTTCTCCGGCTAAGTTCATTAGAATGAGAACTTATGAAAGTCCTGGTCGTTTGTAGTGGCAATACTTCAGATGGTCTGGAATTCAATTTACAAAATCACCAGCCTTTTATTTATGAACAGGTTGAAGCCGTTAAAAGATTTGGCATTGAATTTCGGTTTTTTTTTATTCAGGGAAAAGGATTAGCAGGCTACCTTAAGAATCTGGGTTTATTAAAGAAGACGCTGGCGGATAGATTTGATCTTGTTCATGCACATTATGGATTAGCCGGATTGCTTGTCCTAATAGCAAAGGGAGATTATCCTCTGGTGACAACGTTTCATGGTAATGATATAAATCCAATTTCCATGAAGCCTGGCATCAAACCAAATATCAATAAAATACTCTCCCGAATTGCTAATCGGTACAGCAGTCATTCAATTTTTGTAAGCAAAGATCTTGCATTAAGGCTTAAAGCATTCCCCGACAAATATGACATTATTCCCTGTCAGGTAAATCTTGACTTATTTTATCCGATAGACAAAATATCCGCCAGAAATCAATGTAATTTATTAGCTGAAAAGCGATACATTTTATTTTCGTCCTCCTTTGACAACCCGGTTAAAAATTATTCATTGGCAAAAAAAGCTTGTGATTCGTTTGATAATGTAGAACTTATTGAATTAAAGGGGTACTCAAGACAGGAAGTTAACTTGTTAATGAATGCTTGTGATTTGGCACTAATTACATCATATAATGAGGGATCTTCGCAGTTCCTGAAAGAGGCAATGGCATGTAATTGTCCAGTTGTTAGCACCAAAGTTGGCGACGTTGAAATGATTTTTGGTGATACAAAAGGTTGTTATATATCAAATTATAACATTGAGGATGTCATTGACAAAATCAAAATGGCATTTGAATTTTCCAGGACCCGGAATAAAACAAATGGCAGAGAACGAATTACCGAACTTGAACTTGATGCAGAACACACAAGCCGGAAGATTTATGATATTTATCTTGAAGTGATTAAGTGATGTGTGGAATTTGCGGGATTATCAATTTTAAAAATGAACCGGTAACCGACATCCCCTTAAGGCAAATGATGCAGAGGATGAAGCATCGGGGACCTGACGATGAAGGTGTTTTTATAAAAAAAAATATTGGTTTAGGTTTTGTACGGTTAAGTATTATAGACCTCTCATCAGCTGGTCACCAGCCAATGATCTCAAATGATGGCAGGTATGTTATTGTCTTGAACGGAGAAATATTCAACTATATAGAGATAAGAGAGGAACTTAAAGATTTTTATCCTTTTAAAAGTAACACTGATACTGAGGTTCTTTTAGCAGCATTCATGAAGTGGGGGAAGAATTGTCTTGATATCCTAAATGGGATGTTTGCTTTTGTTATACTGGATACTCTTACAATGAATGTCTTTGGAGCAAGGGATAGGTTTGGTATAAAGCCCTTTTATTACACAATAGATAATAATCGTTTTATTTTTGCATCTGATATACCACTCATTTTATCCTTGTTAAATTCTAAGCCAGATCAAAATGATTCTATAATCTATGACTTTCTTGTTTATAACAGAACCAACCATTTAAGTCAAACCTTCTTCAGGAATATATATAAGCTGCAGCATGGTCACCTGCTTCAATTGATTGGGAACATTCTAAATATAAAACGATGGTATAGTTTAGATGAAAAGGTTAAGGAACTTCAGTACTCTGATTATACAAGTAACAGGTTCTTTCAGGATTTTTCCACTTCCATCGATCTCCAATTGAGAAGTGATGTCCCACTAGGTACATGTTTAAGCGGTGGCCTGGATTCTTCTTCAATAACCTCAGTTGTGAAAAACAAATCCCGAAAAAACCAATTGCATACATTTTCTGCGATTTACGGAAAAGGCACGCCTGGTGACGAATCGGATTTTATAGATGAGTATAACAAAACCGGACTTAATATGCATTTCACTCATCCAACAGCTGATAGTTTGTTTGAGGATATCAACCGGTTTCATGATGCATTAAGTGAACCCATTCCAAATACTTCTGAATATGCAGAGTTTAAGGTAATGGAGCTGGCTAAAGATTACTGTACTGTAATTCTTAATGGGCAGGGAGCCGATGAAATCATGGCTGGATATCATTATTTTTTCGGGTATTTTTTTAAAGACCTTTTTAAACAGAAACACTTTCCAAAATTAGCTTCTGAACTTTATCATTACCTTAGATTGCATAAGTCGCTGACTGGTATAAAATCGTTCATTTTTGCTCTTCATCCCCATTGGTTTAAAGAACTAAACACTTCCTCGCTTAACAAGGAATTTATCGATAGCTTTTCAGATAATCTTAATCCAATAATGGATGATTTTTATAATTCTAATTCCTTGGAAGAATTTCTTATAAAGCATTTTGAATATAAATTTGAACACCATCTTCTCTGGGCGGATAAAAGTGGCATGTACTTTTCAATTGAAACCAGGTTCCCTTTCCTTGATCATACTCTGGTAGAAAAAACCCTGGCATCCGGTATTTCTATTAATAAAGGTTGTACAAAATACTTGTTAAGGGATGCAATGAAAGATGTACTCCCTGAAAAAATTCGAACCAGAGTCGATAAGATTGGTTATCAGACACCGGAACACATTTGGTTTAACGAACCTCACTTAAAAGGATATTTTCTGGATATAATGCATTCCGCTTCATTCAAATCAAGGAGCTATTTAGATAACTCCAGGTGTTTGAAATCAATCAATGATTATCAGAAATCAGGGAAATATAACAAAGAGTTCTGGAAATGGTTAAGTCTTGAGTTGTGGATGAGAAAATACATCGATAAGTAATGCCTGACGTTGTTATCATCAATTATGGAGTTGGGAATTTGCGTTCAGTTCAAAAAATATTTGAAAGACTCCATGTCAAATCCTTAATTTCATCGGATAAAAATGAGATTGCTCTGGCTGAAAAATTGATTTTACCCGGCGTGGGAAATTTTAAGAACGGTATCACAAATTTGTATAATCTGGATCTAATCGATATACTGCATAAGAAAGTTCTGGAAGAAAAAATCCCTATTCTGGGGATATGTCTTGGCATGCAATTATTTTCCCGTTTTTCTGAAGAAGGTAATTCAGTTGGTTTGGGATGGCTTGATGCAGATACAATCCGATTTCGATTATCCGATAAGCGCCATAAGATTCCTCACATTGGCTGGAATTCGATTGATATAAAAAGGGGAAGTTCGATACTGAATGGTTTGCCTGCTGACTGTAACTTTTATTTTGTCCATGGTTATCACATCAGGTGCAATAGTAAGCAAGACATTTTGTCAACAACTGAATATGGCTATGAGTTTGTATCGGCTGTTCAAAAAGACAATATTTTCGGAACTCAGTTCCACCCTGAAAAAAGCCATGGTGCCGGTGAAACACTCCTCCGAAACTTTTTAAGCCTTTAAATTGTTATTGATCATTTGTTACTTGCTAAATAGTTCGATAATGGAAATCACAGGATAACAAAATTTACCTTAATTTTTTTTACTCACCACTCACCACCCACTACTCACTCCTCACATACTTTGTTCCGTCCCCGTGTCATACCGGTATTGCTTCTAAAAAACAATGGCCTTGTAAAATCCATCAGGTTTAAGGATTTTCGATATTTAGGAGATCCAATAAACGCAGTGAGATTATTTAATGATCTCCAGGCTGATGAGCTTGTATTTCTTGATATAAGTGCTACCAGCGAAGGACGCACTATGTCTAAGGAATTCGTAAAGCTTGTGGGTGATGAGGCAAATATGCCTTTCAGCGTGGGAGGCGGAATAAGAAGTATTAAAGAAATCCGGCAAATAATTGCCTCCGGTGCAGAAAAAGTAATTATTAATACTTATGCGGCTGAAAATTCTGACTTTATAAGAGAGGCTTCAGATGAGTTTGGCAGTTCCACGATTACAATATCAATCGATGTAAAAAGGAACTTCTTCGGTAAGGAACTGACTTATATTAATTCAGGGAAGAAGGCAACAAAATTCAACCCTGTTACATTCGTAAAATTAATGGAAGAAAATGGAGCCGGTGAAATCATTGTTAATTCCATCGAAAATGATGGTATGATGGAAGGTTATGATATTGATCTGATAAGGAGAGTATCAGAGTCAGTCAGGATACCTGTCGTGGCTCTTGGAGGTGCCGGCAGGCTTTCTGATTTTTCTAAGGCTGTCAATGAGGGATATGCATCAGCTGTAGCTGCAGGAAGCATGTTTGTCTATCACGGTCCCAGGAAAGCTGTTCTTATAAATTACCCTGAAAAGCAACAACTTAAGGGTTTGTTTAGAAACTAAAATGGTCCAAAAGGAATTAAGAATTTGTTCACGTGGTGTCTGGGATTCAACGATTCCTGGTATAACTTTTGACGATAAAGGAGCTTCAAATTACAGCAGGTTAATGGATAGCCTAATGGCTGCTTATCCAAGGGGAGATAAAGGATTACAGGAATGGAAAAGAATAATCGAAAGGATAAAAAAAACTAATCCAAAAAGTAAATATGATTGCATAATAGGAGTAAGTGGAGGAACCGACAGCTCCTACCTTCTTTATATAGCTAAAGAGTATGGCCTCCGCCCTTTGGCAGTAAATCTTGATAACGGATGGAACAGCGATATATCTGTAAAGAATATACGTAAAATGACCCAGGCACTGAATATTGATCTGGAAACTTATGTGATAAATTATGAGGAAATAAAAGACTTACTAGGAGCTTATATGAAAGCTGGCCTTCCCTGGATTGATATGCCATCCGATCTGGCTATCAAGGCAGTTTTATATAAGATAGCTGACAGGGAAAATATTAAGTACATTTTAAGAGGTAATGATTTCAGAAGTGAAGGAACCCAGCCAAGGGAATGGACCTATGGAGACGGTAAGCAATTAAGATATATTCATAAGAAATTCGGATCTGTTAAGTTGAAAACCTTTCCGAACTATAATTTATCTGATCTGATGTATTACAGTCTGGTAAAAGGGATAAAGAGCATATATCCTTTTTATTACCTCGATTATCAGAAAAAGGCTGCGCAACAATTTTTAAAGGAAAATTTCAAATGGGAATATTACGGCGGCCATCATTTTGAAAACATCTTCACAAGATTTGCAATTTCTTACTGGCTTTTTGAAAAGTTCGGGATTGATAAACGGAAAATAACACTCAGCGCTCAGATTATGAGCGGAGAAATTTCACGGGAGGAAGCTCTGGATTTGCTTTCTTCCAAGCCATACCAGGACTCAGAGAAATCAAAAATGCTTGAGTACGTTATTAAAAAGCTGGATTTCAGCATGGAAGATTTTGAAACAATAATGAAATCCCCAAATAAGAGCTTTTACGATTATCCCTCAAGCTATAAGCTGATAGATAATCTCAATAACTTTTCTAGACCTGTTATGAAGAGAATTTTTCTTCATAAACCACAGTCTGTATTTCAGGCAGAGATGCGTAAAGAGCAGACAAACTAACCGTGAACATTCTTTTTTATTTCGGCCATCCTTCACAATACTTATTTCTTAAGAATGCAATCAGCGCTTTAAGGTTAAAAGGGATTACCTGTGATATTATTATAAAGTCAAAAGATGTTCTTGAACAATTACTTAAGGAGAATGATGAAACGTTTATAAACATACTGCCTGAAGGCCGCAAATCAGGAAGGTTTGGAATCCTTACAGGTCTTGTTAAAAGAGACTTCCGATTATTACAGTATGTTAAGGGTAAATATTATAATATCTTTATCGGGACCGATCCTTCCCTTGCACATGTTGGATTCTTAAAAAGGATTCCGGTAATTACTGTACTGGAGGATGACATTGATGTCATACCTGAACTTGCCAGGATCACTTTCCCATTTACATCGCTGATTCTTTCTCCCGAAGGATGCAAGACAGGAAAATATGAAAAGAAAACGATCCATTATCGGGGATATATGAAGCTGGCATACCTCCATCCGAATAAATTTATCAAAAGGGCTGCAATCTTAAAGCAGCCCTATTTTTTGATAAGAGTATCTAAGCTCGATGCTTATCATGATTCGGGAATAAAGGGATTTTCAGTTCCATTATTGAAAGAAATCATAATTAAACTGAAGAAAAAAGGAGCGGTTTATGTTTCATCAGAGGGTAAGCTCGATGGATCTCTTAAAAAATATGAATTAAAAATCAATCCGGCTGAAATGCAGCAGATCCTGGCAAACGCTTCTATGTTGATAAGCGATAGTCAGTCAATGACAATGGAAGCAGCTATGCTCGGAGTCCCTTCAATAAGGTTCAGTGATTTTGCCGGCAGAATAAGTGTTCTCGAAGAGCTTGAGCACAAGTATGGTCTTACATGTGGTATCCCGACCAACCTTTCAGAGAAATTGTTCGATAAAATAGATGAACTCCTGACTTTTCCTGATCTTGAAATGGAATTTCAAAGACGGCGTGAGCAGATGCTGAATGATAAAATTGATGTTACAGCCTTCCTTGTGTGGTTTATTGACAACTTTCCCGATAGTGTTGAAATTATGAAGGAAAATCCTGAGTATCAGGAAAGGTTTCGGTGAAAATGGTAATCGGTATTTAGTAATCTGAATGTTTAAAACTGAACTCCGTCCTACCGCATGCCGAATGCCGCATGCCGCACGCCGCACGCCGAAAAATTAATACTTTGAAACAACGAATCTTCAGATACCTCTTTTGGGCCGGTTATTTCGCAGTCTTAATAACCACCTTCATCCCCATTGCGGGTGAATTGAACAAGATAAAACTTGGACCCGAAGCCTTTCACATCCGACTTGACCATCTGCTGCATCTGCTGGTTTATTTTCTTATTTGCATGTATTACTTTTTCGGATCAATAAGCGGCTTAAAACTCTTCGAAAAAAACCCCTTAATAAAATTCATTCTCCTGGTTATGTTACTCGGAGTCGTTACCGAAGTCGTTCAATTATGGATCCCGGAAAGGGCATTTAATGTATTTGATCTTTTATCAAATATAGCCGGTGTTGCGATTGGGGCAGCGATCATAAAAATATTACATAGACAGGAAGTTTTTAGGCTTAGAAAACTTGAATTTTGAAGACCAAAAGCTGATCGCTGATTGCTGACAGCTGATCGCTGACCATTAAATGTATCAGGCAGAGAGCAATACGCTTTTTGCCTTTTTTGTTTTTCAGTCACCCTATCTCCACTTCCCTCCCACGCCATTTCTCTCCCTGAATTGCACCATCTCCCCCTCACCCAATCTCCCTCTCTTGCCCTCCTTCTTTTCCGTTCGTGTAAATATCCATAACCGCAATAATAATCCTACTTAGCTACCGTTAACTACAGTACATGAGCTTTCTATAAAATATTGAAGGGCAAATGTCATTAAAATCTGATCATTAATATTAGTATAATCTCTGATAATCCGGGATTGCTACCAACCGAGAAACATACATGGAAACATTGATTTTTCATGAATTTAAGAAGATAATGGGAGGGAAGAGGGTAATTAGAATAGTAATTCTGCTGTCATCACTTTTTCTGACTATTCAAACTAGTTTTGCACAGCCTGTCTGGACATCAGGTCCTAATACAACATCTTACCCTGTAACAGTAGATGTCAATTTTACACTAAATCAAAATAGCAGAGTTTATTATGCAGCGTTTCCATTTCTATATGGTTTAACATATAATCCGGCAACAGTTAAGGCTTTAGCAACTTTTGGAAATCCAAGCCTATGTGCTTATGGGATATTTAATTATTCTACTCCTGGAGTTCCAGCAACAATCAATCTGTCAGGCTTTCCAGCTAATACAACAGTTACAATTTATATCGTTGCAGAAAGCAATCCGGGCGGTGTACTTCAGACAGTGGCTGTTAAGTTAACTCCGAAGACCCTTCCCTGTCCCAAAATCGACATCCTCACCGGTTTCTCGCAACCCCAGCTATGTGTCAACAAAGGTTCGACAGCCCGTTTCAATGTGAGCGTTGATCCGGACCCGATGGTCTCAGGAATCCTTAAAGGTACAACCTGGTTTTTCGACTGGGGCGACGGAACGACATATACTTATACTTCAACTGCAGATGGTGATTACCCCCCTCTTGCGACAAGAACACATAACTATACGACAATAACCGACTGCAACTTTGTTTTTACAAGTACAGTAAGGAATCCCTGCGGTGAACTACGATCTGTTCAGTATATTGCCGTTGTCCATGGTCGTGATGTCCCTTCTGACGGCGACGGTGAACTCGATCTTGTCGATAATGCCACAGGAGCCCAGACTGTCCAGGTATGCGCCAGGACACAGACCACCGTTACAATCCGCGATAACAGTACCTGGAACTGCCAGAATCCAGTGCTTCCAGGTGGTTTTACAGCTGTCCCAAATACCGACCCAAGGAACATCGAATGGCTCTATGGCCGCAATCCTGCAGGCGCAATTACTAACACAATAACCGGAACAGTTACAATAGCAACCCTTGGGAATGCCCCCGCCACAAGCGGCAGGATATCCCCAGTACCTTATGGTCCCTCATCCTTGAGCCAGGCAATTACCATACCTGCTACATGCCAGGCTGGTCAATATTTCCGCGTCTACCTTAAGAACTGGAACAAATGTAACTGGCTCGACCCCGAATTTGTGGATACCTATATTGACATTGTCGTTATTGCTGCTCCTCCTGCTCCTACAGCTCCGTCAAGAACAATCTGCTATGGAGATCCGAGAACCCTTACAGTTACAAGCCCTGCAGTCGGAACTCTTACCTGGTATTCCAATGCAGGATTGACAACCGTTGTTGGTAATGGTCCATCATTTACACCATCGCAGACAGCTCCCGGCATTTATAACTTCTGGGTCACCGACCAGTCTCTGACAGGTCTCCAGTGCATGAGTCAGCCTACACAGGTTACTCTTACAATAAGGGAAAGTCTTAACCGCCCTGGTGCTATCACCGGTCCGACGAACACCTGTCCCGGAGTGAACGGACTGGTCTTCAGTGTTCCTGCTGTTCCAATGTCAATGCCATTCGGCGGAGCAGTCGAATTTGTATGGTCAGTGCCGTCCCATCTGACAATAGCGTCAGGCCAGGGTACACGGCAAATCACTGTCAATGTCGACGGTTCTTCGGGTAACAGGAATATAAGCGTTTACCTGCGTTATGTAAACACTCCTTCGTGCAATTCGAATTCCAGGAGTACAACCCTGGCAGTCTATTCAACTACACATAATGCCGGAACAATAGCCGGATCGGGTATTTGTCCGGGCGGAACTGTAAATATTTCAAGCACTGCAGCGGCAACGACCGGAACACCGGCCTCATCTGGCCCAACATACAGCTGGGCCAGGGCACCAGGACCTGCTTTCAGTTCATGGACAAGCCTTACCGGTACAGGGGCAACATTCAGCGAGTCACTTTCAACAACAGGTATCTACAGGTACAGGCGTACGGCCACATTCGGATGCGGATCACCCGTAAGCACCACAGTCGATATACCGGTATATTCAACAACCCATAATCCCGGAACCATCGCCGGAACAAACGTATGTGCAGGCGGCACTGTGAGCATAACAAACTCAGCAGCAGCCACAACGGGCACCCCGGCATCCTCGGGGCCGACATACAGCTGGGAGAGGGCAACAGGACCCGGTTTCGGAACATGGACTACCCTTACAGGCAGTGGAGCCACTTTCAGCCAGACAGTTTCCACACCTGGCATATACAGATACCGCCGCACAGCTACTTTCGGTTGCGGTTCTCCCGTTTCAACAACGGTCGATGTAACCGTTTATTCAACAACTCATGACCCGGGAACCATTGCAGGAAATAACATATGTCCGGGTGGTACAGTAAATATAACAAGTACAGCCCCAGCAACCACCGGGACACCTGCGTCAACAGGCCCGACTTACAGCTGGAGAAGGGCGCCCGGTCCGGGATTTTCTTCATGGACGAATCTTACAGGATCAGGGGCAACTTTCAGTGAAACCATGTCAGTACCCGGTACCTACAGGTATCAGCGTCGTGCTACTTTCGGCTGCGGATCGGTGGTTACCACCTATGTAGATATTCAGGTTTTTTCAACAACCCATAATCCAGGCGCCATATCAGGGTCAAATGCATGCGCAGGAGGCACTGTGACTATTTCAAGCACTACAGCCGCCACAACTGGCGCACCTGCATCATCAGGACCGGCCTATTCGTGGGAGAGAGCTCCGGGGCCGGGATTTTCAGTCTGGACTGCCCGGCCGGGAACAGGAGCAAGCCTCAGCGAAACAGTAGCCGCTCCGGGAACATACCGTTACAGAAGAACTGCATCATTCGGCTGCGGAACACCTGTAAGCACCACAACCGATGTAACCGTTTACTCAACAACTCATAATGCCGGCGCTATTTCCGGATCAGCTATTTGTGAGGGAGGAACCGTAAACATTACAAATACAACAGCAGCCTCTACAGGAACACCGGCATCATCTGGCCCTGTATATTCGTGGGACAGGGCACCTGGTCCCGGATTTTCGGTATGGACTCCGCTTTCAGGTTCCGGAGCGTCTTTCAACGAAACAATGGCAGTGGCTGGGACATACAGGTACCGCCGTACTGCCACCTTTGGATGCGGAACACCGGTAACAACCACTACAGATATCGTTGTCAATCCCTTACCTTCTCCCGTGATCTCAGGACCCGATAACGTCTGTCAGCATGCCACCAATACAATAAATTATTCCACACCAAATGTCTCCGGAAATACTTACTCGTGGTCAGTAACACTGGGTACAATCTCAGGTCCATCTACGGGCAATTCAGTAAATGTAATCTGGAATACCCCGGGTACAGGAACCCTAAGGGTCACCGAAACAATTACTGCAACAGGATGCTCCAGGATAACCCCTGTCTATAGCGTTACAGTCAACCCGGGTCCGCCGTCAACAGCTCCATCATACGTTTCAGGTGCAACAAATATATGCCGTAACGGTACACTTAATCTCGATGTTTCAAATGTTGCCACAGCTGTGCAGTATATCTGGGACTATTCCTGGGTAGCCGGCACAAACAATGCGACAACTGCAACGAGCCAGATATCAATTGATCTTACAGGACTTGCTCCGGGTTCCTATTCGGTCACCGTGGCCGGATCAAACGGCTGCGGGACCGGCCCGTGGATGACTCCTGCACATAACTTCAATATTAATGACATCCCCGATCTTGCTCCTCTCGACAATACTGTATGCAGCGACGCGGCATCGGCAATAACCTTTTCGATATCGAATGCAGGGCCGACTATAACTGGTCTTACCTATAACATTTCATCGATTAATATGAATGGTCTTACGTCATCGGCAGGTTCTCCGGCAACCGGAACAGGACTTGCCGCAGGCGTAATTTCGGATGATGCCTACACTAACAAGACTTCAGCCAATGTGAATGTGGTTTATGCAGTCGTTCCTGTCAGTTCGCAGGGTTGTGCGGGAACTCAGGAGAATGTCACGCTCACCGTAAGGCCCGAGCCTGTCCTTGCTTCCCTTAGCACATCAAAATGCAGCGATGAAGCTCTTGGTTTCAGCCTTGCCGTCGCCGCAGGAAGCTCACCGGCTGCATCTTACAATATTACGGCCATCAATCCGAACGGGCTGACCGCATCTGCAGGTTCTCCTTCGACTGGAACATCACTTCCTGCAAATATAATTGCTGATGATGCATGGAGAAATACTTCCAATTCCCCGGTCAACGTTGTCTATTCAGTTGTGCCGGTTGGGTCCAATGGCTGTACAGGCGACACCTATACAATGACAATTACTGTAAATCCTGAACCGTCGCTGGCTTCTCTCGATGCAACAAGATGCAGCGATGAACCTCTTGGATTCAGCCTCGCAGTCTCTGCAGGCAGTGTTGCTGCTTCAGGATATAATATAACAGCAATCAATTCCAACGGACTTACCGCATCAGCAGGAGCACCTGCAACAGGAACCTCACTTCCTGCCAATGTAATTGCAAATGATGCATGGACAAACCCCACTGCAAATCCGGTGAATGTTATATATACTGTTGTCCCGGTCAGCGCCTCCGGATGCCAGGGTGATCCGCGAACAGTAACCATTACAGTAAATCCAGAACCATCTCTTGCAACTCTTGCCAATACTGTCTGCAGTGATTCGCCATCCCTGATTACCCTTGCTGTTGCCGGAGGAAGTGTTGCTGCAGCAACATATAACATTACGGCAATAAACAATGGCGGGCTGACTCCTTCAGCAGGATCTCCCGCAACAGGCAATGGTCTTCTTTCGACTGTGATTTCAGACGATGCCTGGACCAACAAGACCAGCGGAAACGTTAATGTTGTCTATACAGTTGTTCCGGTAAGCGCTTCGGGATGCGCTGGTAATCCTGTTGATGTTACACTTACCGTCAGGCCCGAACCTGTCCTGGCAAATCTCAATACAACAAAATGCAGCGATGAACCATTTGCCTTCAATCTGAGCCTCGCCTCCGGAAGTTCTCCTGCAGCTTCCTATAATATTACAGCTATCAATAGCAACGGACTTACTGCATCGGCTGGATCTCCCGCCACAGGAAACTCTCTTACTGCAAATGTCATTGCAAACGATGCATGGACAAACACCACCAATGCGCCGGTAGATGTAATCTACTCGATAGTCCCTGTGGGCACTAACGGCTGTCAGGGTGACACCTATTCCATGACGGTTACGATAAATCCAGAACCGGTGCTTGCCTCTCTTGATGCAACGAAATGCAGTGATGAGGCCCTGGGATTCAACCTTGCTGTGGCAACAGGCAGCGTGGCAGCATCAACATATAATATTACCGCCATTAATGCAAACGGATTAACCGCATCAGCGGGAGCACCTGCCACCGGCAATGGTCTGCCTGCAAATGTTATAGCAAATGATGCCTGGACGAATACAACCGCCAATCCTGTAAATGTGGTGTATACGGTTGTTCCTGTAAGCGCATCAGGATGTCAGGGAAATCCCCAGACAGTTACGATAACGGTTAATCCTGAGCCGGTTCTTGCAAACCTGAACACAACCTTATGCAGTGATGAAGCCCTGGGATTTAACCTTGCGGTTGCATCAGGCAGTGTAGCAGCCTCAACCTATAATATAACCGCCATTAACAGTAACGGTCTGACTGCTTCAGCAGGTTCACCGGTTACCGGGAACTCTCTTCCGGCAAATATAATTGCTGATGATTCATGGACAAATACGACACCATCGGCAGTAAATGTAATTTATACAGTTGTTCCTGTCAGCTCTGACGGCTGCGCCGGCAATCCACGGACAATAACAATAGTTGTCAACCCCGAGCCGGTAATGGCAACCCCGGGTGCAACAAAATGCAGCCGCGAACCCCTGGGATTCAACCTGAGTGTCAACGCAGGAGGTGTTGCAGCAGCTTCATATAATATAACCTCAATAAATGCAAACGGACTTACAGCTTCTGCAGGTTCACCTGCTCCCGGTTCACTGCTCCCTGCAAATATTATTGCAGATGATGCATGGATAAATACAACCTCTGCAAACGTAAATGTAGTTTATACAGTTGTGCCGGTAAGCACGGCGGGCTGCCAGGGCAATCCCGCCACAATAACCATAACGGTAAAACCCGAACCTGTAATTACTGCAGGACAGTCTGTGACTTCATGCTCCGGCAATGCCCTGAATTATGCGATTAGCATGGATAATTTTACAAATCCGGCAGGCGGAGTAACTTTTACCTGGCCGGCTCCGGTACTCAGTCCTTCCAGTCCTTCATTTACAGGGGGCTCAGCCCGCAGTGTTGCATCGCCGGCAAATATCACGGATACCTTCATAAACACTCTTGGTGCTGTCGGTACTGCAACCTATACCATAACTCCATTTAAAGACGGTTGCGCAGGATTACCCGTAACGGTCGTAGTTAATGTTGGTTCAGAGCCTGTACTTGATCCGAACCTAAATGATGACATCTGCAGTAATGTTGCAACCGGGCTTGTTTTAAGAGAAGCTCCAGGATCAGTAACTCCCACCCATTACAATATTACTGATATAACAATCGAAGGGGGATTGAATCCTGCAGCAGGGAATGCCATTATTCCCAATCCAAATGCACCTGCAACATACCTTGCAGGGGATGTATATGTAAACCTTACCGGCGTTGACAAGACCGTTACCTATCGTGTACAACCTGTCCTTGCTCCTGATTGTTTTGGCGATCCTGTCGATGTTGTCATCACTGTTCATCCGGAACCAGTTGTTGTGCCGGGTCAGACAAAGACCGTCTGTTCTGGTGTGGCTATCGGCAAGGAAATACTTCTTATCCCTGCAAATACACCCTCAGGCATACAATTCAGCTGGAACGTTCCGTCAATTTCCGACGGATCTGTACAGGGTACCACTGGTGTCAATGTGGAAGCTGACCCTGCAGGATCTGTACATATCAACGATGCTATAAACAACTATGGTTCCGCACCAATCACTGCAACCTATATGGTCACGCCAGTAAGTCTTTCAGGATGTACAGGTGAGACTGTTCCGGTCATAATCACAATTAATCCAGAACCAATGCCCAAGCCCATTACGGGCCGGACTGACCTTTGTGTGGGAGATAATCCGGTCGTCTACACAGTGACACCAGTTGCCGGATCATCATTCCATTGGACGGTTGATCCTGCTGTTGGAATTAAGACATTTGACTTTAACACCAACGCAATAATGATAACTGCTGCTTCGTCAGCAGGAACAGGTAATATAAGTGTTTATGAAACTAATTCCCTGGGATGTTCCGGGGATCCCTTCGATCTTGAAGTGGAAGTTTGGGAACATCCCGCTCCTGAGGATATAATTGGCGACAACCCTGTTTGTGCCTACAGCACTCATACATACAGTGTTACCAACAGAACCGGATCAGTGTATAACTGGACCTTACCTGGAGGAGCAGCCGTAATAGGAGATCCTTCGGCAAGCTCTATTACAGTTGTATTCGGAAATGTCGGAGGTACAATCCTTGTCCGCGAAACCAACATTGCAGGATGTATAACAAATCACCATCCCTTCTCGGTAACTGTTAATCCGTTGCCTACTGCCAACATAACTAATGGCGGCACAATGTGTGATGGCGGGACCCGGCCTCTGAATGTTGCACTTACCGGAACCGCTCCATTCGACTTTACATATGCAATAAATGGTGTTAACCAGGCTCCTGTTTCAACGAACTCAAATTCGTACACAATAAATGCCACTCTTGCAGGCACATATACAATTGTTACGGTGTCTGATGCAACAGGATGTACTAATACCGGTTCCGGAAGCGCGGTAATAACCTATTTCCCGAAACCGACCGGTATTATCAGTGGTAATGCTGAAATGTGCAGAGGCGGTTCGACTACTCTGACAATGACTTTTACAGGTGTGGCTCCTTTCACTTTTACATATACCGACGGATCGGTCCCGGTAACTGTTACCAGTCATCCGGCAAGTGTTTATACCGTTAATGTATCACCTGTTTCAAATACAACATATACGCTTACATCACTCACTGATTTCAACAACTGCTCAGGAACATTGTCGGGATCAGCTGTAATCAATGTTAACCAACCTCCGTCACTTACTCTTACCGGTACAAATCTTATATGTTATAATGTACCAACGGGAGCTGTTGACATGACAATTTCGGGAGGAACAGCTCCTTTCGGAATCGCATGGACTGGCCCTGGCGGATTTACATCTCCTTCTGAAGATATATCAGGCCTTAATGAAGGATATTATGCAGTAAGTGTTACTGATTCGAAAGGATGTACTGCAACAGCTAATATAACCCTCACGCAGCCACCTGTGCTTAATGCTTCACTGGCAAGTACAAATGTCACATGCTTTGGTGCAAATGATGGTACCATTACCATATCAGGAGCAACCGGAGGAACCGGCAATTTTGAATACTCGATCAATGGTGGAACTTCATGGACCAATTCCGGAACGTTCACCGGACTTGCTCCCGGAACCTACAATGTAAGGATGCGGGATGCAGTCAATCCCATGTGTATCCTGATCCTCAATCCAACACTTGTTATAACACAACCGGCACAGATGGCAGCTACAGTTGCTAAAACTGATGTCACCTGTTTTGGAGCTAACACCGGAGCCATCGCCATAACAAATCCGACAGGCGGCTATGGATCTTACCAGTACTCAATCAATGGGGGGACAACATGGGTTGGCTCGGGTAATTTTACCGGCCTTGCACCTGGAACATATAATGTAAGGATACGCGATGCTGTAAAAACAACTTGCGTGCAGGTCCTCGACCCTGCCCTTGTTATTACTGAGCCTCCGGCGCTTACA
>Ga0172370_10003147_pt1 | contig 23153 bp, 15 predicted proteins | sample LakKiv5m_FD_114538 | JGI IMG/M metagenome (GOLD analysis project Ga0172370, IMG submission 114538) | Freshwater microbial communities from Kabuno Bay, South-Kivu, Congo - kab_022012_11.5m | ecosystem: Environmental > Aquatic > Freshwater > Lake | place: Democratic Republic of the Congo...
CGAGCGGGAAGATCTCCAGCTGGAGCAGCCACTCCTCACGGTTCGGCCCAGGATAGGGGGCCGTCAGTGCGATGAGGTTCCGGAGAGCGGCGAACGGGTCTCCGTCGGCCTCCTCCAGTCGCTGGAGGAGGCGTTCATCGAGCCATCCGATAGTGGCCAGAAGCAGGCTCGCCGCATCCCCGAAGTAGTAGTGGACGATGGCGCTTGAGACGCCGGCCTCGTCCGCCACGTCGGCAATGCGGGTCTTGCGCAGCCCCTGGCGCGCCACCACTCGACAGGCGGCCTCCAGGATCCTCTGCGGGACCGACTCCTGCTCTTGTGCGCCGGCACGCGCCGCTCGAGGATCCAGTCCCGACTCGACCCCCTGCCATGAGGTCGCGATGTCGCGAATGAGGTCTGCGTCCGGCCCGTTCTCGTCCATCGCCGCCTGCAGCCGCTGATGCATGCTCCAGGCGGTCCTGTAGCTGAGTCCCAACTCCTGTGAGAGGGTCGCCGGCGAAGCCGCACTGCCCGTGCCGGCATACACGACCGCGGCCCGAAACCACGATGAGAGCGGGATACGGGTCCTCGCCAGGAAGGTACCTGCGGTCGGCCACACGTGCCCGCCACAGCGACTGCAGGCGAGGGCCCGGCGGTCCTTGACCGGGTGGAAGGTGCTGGTCGCGTCGCACTTGGGGCACACGGCTGTGCGGCCATCCGGCGCCCAGTTGCGTCGCCAGAGCCACTCCAGTTCCGGCTGCCCGACTCGTTCCTCGATGTGATCTCCAGCGCCCATCTCACCTCTCGTTGCGATTCTACACCAGCCAGTACTTGTCTGGATGGAATCCTTATGTACATGTTGACACATTAAATTGAAGCTGAATAGAATGACTGTCATGTCAATCAGGTCCCTTCCATGTACGCATTGTGAAGGGGCCGCAGGGCAAGAAGGAGGGGCTACGTGGGCTCACGTCTGGCGGCGGACGCAGGCGGTACCTTCACGGACATCGTCTTCATTGACGGCACGTCCGGTCGGGTCCGTGTCTCGAAGGTGCTCAGCACACCGGCCGCTCCGGACGACGCGGTGGTCGCCGGCGTCGCCGAGGTCGCCGGCAGGGAGGAGTTGGCGCGCGTCGAGTTCTTCCTCCACGGGATGACCGTCGGCCTCAACTCCCTGTTGCAGCGGCGCGGCTCGGTCGTCGGACTCCTGGCCACGAGGGGATTCCGAGACATCCTGGAGGTACGGAGGGGAGACAGGGCATCGGCCTACGACCCCAAGTGGAGGCCGCAGCCGCCCCTGGTGCCGCGTCATCTCCGCCAACCCGTCACCGAACGGGTGGACGCTCATGGAGTCGTCCTGACCCCGCTCGACGCCCAGGACGTGCTCGACGCCCTCGCCCTGTTCCAGGAGGAGGGCGTGCAGAGCATCGCCGTCGCCTACCTGCACGCCTACCTCAATCCGGAGAACGAGCTGGCCACGGCCCGAGTGTTGCGGGAGGCCGGCTTCCGGGGGGACATCTCGCTGTCCCATGAGGTCTCCGGCGAGTTCCGGGAGTATGAGAGGACGTCGACGACGGTCGTCGATGCGTTCATCAAGCCCGGCACCGCTCACTACCTGCGGCGTCTCAAGGGCAGGCTTGACGAGCAGGGTCTCGCGGCCCCATGTCTGGTCACGCGATCGGGTGGCGGCTCCATGAGGTTCGAGGACGCCGAGGAGCGCTGCTTCGAGACGATCATGTCCGGCCCCGTCGCCGGCGCCCTGGGCTGCGGGGAGGTGTGCCGACGGCTGGGCATCCCGAGCGCCATCGCGGCCGACGTTGGAGGTACCAGCTTCGACTGCTGTCTGATCACCGACGGCAGGCCGCGAGTCACGTATCAGGGGACCATCGACGGCATGCCGCTGCAGTCACCGTGGGTCGACATCCGTTCGATCGGCGCCGGCGGCGGCTCGATCGCCTACCTCGACGAAGGATCGCTCCTGAGGGTCGGACCACGCAGTGCCGGCTCACTGCCCGGGCCCGCGTGCTACGGTCGCGGCGGCGAGGAGCCGACGGTGACCGACGCTGCGGCTTGGCTGGGGATGCTGGCGGATGGACGGCTGGCCGGCGGCATGCGCCTCGATTTTGACAGCGCCCGTCGTGCCCTCGACACGGTCGGCGTGCCGCTGGGATTCACGACCGACGAGACGGCGGTAGGTATCCTGAGGATCGTCGCGGCCGCCATGGCCCAGGCGATACGGTCCATCACCGTGGAATGCGGCGAGGACCCGCGGCAGGCGGCGCTCATGATGTTCGGGGGCGCGGGTCCCCTGTTCGGCACGCTGCTGGCCGAGGAACTCGAGGTCGCGCACATCATGGTCCCCGAGTTCGCCGGCGGCTTCTCGGCCTGGGGTCTGCTGCAGCAGGACATCACCCATTCGGCCGCGCGCACCTGTCTTCGCCCGCTTGACGAGGCGGGTCTCGCGGAGGCATCGGCGGTACTCACGGATCTCTGCGAGGGCCTCACCGCAAGAACACCCGGGGCTGCCCCGCGTGGTGACGTTGCGCTGGAGGCGGCTGTGGATCTCCGCTACGTCGGCCAGCAGTACACGCTCACCATTCCGGTGGCAGAGGAGAGGTACCGTTTTCGGGCGGACACGGAGGCCCTGCGGGACGCTTTCGAAGAAGAGTACGAGCGCACGTACAGCCACCGACTCACCGCAGATGTGGAACTGGTGGCGGTCCGGGCGACCATGCGCCTGCCGTTGCCCTCACTGGCGCAAGCCGACGCGGCTGATCCGTTGCCGGTCCTCGAGGAGGCCCCAGGGCGCATCGATGCGTACTCGCTGTCCCTCGGCAAGAGGACACCCTTCGATGTCCGGCATCGTGCCCGGCTGGGAGCGACGGGGTCCCTGACCGGTCCGGCGATACTCCTCGAAGACACGTGCACGACGTATGTCGATGCCGGCTACATGCTGGAGGTAGGGCCGTCCGGTGTACTCGACATGAGAAGGACGGAGGTCTGAGATGCCTGCAGCCGATGTGATCACCGTGGCTCCGGCGGCGGGAGGTCAGGCGTCCATGGAGGACGCGGACCCGATCACGACGGAGGTCGTGCGCCAGGGTCTCATCGCCGTCGCCGATCAGATGAAGCTGGCCCTGCAGCGTACGGCGTTCTCACCCATCATCTACGACATGATCGATTTCGCGTGCGGGCTCTTCGACCGCGACGTGAAGCTGCTCGCGCAGGCACGCACGCTCCCGGCGTTCCTGGGTACGCTCGGTTTCTGTGTGGAAGCCGCCCTCCGGCGTCTGGGCGGGCGGGAGCAGCTGGAGCCGGGCGACGTGATCTGGAGCACGGCGGGTTACGACAACGGGTGTCACCCCCAGGACGCCGTGATCATCGTCCCGGCCTTCCTCGACGCCGACCTCGTCGGCTACTCAGTCATCAAGGCCCACCAGTCCGACATCGCGGCCATCGACGTCTACCCGCTCAACACGACCGATGTCTTCCAGGAGGGCGTCATCTTCCCGGCGGTGAGGCTCTACCGCGGCGGTGAGCTTCAGCAGGACATGTACCGGACCATACTCGCCAACACCCGGTATCCGGAGGCTCTCGAAGGCGACATGAACGCGCAGATCACCGCCACCCGCCTGGGAGCCGCGTCGCTGTCGAGGCTCGTCGAGAAGCACGGCCGGGAGGTCTTCGCCGCGAGCGTGGAGCGCATGTTCGCGCACGGCGAAGCCATCGTGCGCAGCAGGCTCCAGGCTATCCCCGACGGGCGGTACGTGGCCACGTGCAGCATGGATGACGACGGTATCGGCACCGACATGGTCGTCTACGACGTCGCCCTGGAGGTCCACGGCAGCGACGTCGTGGTGGACTTCTCCGAGGCCCCTCCGGTGCGGCCAGGGCCCATCAACTGTCCGCTGCCCGCGGTGGTCGCCTCCAGTCGCATCGCGGTCTACGCGCTGGCGGGGGTCGATGAACCGCCGAACGAAGGCCACTTCCGGCCCATCGCCACCCGGGTGCGCCGGGGCAGCATGTTCTGCCCCGAGCCGCCGGCGCCCATCTTCGTCTACGGATGGGCGAGCGACATGGCAGTCGAGGGCCTGCAGGCTGCGGTCGCGGACGTCATGCCGGAGTCCGTCGCGGCCGGCAGCGGGGGAGATCTCTGCGGTGTCGGCTGGTGGGGCGAGTATCGCGACGGCACGCCGTGGTCCATCGGCCCCGATCATCCCGTCGGACAGGGCGCGACCCACGATGCCGACGGAGCGCACTGCCTGTTCATCCTGCCGCTGTCGGGCCTGCAGGTGACGTCCCTCGAAGTGGTCGAGCTCAGCGCTCCACTGATCGTCGAGCGCTATGAGTTGGCGCCGGATTCGGCGGGCGCGGGCCGCTGTCGGGGCGGACTCGGCGTGGATGTCGACTTCCGGCTGCTCGAGGACGCCTACTTCAACTGCATCGTGGAGCGCACGAAGTCGCCGGGCTGGGGACTGGCCGGCGGTCACGAGGCTCGTCCGAACCACTGCGCCCTCGAGTACCCGGACGGCACGACAGAGCCGGTGGCCAAGGTGACGCGGATGCTGCTGGCAGAGGGGACTCGAGTGCTCCTCCGCACTGGCGGTGGCGGGGGCTTCGGGCCCCCGTCCGAACGCCCGGTCGAGAAGATCATGGAAGACATCAGGGAGGGGGTCATCACGCCAGCCGAAGCGCGCCGGCACTACCCGCAGCTGGGCGCCGAGGGTCCCAGCATCCCCTGACCTGGGAGAGGGTCAGTGAACGTTGTTCTTGCGCTGTCCGTTGTGGCAGCCGGATACGGGACCGTCCGGTGGGGTGATGGGGCTTCTCAGGCCCCACCAAGGTCACGATGAAGCAGGGAGCAGAGCCATGAGACTCGCCACTGTTCGCCGCGTTCGACGGGGACGGCTGTCTGAGATCGCCGTCTGCATCTTCTTGATGCTCGTCTTCTTGGCCCCGGCTGCTCATGCACCGGCGGCCGAAGCGAGCTCGCCGAACCCGGACGCCGGGGTCGTCTTGCGCGTAGGCTGGACGGTCGAGCCGGACAGCCTCAACCCGTTCGCCGGCTACAGCGTAGAGCTCTACCACCTGAACTACGACTGCCTGGTCGGCTGGAACCCGGGCGACCTGCAGCCGCGCCCCGAGCTCGCCACGAGCTGGGAGAGCTCCGCCGACGGCAAGGAGTGGACCTTTCATCTGCGCAAGGGCGTCAGGTGGCAGGACGGCGTGCCCTTCACCGCGGACGACGTCAAGTTCACCTTCGACTACATCATCGACAACAGCATGGCGTACTTCACGTCCTACACCGACTACATCGAGGAAGTCGAGGTCGTCGATCCCCACACGGTCCGCTTCGTCTGCAGCAAGCCCAAGGCGAACATGCTGGGCATGCTCGTGTACATCCTGCCGAAGCACATCTGGTCCAAGATCGACCCCGAGAAGGCCGCAACCAGCTACCAGAACGACCCCCCCGTGGTCGGCACCGGGCCGTTCCAGATCGTCAACTGGGAGAAGGGCAGCTACGTCGAGCTGAAGGCGAACAAGAGCTACTGGCGTGGCGCGCCCAAGGTCGACAAGGTCCTCTTCGAGTACTACACCAACGCCGACACGATGGCGGCCGACGTGCAGTCCGGCCACCTGCAGGCGGCATGGGGCATTCCTCCGGCCGACATGGGCAAGCTCAACGCCTCCGGCGACGTCGCGGCCATCGGAGGGGCCTTCAACGGTTTCACGATGCTCGCCTTCAACTGCTCTGACAGCCCGGACTCCCTGGGCAACCCCGTCCTCCAAGACTCCGCCTTCAGGCAGGCGCTCGACTGGGCCGTCGACAGGGAGAAGATCGTCCAGCTGGCGCATCAGGGCTATGCGCGCCCGGCTACGAGCATCCTTCCGCCCGACTACTACGCGAAGGACATGGACTACCACTGGGAGCCGCCGGCCGGCCTGGCCCGGACGTTCGACCTGGCCAAGGCGGGTGAGCTGCTCACCGCGGCCGGCTACCCTCTGAAGGACGGCGTGCGCCTCGACAAGCAGGGCGCACCCATCTCGCTGCGACTGTTCGCCCGCAGCAACACCGCGACCGACCAGGTGGCCGCCAAGCTGATCGCCGGCTGGTTCCAGCAGCTTGGACTCCGCATCGACCTCAGCGTCGTCGACGAGGGCTACCTGATGAACGCCATCTACAACTACAAGGGAGCCACGTACGCGCCCGACTACGATACGTTCGTGTGGTACGGCAGCAGCGACCCGGACCCCAACTACGTGCTGTCGACATTCACTGCGGCGCAGATAGGCGGCTGGGGCGTTTCGAACTGGGTCGATCCCGAGTACGAGCGGCTCTACAGCCGGCAGGCGACGACGGTGGATCCGCAGGCACGCCTGCCGCTCGTGCACGAGATGGAGGCGTTGCTCTACCGCGACAGCGTCATCCTCTCGCTCACCTACCCCGAGTGGCTCCAGGCCTACGACGACAAGCAATGGACGGGCTGGGTCAAGTCGCCGGCCACCAACGGCGGGGTGATCTACAACTGGTACTCGATCGACAGCTACCTCTCGGTCCACCCGACGTCCGGGGCGGGGGCGGCAGATGGATCGGGCGTGCCCGTGTGGCCGTTCGCGGTCGCCGCCGTCGCCGTCGCGTTGACGGCGGTGACACTGACCCGGGTCAAGCGCAGGTCGAGGGCCGAGACAGCAGACTAGGGGCGCAACTGCGCGGGAGAGAGCCCGAGCTGGCCCGCGAGGAACGCGGCGAGCAGCTCGAGCGCCCGGGTCACCGGCATCTCCGCGTACCCGATCACGCAGCGATAGGCGAAGCTCTCCGAGAGTGAGACGTACATCTGGGCGATATCCTCCACCGGAGCCGCCGGGTGGAAGGCGCCCTGCTCGACTCCTCGCTGGAGGACGTCTACGACGATGCTCTTCCAGCTCGCCGACATCGCCTCGCACTCGGGCAGGTACTTCGCATCGATGCGGACCAGGCTCCAGAAGTCCAGCCACAGCATGTACTCGTCTCGCAGCCCGTCGTTCACCGGCGCCGAGACGCTGAGGATGAGGCGCAATTGGGTGAGTGGGTCGGAGGAGTCGGTCAGGATCCAGTCGAGCGTCTTCTGCAGTTGCTCGCTCGCCCACTGCATGGCCGACAGCAGCACCTCGTCCTTGCTGCGGAAGTAGTAGTGGACGACGGCGCTTGAGACCTCGGCCTCGCGCGCGATGTCGGCGATGCGGGCACGCGCGAGACCGCGGGTTGCGAGAGCCCTGCAGGCAGCCGCCCTGATGCGGTCGACGGTCTGCTCTCCGTTGCGCCGGGGAGCGTCGGCCTCAGTCGGGGCCTTCGTTGCCGGCTCCCACTCCGCCGCAACGGCGCGCAGCAGATCGGCGCCCTCACCGTCCTCCTCCAGCGCCTCGTCGATGCGGCGGGTCATGCGCCAGGCGGCCTTGTAGTCGATGCCGAGCCGGTCGGCGAGCCGGCGCGGCGCCGGCCTCGGACCGGGACCGACGAGGATGGCGGTCGCCTCGAACCACTTCGCCAGCGGCGTGCTCGAACCGGCGAAGGGAGTCCCTGACGTGGGCCTGATCTGCGTGCCGCAACGATCGCATGCATAGGCGGGTCGCGTGCGCAGCCGGTGGAACCGGGTCACCGCCCCGCAGGTCGTGCACTCGGTCCGGGCGCCGTCCGGGGCGTACGACCGCCGCCAAAGCCAGGTGAGCTGCGGTTGTTCGTCGTCTGGATCGGCGTTGTCCACGGTGCCTCCCTACCGTCGTTCGGGCGCGGCCACCCTCGCAAGTACGTGCGTAAGAGGAAGCATAGCAGAACGTTGACAACGCGCAAGAAAGACATAGCATGGCTGACACGTCAGTCAGGAATAAGTACCGTACGAGCACGTTACGGGAAGCCGTCCGCGACTGCCGGGCATCCACCCGAGGGAGAGGAGATCGCCTGGAGCACACGACCCCGACCACTGCAACACGCTTGTGAAGCGAGGAGCCATGTGGAGGATCCCCAACTTCTTCGGCCTGACGGTGATCGCGTTCGCGCTGTGTCTCGCCCTCACCGCCCTGCCCGCCGCCGCCGCGCCGTCCCCGCCCGCGGCGGCTCCCGCGCAGCTCTCCGCGCCGGTCGCTTGGCTCGGGGCGCTGGGCGTGGTCGATTTGCAGACCTTCGACCCCACGGCAATCGTGACCCGGGCCGACTACGCGCGCATGCTCTACATCGTCAACCGCGGCGCTGACGACGGAGCCACGGAGTCCGCCGCCGATGACACCCGGTTCACCGACATCTCCGGACACTGGGCCGAGGCTACGTCAAGTACCTCACCCGCATCGGCGTCATCAGCGACGCCTGTCAGAACGGCACGCCGGTCTTCCGGCCCGACAGTCCCATCACCGGGTACGAGATGCTGCGGATGGCCCTGCTTCTGGTCCGCCCCGGCCTCTCGTCGAGCCCGCTGCTCTTCTCGCGCGACTGGCAGCAGCCGACGCGGCGGCTGGCGCTGCGGCGCAGCTTCACGGAGGCCTACCCCGCGCTCAGGCTGGACGCGGCGGCCAGCGGCGAGGCCGCCGCGGTCGTGCTGACGAACATGCTCGACGTGTCCTGCTACTACCCGGACTACCCCGTCTCCCGCGACCGCATCGGCTTCGACGACGCCGCGTTGACGACGGCGCGCGGCCCCATCATCGATGGTGCGGGGCACCACCTGTGGCACACGCCGCGCATGGTCTGGATGCGCATGCGTGACGGCACCCGTCTGGCCGGCAAGATGTGGATCCCGTGGCTCGAGGCCGGCGAGAAGGCCCCGGTCGTGATGTCCGGAGAGCCGTACCGCCGGACGACGAGCCAGGGGCTGAACGCCGGCCAGCGAATGGGCAGCTACTTCGCCCAGCACGGCTACGCCTGGCTCACCATCGACCTGCGCGGGACCGGGAACTCGCAGGGCATCAACGAGGACGAGTACGTGCAGCAGGAGCAGGACGACGTGATCGACTCCATGAGGTGGGTCACGTCCCGGCGCTGGTGCACGGGCAAGGCCGGCCTCATGGGCTTCTCCTGGGCCGGCTTCCAGGCGCTGCAGGTGGCCGCCGAGCGGCCCAAGCAGCTCGGGGCGATCGTCACGGCCTATTCCACCGACGACCGCTACAACAACGACGTGCACTACATGGGCGGCATGGTCCAGTCGCAGATGCTGATGCCCTGGGCGGCGGACATGACCAGGCGTCTGGCGCTGCGGCCCGAGCTCACCGCCCCCGGCGACGACTGGTACGCGCAGTGGATGCAGCGTCTGAAGAAGACGCCGCAGCCCATCGTCACGAGGCTCAGCCACCAGCTGCGCGACTCGTTCTGGAAGCACGGCTCGGTGATCGAGGACTACGCGGCGATCAAGGCGCCGGCGCTCGTGGTCGGAGGCTGGAACGACAGCTACGTGGACGGTGCGCTGCGGCTGATGGACGGCCTCACGGCGCCGCACAAGACGATCATCGGCCCGTGGTCGCACGCCTACGGCAACGAGGCGGTGCCCGGTCCCAACATCGGCTTCCTGCAGGAGTCAGTGCGCTGGTTCGACTACTGGCTCAAGGGCGAGAAGCAGAACGGGATCATGGACGAGCCCGACCTGCGCTTCTACCGTCAGGACGCCGTGCCGCCCCAGACCTACTACGACTTCTGGCCGGGCGAGTGGGTGGGCGTCGACGTCCCGGTCGTGACCCAGCGCCACATGCAGTACCTGGCCAAGGACGGCTCCCTTGCGGGGGCGCCTCCAAGCGGCGCGGACATCGCCTACTCCAGCGACGACCTGACCACCGGCTTCAGCCCCGGGGACTGGGGCCCGACCGGCGGCACCTACGACTGGACGCCGGACCAGAGCGACGTCGATGCGCGCAGCCTGTCGTTCACGTCGCCGCAGGCGCTGACCGAGGAGCTGCCGATCTTCGGCTTCACCAAGGTCAACCTTCGGGTCGCCTCGGACAAGTCGTACGGTCAGCTCGTCGCGCGCCTCTGCGACGTGGCTCCCGACGGCGCGTCCACACTGATCGCTCGCGGAGCGATCAACCTGAGGAGTCGCGCCGGCCAAGACCGGTCGGTGCCTCTGAAGCCAGGTCGCTTCTACGACGTCAGCTTCAAGCTCAGGGGCCAGAGCTACGTGGTGCCCGCGGGGCACAAGCTGCGCCTTGCCATCAACACCAACTACTTCCCGTGGTTCATGCCGACACCGAAGACGGTCGGCATCACGGTCCGGGCGGGCGCGAAGTCGATGGTGGAGATCCCGGTGCTGCCGGCCTCCACGCCGACGCAGCCCGTGGCGTGGCTCCCGCCCGAGAGCGGCAAGTCGAACATCAAGAGCCTGCCCAACTTCGATGAGTACTGGCAGATCGGCGACGACATGTGGCCGCCCTTCGAGCTCGATCCCGCGAGCGGCGCGTATGTCTCGCACTTCGGCGGCGGCGGCATCAGCACCCACTACTATCAGACGGACACGCAACTGGGTCCGGGCGGCGATGAGCTCATCCTGTCCATCAAGCCCGACGATCCGCTCTCCGCGAAGATCCTGGTCAATCTGGCGGACCAGATGACGGTGGCTGGGGACACCACGAAGGTGGACCTCTCCATGCAGATGACCGCTACCGCGAAGCGCTGGGTCGTCACGTCGCACCTCACGGCGTTCAAGGACGGCAAGCTCGTCTGGGAGAGGGACAAGAAGTACACGTTCCCGAGGCTGGACGTGAACTAGCCGGACGTCCACCGCTACCCGATGGAGCGGGGGCCGCGCGCCGCGGGCGCGCGGCCCCCGCGGCCTTCTTCCGTCGGCGCCGGCCACCCGGCGTCTGTCTGACCGCAGGTGCAAGTACGTGTGTAAAGAGAATGGCGAAACACTTTGACACACTCCAATCTGACGCTACAATTGCTGATGCGATAGTCAGGAGTACTTCCTGAAACGCACGTATTGGGGGATGCTTGTGGGGAACGCGGCGAGAGGGACCAGTCTGTACGCCGAGGTGTGGGGCGAGGAGCAGTGCGCCGCCGTCCATGAGGCCGCGCTTCATCTCCTCGAGCACGTCGGCGTCCAGGTGCGGCACGAACGGGCCCTGCGGATGCTCGCAGAGGCCGGCGCCTCCTGTGACGGCAGCCACGTCCGCATCCCTGGTCGGCTCGTCGAGGACGCCCTGAGGGCGGCGCCGCGCGAGGTCGCCTTCGAGTCGCGCGGCGACGGGCCTGCCTTGCGCCTGCGTCAGGGCGAGACGTACTTCGGCACGGGGCCGGACTGCCTGTACCTGCGTGACCCCGAGTCGGGCGAGCGGCGGATCGCTGTCCTCAGCGACGTCGAGGAGACGGCCGCCTTCGCCGACGCGCTGCTCGAGATCGACTTCGTCATGTCCATCGTCCTGCCGTCCGACGTCGACAACCGCTACGACGACCTCTCTCAGTTCGCGGCGATGCTGCGCGGCACCGGCAAGCCGCTGGTGGTCTCGACGCCGCAGGCGGGCGACTCGTTGCCGGCGATGCGTGAGCTCGCGGAGATCTGCGGGTCGGCGAACAGCGTGGCGTGCCTGGTGATGCCGTCGCCGCCGCTGCAGTTCGAGTTCGACTCGCTGGACAAGATCATGACCTGCGCCGAGATCGGCATGCCGGTGGTGGTCGCGCCGGCGCCGTCCGCGGGGACCACGGCGCCGGCGTCGATCGCCGCTACCGTCACCGTCGGCGCCGCGGAGGCGCTTGCCGGGCTCGTGGTGCATCAGATCACGCGGGAGGGAGCGCCGTTCATCTTCGGCGTCGGCGCGGCGCGGACGCACATGCGCACGGCCGTGGACGCCTACTTCCTCCCCGAGCACTTCCTCGGCAACCACGCGGGCGCCGACCTGGCGCGGTTCTACGGGCTCCCCTCCTGGGCCTACGCCGGGACGTCGGACGCCAAGTCGCTCGACCAGCAGTGGTCGCTGGAGGCGGCGGTCACCGCCGTGCTGGGCGGGCTCTCCCGCGCCACACTGCTCCACGACGTCGGCTACCTGGAGTCGGGCATGCAGGGGTCCTACGAGTCGTTGCTGCTCGGCAACGAGATGGTCGGCTACGCCAGGGCTCTCATGAGGCCGGTGCCTGTCGACGCACACGCGCTCGCCCTCGACGAGATCACGGCGGCGGGTCCCGGCGGCAACCACCTGGCCACGAAGTACACGCGCAAGCACCACCGCGAGGCGTGGGACTCCGGCCTCTTCGACTTCTCGGTGTTCGACCGCTGGCGGGCGGCGGGCGAGCGGTCGTTGCTCGAGCGGCTTCGCGAGCGCGTCACCGAGCTCCGCGCGGCGCCGCCGACCCACGCGCTGTCGCCAGGAGTCCTCGCCCGGCTCGACGAGCGCCTGGCCGGGTGGCTCGAGGAGCTCGAGCCGGCGCGGAGGGCGAAGACGTGAGCACTGCCGCGTCGACCGCTCCGCGGCGTGCGGCCAGTGAGGCCGAGGCGTGGATGTGCGACTTCGTCGCGGCGATCAGATGGGAGGATCTCCCCGCCGACGTGCAGGATCGGGCACGGTTCTGCCTCGTGGACACCATCGGCGCCGCGGTCGCCGGTCTTGCGACTCCGGCGGCGGCGATCGCGGCGCGGGTGGCCCCGCGCGTCTGGGGGGGCGACGAGTCCACCATCCTCCTGGACGGCGCCCGAGCGAGCGCTGCCGGCGCCGCATTCGCCAACGCGACCGCCGCCAACGGCACCGACATCGACGATTGCGGCAAGTACACGTGGGGTCATCCTGGCGCGCTCCTGGTCCCCACGGCGCTGGCGGTCGGCGAACGGGTGGCGGCGAGCGGCGCGGACGTCCTCGCGGCCGTCGTCGCGGGTTACGAGGTCGCCTTCCGGGTCTCACGGTGCACGCACGCGGCCGAGGCGTACTACCGCGCCTGCGGCAGCTGGGGCGCGCCCGCCTGTGCGGCCGTCGCCGCCAGGCTGCTCGGGCTGAGCGCCGAGCAGACCGCCGAGGCCGTCGGGATCGCCGAGTACAACGCTCCCGACGCACCGTTGTGGCGCGACGTCGAGCACCCGGCCATGGTCAAGCATGCGATCGGCTGGGGCGCGGCCACCGGTGTCGCCGCCGCGCTCCTGGCCGCCGAGGGCTTCACTGGTGTGCCGAGCATCGCCGCCGGGGCTCGCTTCGAGCCGTGGCTCGCGGGCATCGGCAGGGAGTTCCTGATCACGTCCTGCGTCACCTGGAAGCGCCACTCCACGTGCGCCTGGACGCACCCGGCGATCGTCGCGCTGCAACGCCTGCTCGAGAGGGAGTCGTTCAGTGCTGCCGACGTGCGTACGGTCGAGGTGATCGGCTACTCCGACGCGTGCAAGCTCTATCCGCGCCCGCCGGCCACCAGCGAGCAAGCGCAGTTCAGCCTTCCCTGGGCTCTGGCGGCCTACCTGCTCGACCGTGAGGTCTCGCCGGCGCACATGCTTGAGGACAGCCTGGGAGATCCGGAGCTCCGTCTGCTGGCTGCGGCGGTGAGCTGGAGCGAGTCTGAGGAGTTCACGCGGCTCTACAGGCTCTCGGAGGAGGACCGGCCCGGCGGGGCCGAGATGGCCCAGGTCATCGTCACTCTGCGGGATGGCAGCCGTCACGACTCGGGACCCGTACGCTTCGAGCTCTACCCCGCGGGCGGGTGGTCGCGTGAGGAGATGGACGCGAAGTTCCGTTGGCTTGCAGCCCCGGTCATCGGCGAACGCAGCGCGGGCCGGCTCCTGGCGCGGTTGTGGCGACTCGACGCGGCCGGCGACGTCACCGGTCTCGTGGGGTCGCTGGCCGAGGCCATCCTGACCACCAGCTCTGGAGATCCAGCCCGCCGGTCGGGCGGGCAGGAAGCCGAGGTCAAACGACACGGCGCGGACAAGCTCAACGGCCGTAGAGAGGGGGAGCGGTGAACGAGGCGATCACGACGACTGCTCATCAGCGATCGTGCACAAACGTCACCGTGCAGAAAGCTGCTTGTTTCCCGGTCCCTCAGGTCGCAGCATGGCCCATCGGCGTACTGAGCCGGCGGAGCTCTGAGGTCCCCCTCGCGGACCGGGCCGGGCGAGAGTGCCGTCTCGCCCGCCCCGGTCCATCCGGGTTCGGGGACCCAGCCTGCCGGTCGGGTGGGCAGAGGACCGAGGTCCTTCGACAAGGTACGCACAAGGATCTGCACAACAGCACCGAGGGGGAATCATGAGTGACACGAGACGAAGGATCACGAGGCGCCGGGGGGGAACGGCGGTGCTCGTGCTGGCGGTGGCGCTGCTGCTGGGGCTCGCGGTCGCGCAGGGCGCGTCCGCCGCGAGCCCGTCGGCCTCGACCGCCGGTCAGATCTTCCGTGTGGGCTGGCTGCAGGAAGCCGACACCCTGAACCCCTACACGGGGCCGCTGGTCGAGGACTTCCAGATCTACCACCTCAACTACGACTACCTCGTCGGCTACGACCCCAAGGACTTCAGCCCTCGACCCGAGATCGCGACCAGTTGGGACGTGACGCCGGACGGCAAGGAGTGGACGTTCAAGATTCGTCAGGACGTGACGTGGTCTGACGGGGAGCCCCTCACATCGGACGACGTCGCCTTCTCCTTCAACTTCCTGGTGGAGAACCAGGTGCCGCTCTACTCGGTCTACTTCGACGGCATCACCAAGGCGGTGGCTACAGACCCGACCACGGTGAAGATCTACTGCAGCGCACCCAAGGCCAACATGCTCTCCACCATCGTCCCGATCGTCCCCGAGCACGTCTGGTCCAAGATCCCAGTGAAGAAGGCGACGACCACCTTCCAGAACTCGCCGCCGGTCGTCGGCAGTGGGCCGTTCCAGGTCGTCGAGTGGCAGCGCAACAAGTTCCTGCGTCTCCAGGCGAACAAGGACTACTGGGGCGGCGCTCCCAAGATCGACGAGCTGATCTTCCAGCTCTACACCAACCCCGACAGCCTCTCGAGCGATCTCAAGGCCGGCAACATTGATGCCGCGGTGTGGCTTCCGCCTGCGGCCGCACAGCAGTTGCGGTCCGATCCGGACCTCACTGTCATCAAGGGCACCAGCTGGAGGTTCAACCAGCTTGGCTTCAACTGCTATGACAGCCCCGATTCGCTCGGCAACCCGGTGCTGCTGGACCAGAAGTTCCGCCAGGCGCTGAACTGGGCGATCGATCGGGAGAAGATCACCGCCGTCGCGTTCTTCGGCGAAGGCACGCCTGGCCAGACCCTTCTGCCGCCCTATTCCAGGTACACGTGGCAGCCTCCGGCGGACCAGGCATACACGTACGACCCCGCCAAGACCAAGCAGCTGCTGGCCGCGGCCGGCTACAAGGACGTGAACGGCGACGGGTTCGTCGAGACCAAGGAAGGCGAGCCGCTGGACCTGAGGCTGTACGCGACCGCGCAGTCGATGGAGAGCCAGGCGGCGGCGAAGCTGATCGCGGGCTGGTTCAAGGATGTGGGCGTCAAGAACACCCTGGAGATCATGGACTCCGGCGCCCTTCTCGCGGCCCAGTACAACATGAAGGGAGACAAGCTCGCCCCCGACTTCGACATGTTCGTGTGGTACTGGACGCAGGACCCCGACCCGGCACTCATGCTGGGCGTGCCGACCCAGGCGAGTATCGGCGGCTGGAGCGACACCTTCTGGTGGACTCCGGAGTACGATGCTCTCAACGCGAAGCAGATCACCGAAGTCGATCCGGGCGCTCGAGTCGAGACTGCCCAGCAGATGCAGCAGGTCATCTGGGAAGCCTCCCCCTACATGATCTTCGCGTATCCGTTCGAGGTCGAGGCCTATCGGAGCGACGGGTGGCAGGGCGTGGTGATGTCGCCCCAGGGAGTCGAAGGTTTCGATGGATCCGCCTTCTTCAACTACCCGAACATCGACACCTATCGGTTCATCACCGCGAAGACCGCGGTTGCCTCTGAGGACTCGGGGGCGAACACGACTGTGCTTGCGATCGCCGGCATCGTGGCCGCGGTCGTCGTGGTCGGAGTGATCGTCCTCCTCGTCCGGCGGCGGAGGAGCCGCTCGGTCGAGATCTAGGAGTGCCACACACGGGCCGGGCGTCCAGGATACGGCGCCCGGCCCGCCCCGCTCCATCGATATCGGGAAAGCAGGTGAGCGACAGATGCACATCAAGGACAGCCCTGAGAGCTCGGGCCACGCACATGCCAAGAGCGCTGTGACGGAGCAGAGCCCTAACCTCTCCGGCGAGGCGGTCGCCGGGGGATCGATGTTCGAGGACGATTTCACCGCTCAGATGCTGGCGCTGCCGACCACCGCGCGGCTGACGCACGTGCCGGTGCTGGGGCTGCGCGTGACCCCCTTCGGCTTCTCGACGGCGGAGCCCTCCCTGTATTGGAGCGTGCCGACCAGCCACGTGGTGAGGGCCGAGGCGCCGGGCGAGGAGTTCGACCTGGTCGAGGCAGTCATGCCGCAGTTCGTCGAGCGTGCCAGCTTCCGCATGGCCCTCGACGGCTGCCCCTGCCGCCTCGCGTTCGACTGCCAGCGCTTCGACCAGCACCTCGGCTGCATGGGCCTGGGCGAGTCGATGCGGCCCATCCCCGAGAGCGATGGTCGCCCCGTGGCCGCCGAGGAGGCGATGGACCACGTGCGCGCCCGGGTGGCCAACGGCCTCGTGCCCACCATCTCCTGGGAGTTCGACGTCGGCGTCTACGGCGGCCCGCTGGACCGCGGCCTGGCCCTGTGCTTTTGCGACTGGTGCTGCTGCGACCTGCGCATGAGCGCCCGCGTCGGCAACGACCGCTTCCGCCGCAAGTACCAGCACATCCCCGGCATGACGCCCCAGGTCGGCGAGGCCTGCGACCGATGCGGCGCCTGCACGCGCGAGGTCGTCTGCTGCGTCGGCGCCGTCACCCTCTCCGAGGGCGAGGAGCGCGCCTTCATCGACGAGACGGCCTGCATCCGCTGCGGCCGCTGCGCCGAGGTCTGCCCCCAGGATGCGATCAACTTCGAGATCGCCGCGGGGGTCGACGTCGCCACCGCCGTGTGGGACGAGGTCGCCAAGGTCACCGACATCGTGAACCCGGAGCCGGTCGAGTACGGAGCGCACCCGCAGTGAGCGCCGGCGAGAAGAAGGCAGAGGGAGCCATGTTCGCACTCAATGACAAGACCATCGTCGTCGTCGGCGCCGCCCAGCCCTACGGCCGGGCGTGCGTCGCCCGCTTCGCCGCCGAGGGCGCGCACGTCGTGGCCGTCGACCGGCGCAACCCAGGCGACGTGTTGCGCAAGCCCAAGACGCCGTTCCTGCGCGCCGACCCGGCCGACGAGGCCGCCCTCCAGGGCGCGCTCGAGCGTGCCGCCGCGCTGCACGAGCGCCTCGACGGCATCGTCTGCCTGCCGGGCAGCGAGGCGGTCACCTGGCAGGGACCGATCGGCGAGCTCGCCGAGTCGTCCTTCGACTGGGACCTGGGCCAGAACGCCAAGGCGCTGCTCTGGTGCGCCAAGCACGGCGCCCCGCTGCTCGGCGATGGCGGCTCCATCGTCGCCTACGCCTCGCAGACTGCGCTCACCGGCGGCGCCACGATTACGAGCCACGCCGCCGCCCAGGCCGCGCTCGTCGCGGTCGCGAAGAGCGCCGCGCTCGAGCTCGCCCCGCGGCGGCTGCGCGTCAACTGCATCCTCGGCGGCCCCTTCGACGCGCCCAACCTCGAGGACACGGAGCGGGAGCTCGAGGTGGCGGCGCGCCTCAACCCCCTCGGGCGCATGCCCAAGGGGGAGGAGTTTGCCGCCTTCGCCCAGTTCCTGCTCAGCGACGAGAGTGCCTTCATCACCGGCGCCGTGCTGCCCTTCGACGGCGGCGCCTCGGCCGGCGCCGTGGCGCCGAACGTGGTCGACGCCCTGGCGGAGGTGCTGGGCAGGCGCAACTGAGACCGCGGCCGCCGGAGTGACCGGCGACATGAACGCTCATGATGACGCGGCGGTCACGCCGCCGCGCAGGACCAGCAATCCCGAAAGCGAGGCACCATGACCGGCAAGACTCACCTGACGATCTGGGACGACGCCGCCTGCCGCCGTCTGCACGAGGCGACGCTCGCGCTGCTCTCCGAGGTCGGCGTCGAGGTCATGTACGAGCCGGCGGTGGAGCAGTACAGAGCGGCAGGCTGCGGCATCGATGGCCGCCGCGTGCGCTTCCCCGAGCGGCTCGTGGACGAGGCGCTGAGGAGCGCCCCGCGCGAGTGGCTGCTGAAGCCCCGCGGCGGCGACACGGAGCCGCTTTGCCTGCGCAGCGGCGCGATGTACTTCGGCACCGGCTCGGACGTCCTCTACACGCGCGACCTGGAGACCGGCGAGCGCCGCCGCGCGCGGCTCGCCGACGTCGAGAGCCAGGCGGCGCTGTGCGAGCACCTGCCCAACATCGACTTCGTGATGAGCATGGGCATGCCCGAGGACGTGCCACGCGAGCTCGACGACATCGCCTCGGTCGCCGCGATGATGCGCGGCACGCGCAAGCCGCTCATCGTCGCGCCTCGGGACGGCACGGTGATCGCCCGCATCCGTGCCATGGCCGAGCTCTGCGGCGAGGCGGAGAGCTTCGCCATCTACTCCATGCCCTCGCCTCCGCTGCAGCACGATGCCGACGCGCTCACCAAGGTGATCGCCTGCGCGGAACTGCACGTACCGCTCATCTACTGCCCGGCGCCGAACGCCGGCGCCACCGGCCCTCGGTCCGTAGCCGGCGTCGTGCTGGTGGCGAACGCGGAGACCCTCAGCGGCTTCGTGCTGCATCAGCTCGTGAACCCCGGGGCTCCGTTCGTGTACGGCGCGGGCGGGAGCGTCATGGACATGCGCACGATGACCGACCCCTACACCGCGCCCGAGAACGCGGCAGCCATGCACTGCTGCTGCGATCTTGCACGCTTCTACGGCCTGCCGAGCTTCTCGTATGCGGGCGACTCGGACTCGAAGCTGCTGGACGAGCAGTGGAGCGCCGACGCGGCGCTGACGACACTGTTCGGCGCGCTCTCGCGGGCCACGCTGCTGCACGACGTCGGGTACCTGGAGAGCGGCATGCAGGGCTCGCACGAGTCGATCGTGCTGGGCGACGAGCTCGCCGGCTACGCCAGGGCGTTCGTGCGTGAGGCCCCGGTGAACGAGGAGACGCTGGCGTTCGACGAGATCAGATCGGTCGGCCCCGGCGGCAGCTTCCTCGGGACGAAGTACACGCGCAAGCACTACCGGGAGTTCTGGATGGGCGACCTGTTCGACCACGCGGTCCACGACCGCTGGGCGGCGGGCGGCGAGCTGACGCTGAAGCAGCGCGTGCAGGCCAAGGTGGCGCGGCTGCGCGAGGCGCCGCGGCCGTTCACGCTCTCACCTGACCAGGAGTCAGGTCTCGAGGCGATCCTCGCGGAGGTCAGCGAACACGCCGAGGAGAGGATCTGAACGCGATGAAGACGGCCGACGGCGGCTCCCCCAGTGACCTCCTCCGTCGTCGGCGACGCCGAGCCCTGACCCGGTCCTCCCTCCGCGGTCACTCAGGCGTCGGCGATGCGGGGCGACGGCCGGGCTCGGCCGCCGCCCCGCCCTCCCTGCCCTGTACGCGGCGCCTGCAGGCCATGGCGTCCGGCGAACCGGAAGGCGGTGTCGTATGCGGTCTCTGATCTGGGGTGTAGTCAAGCACCCGTTCCTCACGACGGCGGTCTGTGCGCCGCTCGGCGGGCTCGTCCTCGCCGGGATGTGGATCTACGGCCTCGGCCACGCGGTGAGACCGGACGAGAAGGTGAAGAGCTTGCCCGGCGACGACCTCATCGAGGCCGACGCGCCCAAGCTCCGGCTCGAGGCGGCCATCACCATCGACGCTCCCAGAGAGCAGGTCTGGCCATACATTGCCCAGATCGGCCAGCGGCGGGCGGGCTTCTACAGCTTCTCCGTGCTGGAGCGCCTGTTCACGTTCCACATCTACAACACGTACACGCCCATCGATGAGTGGCAGGACATGCACGAGGGCGAGTACATCTTCTACCACCAGGCCGGCATCGGCTCCGAGATCAAGGAGCTCAAGGCGGGCGAGTACTTCACCAGCCTGTCCGATACCCGGCGACCGTCCACTGTGCCCGACACGGTCGCCTTCAAGCCCCCCTTCGGCATGCGCGACCTCGCCTTCACCTGGAACTGGTTCCTGTTCGACGAGGGCGACGGCAAGACGCGCTTCATGAACCGCTGCGACTGCACCTTCGAGCCGTTCACGCCGCTGCGCAAGTGGGTGATGATCCTCGTCTTCGGGACGCCGTCGCTGGTCATGAACCGGCGGATGCTCGACATGCTCAAGAAGTGCGCCGAAGGGCGGCAGAAGGAACCCGGACAGCTCGTCCGCCGGCTTCTCAGCTAGGGGGAGGCATGGAGACCGACCACGAGACCATCATCGTCGGCGGCGGCGCCGCCGGCATGTACTGCGCCTTGAAGCTGCAGGAGGCCGGACGCCCGTACCTGCTGCTGACCGACCGCATGGGCGGCCGGATCATGTACCGCAAGGACCTGCGGATGAACTTCGGCGCCGTCTTCTACTTCGGCAACTACAGGAACATGAAGAAGATCCTGACGCCGGGTCCCAAGGTGCTGCCCTCGCTCACGCAAGGCTGCTGTCACCCCGACGCCAAGACCCACTACGCGGCCCTCAGCCCGCGAACGCTGCGCCACGCCGGTCAGCTGCTGAAGTTCCGGCGCTTCATGCTCAAGGAGTTCATCCCGCAGTACGACCGGTTCAAGGATGACTGCGAGGTCATGCAGGTCAAGGACGCGCTCGAGGTAAACCCGTTCATCAAGGACCTGTTCTACCTCGCCGCCGACGAGTTCATCGCGCGTGAGGGCATCCAGGAGATCGCCGACGACCTCGTCTCGCAGTTCGCTCACGGCTGCACCGGCTCGCGCATCGCGACTCTGTCGGCGCTTGACTACCTGAACTGCGTGCAGGCGCTCGTCCTCGAACTCAAGCGCTTCACCTTCGACGAAGACGCCGTGACCGAGCGACTGCGGGGCGGCAAGGGCGCGGTGGAGTTCGACACCGTGAAGGCGGTGCGCAAGAGCGACGGCGGCACCTACACGGTGGAGTCGGCGTCCGGTGCGATGTACTCGGCCACCAACGTGGTGCTGGCGACGCCGGCCGACGTGACCGCCAGGATCGTCAAGCCGGTGGTGAAGCTGCCGAAGATCCGCAACGCCTCGGTGCTCTACGCCTACCTGATCCGTGGCCGCATGAAGGCGCGCTACCGCAACCACCTCGTTCACATCTTCGCGGACGACATCCCGATCATCTTCACGGCGAAGCGCAAGGAGGGCGAGTACGAGGTGTTCACCGAGCAGGAGATCGATCTGGCCGAGTACTTCGACGCCTATGTTGTGGTCGAGTGCGTGCACTGGCCCAAGGCGCTGTTCACCAACCCCAGCATCGTCCTCGACCAGAACCTCGCCGCCAACCTCTACATGGCCGGCGACCACAACGGCCTCGGCATGGAGCCTGCGGCGATCTCCGGCATCTACGCCGCCAACCGGATCCTGGGGGTTGCGTGACCAGCTCGGGTGTGAAGTACGACGTCGTCGACGAGGTCGCCTGCTTCGTGCGGCCCGGAGCCGTGCTGCTCGCGTGGACCGACGACGCCGCCGACTGGCGCAGCGAAATCTGCGCCGACAACCTGGCGCGGCTCGAGGCGGCGGCGGACGCACGCGGCCGCAGCCTGGAGATCGTCAAGCTCCCGCTGCCCGGCGAGATCGTGCAGAGCGAGGACGAGGCCTGGGGGCTCTACCGCGTGGCCGGCGCCACCTGGCGTGACACCGGCCGTCGCGAGCCGGCCTCGTACATCAACTTCCACATCTGCAGCGGGGCGGTGATCGTGCCCGCGTTCGACTACCCTCGAGACGAGGAAGCCCTCGCGATCGTCGCCGCGCAGTTCCAGGATCGGGAGGCAGTGTCCCTGTCCGGACACGAGGTCATCCTCAACGGCGGCTGCTCCCACTGCATCACACAGCAGCAGCCGGCGGGGAGACCGTACCGGGCGTAGGCCGGCGGACATGCCGACCAGCGACCAGACGTGCGAGATCGACCCCCAGACCCTCCGCGCCGCGCAGCGCGGCGACGACGAGGCCTTCATGCGCCTGCTCAAGCACTACGACCGCCGCCTGCGCGCCCTCGCCCTCCGCCTGCTGCGCGACCCGGATCTCATGGACGACGCCCTCCAGGACGCCGCCCTCAGGGCTTACCGGGCGCTGCCCGGCTTCCGCGGCGAGAGCGCGGTCGGTACCTGGCTGCACCGCATCGCCTACTGCGCCTGCCTCGACTGCCTGCGCCGCGAGCGCCGCTTCCAGGTCTTCTCCGGCGCGGACGTCCTCGCCGACGCCGCCTGCGCCGACGCCGACCCCTGCGAGCTCGTCACCCGCTGGTCCGAGCTCGAGGCGGCACTCGACCGCCTGCCGGTCGAGCAGCGCGCCCTCGTTGTACTCGTGCACCACTGCGGCTACGACTACCGCAGCGCCGGCGCGGTGGTCGGCGTCCCCGAGGGCACCGTCGCCTCGCGCCTCGCCGTCGCCCGCGTGCGCCTGCGGCGACTGCTCACCGAGCCCGCCTACCTCGCGGAGCAGACCTCGTGAGCCGCCCGCCCCGCCTGGGCTGGGACGAGGAGCTCGGCCGCGAGCTGCGCGAGGCGCCGGTTCCGGCGCACGCCCGGACCACTTCGAGCGCATCCGCGAACGGCTGAGGGCGGCGGGAAGGAGAGGGTGGGTTCGATGAGCGGGAGCCCGGCGGCGTGGGCGAGCGGTGTCGGGGGCGGCGACCGGCGGCAGCGGAGCCGCTTCGAATTCGCTGCAAGGACGTGTTATCGGACACTCGTTGTCTGATTCCTTGCTCCGGCTCCACGCCCTGTGATACTTGGCGCAAGTGGATATCTGAATTACTTGGTTGACTGACCCCGATTCCGGTCATATCGTTGGCGCCCTGTGGGGAACCCACAAGCGTTCTTGCGGACGCACGGCGGACTGTGTGCAAGGAGGATCCAGGTGTCTGAAGAGCTCTACGCCCAGATGAAGCAGACCGTGATCGACGGCGAGGTCGAGGACGCCGAGGCCCTCGCCCAGAAGGGCCTCGACGCCGGCCTGCCCGCCGCCGACATCCTCGACAAGGGCTTCGTCAAGGGCATCGAGGAGGTCGGCGACCTCTTCGGCCGCGGCGAGTTCTTCCTGCCCGAGCTCGTCCAGGGCGC
>Ga0172370_10003149_pt1 | contig 23133 bp, 6 predicted proteins | sample LakKiv5m_FD_114538 | JGI IMG/M metagenome (GOLD analysis project Ga0172370, IMG submission 114538) | Freshwater microbial communities from Kabuno Bay, South-Kivu, Congo - kab_022012_11.5m | ecosystem: Environmental > Aquatic > Freshwater > Lake | place: Democratic Republic of the Congo...
AAAGATATTATGGTGGCTATAGCGAAGGTGTTCACCTCTTCCCATTCCGAACAGAGAAGTTAAGCCCTTCAGCGCAGATGGTACTGCATTAGTGGGAGAGTATGTCGCCGCCAAATTTTTATTCAAGAGGTTATCTCATAAAGATAGCCTCTTTTTTTTTGCTAAAAAGATTATTTATTAATTCAGATCGAGGTCTAATTGTGAAAATAAATCGGGAATTCTTGAATTGTCTTGTTTTGTATTTTTCTTAGTAGCTGGTTTCTTTTTAGGAATATTGATATCTTGATTGGGTGAGTCCTCAGTTTTTAATTTATTTTCTTTTTCAATGTGATTGATTGTGCTATCATTTTCAACATTATTTTTTTCTGTTATATTTTTCGAATCTTCTTTTGTATTTATATTTTCCTTTTTTGATTTGTCGGGTTTCTGTTTATTTGATTTTTTTTCAATATTACTACTGATTTTTTTTGAGGTGATATCAGCATCTTTTTTATTAGCTTGATTGTTTTTTTCTTCAATCAGTATTTTTTTCTCTTTTTTTGAAGATTTATTTTCTTTTTTACTAGGATTGATTAACTTTTCAGTGTTTTTGATTTCAGTGGTTTCTGTTGTATCGGGCTCAACATTTTCAATGATTTTGGTTTCTTCTATAGTTTTTTCTGATTGCTCATTTAATTGATATTCAGAATTATCTATAATTGGACCAGCATCAGAATCAATATTTTCTAAAACTTCTTTTTCTGATTCGATAACAGGTTCTTCAGTTTCTATTATTTCAATTGTCTCGGGTAAATGTGTTGAGAGTCTTTTCCCTTTTGCTTTAAAGCTTTTAATGCCAATAAATTCATTAATATCAATGAGTTCTTCAGCAATTTTCTTCTTAGTATTTTGAGGATAAGTAAGTTTGACTTTTGGTAACCAGTTAATAGTTAAAGCCACTAATATGTTTTTTTCATTATCGCCAATAAACCCTACTTTTTTATCTAAATATTCAACATTAAATCTTTTAATATAATGACATTGACTTTCATCGTCGAAATAGATGGCAGCAGCAATTATTTTATCACTGTATTTGACAAGTTGAATCATGTCATCATCAAAATGTGTTGTTAAATCATACCCTGTAAGCTTGTATGTGCCCGACTTATTAAAAGAAACAATTTTGTCGTCAGAAGAAAAGGAACCTAAAAGAATGCCTCTGTTATCAGTATTTAAACGTTTAACGGTGTCGTCGTACCAAATGTTTTTGGCACTAAGGGTTGAGATACCCTCTTCTTTTAGCACAATTTTTTTGATAGGATACTTTGATAGAATGTTACCCCCTGAATTTTTATTTTTAATTTCAATATTAGAAAAATCGAAATCGAAAACTAGTTTTTTCAATCGGGGTTTGGGCTTTAGGTAAACTGTTACAACTTCGGCTTCTCCATTAGGGTTAGCAGTCAGATATAGGATTTTTGAGTGTTTGTTTCCTTTAATCAATTTATATTCTTTATCTCTTTGTACACCGATAAAAGCGAATCTTTTCACCATTCCTCTTCCTTTGCCCCCATCAAGATAAATTAAATTATATATAGTTCTGTTGTCATTTCTGTTGAAAACGGCAATATGTATGATGCTTTCTCCTAAAAATATTTTGTCAGCTACCTTGGTAACAATAAATGTCCCATCTTCTCTGATTGCAATAATATCATCAATATCAGAACATTCGCAAACATATTCATCTTTTTTGAGAGAGGTGCCTGCGAATCCTTCAGCTCTGTTAACATAGAGCTTTTCGTTGGCAACAGCTACTTTTGAAGCTTCAATAGTGTCGAAATTTCTAATTTCTGTTTTTCGCTCTTTGCCTTTGCCATATTTTTCTTTAATATTTAAATAAAAATTTATTGCATATTCGATAAGATGATCAAGATGGTGCTGTGTTTCTTTAATTTGTTCTTCCAAAGACTTAATGTGTTCGTCTGTTTTAAAAGCATCAAATTTAGAAATCCTTTTAATTTTAATTTCGGTTAGTTTAACAATATCATCCCTTGTTATTTCTCTATAGAAGAGTTTTTTGTATTTTTCTAATCCTCTATCAATAGTATTTATAACATCTTCCCATGTTTCGCATTTTTCAATGTCTCTATAAATGCGTTTTTCTATAAATATTTTTTCGAGTGAGCTGAAAAATAACTGTTCGAGAAGTTCTGCAATTTTTATTGTTAGTTCTAACTTAAGAAGAGCGAGTGTGTTAGTGTTAGATATTTCAAGTAATTCGGTGACAGAAAGGAATTTTGGTTTTTTATCATCGATGATGCAGGAATTTGGAGAAATGGTGTATTCGCAATCGGTGAAGGCATATAAAGCATCAATAGTTTGATCGGGAGATATACCTGGTGCCAGATGAATATTTATTTCGACATTTTCGGCTGTATTATCTTCAATTTTTTTAATTTTAATTTTCCCTTTATCGTTAGCCTGTATAATTGTATCAATAAGGGTTCCGGTAGTTTTTCCGAAAGGTAACTCGGTAATGCACAAGGTTTTTTTATCAAGCTGAATGATACGTGCTCTGATTTTTACTCGGCCACCTCTTAGTCCGTCATTATATTTTGAAAAGTCGGCAAGTCCACCGGTTGGAAAATCGGGAAATAATTCGAATTTTTCTTCTTTTAAAAGTAAAATGCAGGCATCAATAATTTCGTTGAAGTTGTGGGGGAGGATTTTTGAGGCCAGCCCAACAGCAATACCCTCACTTCCCTGAGCTAAGAGTAATGGGAATTTAACAGGTAAAGTAATAGGTTCTTTATTTCGGCCATCGTAAGATGATTTCCAGTCGGTGGTTTTGGGATTGAAGACTATGTCAAGCGCAAACTTTGAAAGTCGAGCTTCGATGTATCTTGGCGCCGCAGCACTGTCGCCGGTATGAATATTACCCCAATTGCCCTGCATGTCGATTAAAAGATCTTTCTGTCCCATTTGTACCAAAGCATCTCCAATAGAAGCATCGCCATGAGGGTGGTATTTCATAGTGTTGCCGATGATGTTGGCTACTTTATTATATCTGCCATCATCGAGTTCTTTCATTGAATGTAAAAGTCTTCTCTGAACAGGTTTTAGCCCATCTTTGAGATCAGGGACAGCTCTTTCAAGAATAACATAAGAAGCATAATCAAGAAACCAGTTTTCGTACATTTCCGAAATGAGCGTGGTTTTTTTTAGTTCGCTGGTTTCGTTATTATCATTATTATTATCAAAAGTATTCATTTCTTATTTTATTTCCAGAGTCTAAGGAGTAAAATTTCTAATGCTAAAAAAATCAGTGCTAAAATAATACAAAATTTCCACAATAATGTCTCTTGGTTTATTTTAGATATGGCACTACCAATAGTTTCTTTTTGAGAATTAATAACTGATATATTTTCAAGTTTCTTGTCTTTGATAATATCTTTTAATTCCTCTTCATTAAAGCATTTCAGATTGGATTCTTTTCTGTTGTAATTAAATGCCAAACCCGAAGTTTCGATATCTCTATAATTCAAACTGTAATTTCCAGCGCTTGCAATTTGATTATTTAAATAGAAAGTAATATAGGAAAAAGAATTAGCGTATTGTGGAATAAATTCAAAATCATTTAATGTGTTTTTTATTTTAAAAACATCTTTATTGTTTGTATTTAAATTTGTTACATTGAAAGTGTTATCAGTACCCAAAATATAATAAAGTTGTGTATTAGACACACTATTCAAAGCCATATTGTACAATGTGGGCACAAAAATGCCATGAAGCGCAAAGTTAGAAAAGTCCTTATCGAGTGGTGCAGACATTAAATACAGATATCCTTTATCTGTATAAAAAAGAGAAAGAAAAGGATTTCCATTCTGAAGCGTTAATAAGTTGTCGGAATTTGATTTGATAGCGTTGTTGAAAGGGTAATATTTTTTTACTTCAGGCAGACTTATATTTTCGGGTAATTTTTCAAAAACATCTTTGAATAGGGGATGTGCAAAATTAATGTTGTTTATTTTAATTGGTTGATTGTTGATTCTGCTAATTTTGACAGAAGTTAAAACTGATAAAAAATTATTATAGCTTTCATAATTAATATCTTTTCCGGGAAGTACAAATAAACTGCCACCGTTTTTTGTAAACTTTGAAAGCTCATTTGCCAGACCTGATGTAATTTCATCAAATTCATTAAGAATTATAAAATTGTAATTTGAAAGACGCGAATAATCGAGTGAATTGATATTTGAGTTTTCAATTATAAAAGATGAATCATTTTTAAAAAGAATATTAATGTAAATATTCTCATTTTTATTATTAATTGTTAAAATTGAAATATTTTTTTGGACATTATAAGAAAAATAAAATTTATCATCAAATGTAACAGGGTAATCAATTATTTCGATATAGGCATGATGTATTCCGGCTTCATTGATTTTATAGGGTAACTCGATAATGGTTTCAGATTGAGGATTGATACTAAAACTGGTAAGCGTTCGCTGTTGTTTATTTATATATAATTTGGCCGGAATTTTTTCTAATAATTTGTCTGAAGTGTTTACAATACGGGCTTTTAAAACTACATTTTGTCCTAATCGGCGAATTGGTGTTTCGAACCAGCAACTATCAATATACAGATTGCCTGTTTCGTTTGGGTTTAATGGAATTAAAATTATTTTTGTTGATGAGTCGGTTGGGATTTTTGCAAAGTCGAAGTAATTTTTTTGAAAATCAGAAATGATATAAAGAAAGTTTTGTTTAAAGTTGTACTTAGAAGCAAGGTTTTTCTGTCTTTCAATTATTTGTGATAATGTGTGAGCATTATAGGATAGGTTGATTTTATCAATAATGTCTTTAAGTTCATCTTTATTAAACAGCCGCTGACTGACCGCCAAAAAGTCATTGTCTAAAACTTGAAAAGCATCTGTATTTCTATAATATTTAATTATTTCTTTGGCTTTTTCTTTGGCATTCTGCAGTAACATGCCATTAGTTCCGACCCCTTCCATACTGAATGAATTATCGATGAATACCGATACAAAATCTTTTTCAGTTACAAGCATTTCAGAATTATTAGGAATGTAGGGTTGTGCAAAAGCAAAGACTAAAAAAATAATGCTAAAAATACGTGAAAGAAGTATGAGTAAATGTTTAAGGCGTGATTGTTTTTGGGTTTCTTCTTTTAATTCTTTTAGAAAACGAACATTGCTGAAGTAAACAATTTTGTATTTACGCAGATTGAATAAATGAATAAGAATTGGTATTGCTGTAAAGCTTAGAGCAAAGAGAACAGCTGGATTGACAAAGTTCATTTATTTTTAAATTGATAGTTTTTTGAAAAACTTATAAGATGCAAAATTATTATATTTTCGGCATTAAGTATTGTTTTGTAAGTACATTAAAAAAGTTTTTATATTTACACAGAAAAAAAATTTATATATGAGAAAAATTTATTTTTTATACTTTTTGTTATTCTTAAGCATTGTACTTAATGCCCAGCCATACCAGATAGGTCATAGGTCAATTACTTATAATGACCCAGCAAGAAGCAGAAACATTCCTGTACATGTCTATTATCCGGCGGCAACTGCCGGTGATAATGTCGCAGTGGCCGGTGGACAATTTCCACTTATAGTGTTTGGACATGGCTTTGTAATGACATATAGTGCCTATCAAAACTTTTGGGACTCATTGGTTCCCAGGGGATATATAATGGTTTTTCCCACTACTGAAGGTTCCATGTTTCCAACACCGGATCACGATGCATTTGGCAAAGACTTAAAATTTTTAAATACGAAGATGAAAGATGAAAATGTAAGTTCAACATCACCTTTTTACCAGAAACTGGCTGGGACTTCTGCTTTGATGGGCCATTCGATGGGTGGGGGTGCTTCATTTCTGGCAGCGGCAGCAAATAGTGATATCACCGCATTGATTAATTTTGCTGCGGCGAATACGACACCATCAGCAATAGATGTTTGCCCAAGTGTCAGTGTGCCTACAGTCATCTTTTATGGTGAAAACGACGGAGTAGCACCACCATCAGCACATCAAATACTCATGTATTCTGCTTTGGGATGTGCTTGTAAAACAATTATAGGTATAAATGGTGGTGGCCATTGTTATTTTGCTAATTACAATCTGAGTTGCAGTACAGGTGAAATGACTACTTCACCACAACCAACCATCAGCAGAGCAGAGCAGCATGATGTTGTTTTTGATTTTTTAATGCCATATCTTGATTTTATTTTAAAAAACAATTTGTCAGCAGAACAGGTTTTTTTGGATTCATTAACTAATTCGTTGAGAATTACTTATCAAAGATCATGTGTAAATACAAAGCTCAATGATGCAACTGAAAAGGTTTTTGACATTTTTCCCAATCCATTAATTAATGATAAAATTCTGACAATAAATTCGGGAAGTAATTTTAATAATTGCAAGATTATTTTGAAAGATGTGTCGGGCAGAATCGTATTTGAAAAGTATTTTACTGGTTCTTTTGGGAAAGTTGATTTAAATATGCTTCAATCGGGTTTGTATTTATTGAGTATCTATGCAGGCAATGAGGTTCACACAGACAAGATATTGGTGTTCTAATTTGACTTTGTATCTTCCCAAATTATTTTCTTCCCAAATCCCAAACGGTTATCGGTCATTTTTATATAGCTGAGTTGAATTGCCCATAATTTAAAAGGGATAAAAAGGGCAGGGGGAAAACGTTTGATGTATTCTTTTCTTATTGTATCTTCAACAATTTCTTGTATGGTTCCTTTAAACTGAATACCTCTGATATGGCTAATAAATTTTGTTTCAAGAACTATTGTGCCAGCTACCAGCGGTTGATTTAAGCAGTCATGAATATGCTTTGTGTTTTCATCAGAGGCAATGATTAATTGATTTTCTGATTCTAGATACAGATAGAAGCAGGATGCAGCGTAGGGTACATTATTAAATGATGTTGCCAGATTAAGCACATGATGCTTTTTAATAAATTTAATTATACGCAGCTCTAATTTATTTGTCATTTTAATGATTGTCAAACGATTGCATATCGCAAAGCTTTTTGTAAATGCCATTTAATGCCAGAAGATCAGAATGATTGCCTTTTTCAATAATTTTTCCTTCCTGCAATACAACTATTTCATCAGCGTGTTGTATGGTTGTAAGACGGTGAGCTATTACAATGGAAGTTCTGTTTTTCATCAGATTGAATAAAGCATCCTGCACTAATTTTTCTGATTCAGTGTCAAGCGAAGAAGTGGCTTCGTCGAGAATAAGGATAGGTGGGTTTTTAAGGACGGCTCTGGCAATACTAATGCGTTGTTTCTGTCCCCCCGATAATTTGCTCCCGCTATCACCAATGTTTGTCTGATAGCCTTCTTCCATTTGCATAATAAATTCATGGGCATTGGCAATTTTAGAGGCTTCGATGACATCAGTTTCATTCACGTTTTTCATGCCAAAGGCAATGTTGTTCAGAACACTGTCATTAAATAGGATGCTTTCCTGAGAAACCAAGCCCATAAGACCACGCAGGTCTTTTATAAAATAATTTTTTACAGGTATGCCGTCAATTAAAATTTCACCCTCAGTACAATCGTAAAAACGGGGCAGCAGATTGGCAATGGTTGTTTTCCCACTGCCTGAAACACCTACTAAAGCAACTGTTTTTCCTTTTTCAATAGTTAGGTTAATTTTGTTTAAAACGATGTCTTTTTCATAAGAGAAACTGACATTATTGAAAACAATATTTTTTTCAAAAGATTTAATATGAGAAGCATCTGATTTTTCTTCAATAATTTCGGGCGATTCGAGAATGTCAAATATTCTGTCGGAAGAGGCAATGCCTTTTTGGATATTATAATATGCTGTTGATAGAGCCTTGGCAGGAGGAATGAGTTGAGAAAAAATAACCACATAAGCAATAAAAACTTCGGGGCTTATTGTGCTGTTCTGACCCAAAACGAGCTTGCCTCCAAACCACATGACAATGACCAATACAAAAGCTCCTAAAAATTCACTTAAGGGAGCCGATAAATCTCTTTTGCGAAAAGCCCTTATCATTAAAGTATTAAACCGGAAATTGCTTTTTCTGAATTTTTCTTCTGTGAAATCAATAGCATTATAGGCTTTAATAATACGTAATCCGGAGATACCCTCTTCTAACAAAGACATCAATAAACCGAGTTGTTTTTGCCCTTTGGCCGAAGTACGGCGAAGGCTTTTGCCGATGCCACCAATAAGCAAAATGGTAAAAGGCAGAAGAATTAAAACAAATAAAGTCAGTTTGGTACTAATAAAAAATAAGGCAAACAAGAAAAACAATATTGAAAGAGGTTCTCGGAATATCATTTCCAATGAACTGATTACTGTCCATTTAACCTCCTCTACATCATTGGTCGAACGGGCCATGATATCCCCTTTTTTCTGATCGGTATAATAAGACAGAGGTAGTATGAGTATTTTATTGAAAATCATGTTGCGCAAATCTTTAACAATGCCACAATGAATGGGTGAAAGAAAGTACATAGCAAGGTAGCGGAATAGATTTTTAATAAAAAATAAACCGGCCACCAGCATACAAATAAAAATAAGTGCATCGGCTCTGCCTCTATCAGCAATGATGGTGCTTATCAGGTAATAAAAATTCTGAATTATTGACTGCGTATTGAAAGCTAAAGTTGGTGCAGCTGTTACCAGTTCGACTGTGCCAAAAAGCAGTCCCAAAAAAGGAACTACCATTGTAAGTGAAACTAATGAAAATATTACAGATAAGATGTTGAATAAAATGTTAAGCAAAGCAAACCGCCAATAAGGCTTAACAAGTTTTAATATTTTGAAGTATTTTCTCATTCCCAATAATGTGTTTTTTTTTTGAGTGCATTAAAATTATCTAAGGCACAAATTTATTAAGGCACAAATTTAACTATTTCTTAGGTTTTACTACAAACTTAAGATTGGAACCCAAACGAAATTTTCGGTGATATATTCTGCCAAACCACGAACTGTCTGTGTTTTTTTTTCGTGAGTAACTGTAATAATCGACAATATAATAGCCATTGTTGTTGAACAGATAAAGCATCGATTTTACAGTAGGTTCAAAAAGGTGGTCGGGTGTGCGCCACGATTTCCACGTGTTTTTAAACAGACCTATTTTTTTTACGCATAATTTTACCAGGCGGTCTAATGAAAACATGTTAGGAACGCTGATTACTAGAATGCCTTCATCCATAAGCATTTCTTTTGCTTTTTGGAGCCAAATGTGAGGGTAGGGGTAATGCTCAATAACATGACTTATATTTATACATGAAAACCTTTCATTAAATTGTGCACTTTCAAATTTATCCGTTATAACATTAATATTCAGTTTATTGCTAACCATTTCAGCCATGCGTGATGAGACTTCAAGTCCTGTTGTTTTTTTATAAATGGGCTTTGCTCTGAATAAAAATTTTCCGGTAGCACATCCCACATCCAATAAGTGGGTTTTATTTGTGTCATATTTGCAAATTTGAGCTGCTTCTCTTTCTTCAAAATCAGTCTGGGTTTCGTAAAAGTCTTCGGAAATATTGTACCTGTCGTCATTTTCAGCATAAAACTCATAGGCATCATAAACAAATGCGTCATTGTACAGAGGGCGGGGGTTCAAATAAACGAGTTTGCAATTTTTGCAAAGCACATAAGTGTATTGCAAGTCGTTGCCAAACTTCTCCCAAATTTTATAATCATTTTCATGACAAACCGGACAATTGACATTTTCCCATTTTTCAGGGATGTAAGCTTTGTTTTGAAGTTTTTGTCTGGTTGACATGAAGTAATGCTAAATATTTTCACAAAGATAGATTGACTTAATAATATTTTAACTTTAAAAAAATAATATTTTATAAAACAATGTGAAAAATAAAAACAAGGAGATAAAAAAACTTGTTTTGTGGATGCAAAAGAAAATGGTAAAAATAACATCTGGCACTCCTGAAGAGGAAATGCAAGTATTTTATTAATAATTTTATGTGATGTAAATATAGTGTTAACTTAAAAAAAACCATTTTAATATTCAAAAATCAAAATTATTAACAATATTTATTTTTTTATTACAATTTGTATTATTATGTTTGTAACCCTTTAATTAAAAAACCAAAATTTATGAAAAGATTACTAACCCTTGCATGCTTAATTATTTTAGCAAATGTTTCTTTCGGACAGTTTATCCAAAACGGCAGTTTTAACAACTGGCAGGTTGAGAACTTATTCACATTTCCCGAAGTTTGGGTAGTTAACAATGAACATGACAATGTCAATATCCTTCAGGAAAAAATAACTGATGCTCAGGATGGTAATTATGCCATAAGACTCAACACTATTGCAACTCAAAATGGCAGTGACTTTGGGTATGTTTTTTATGGATATCCGAATGATGGAAATTTAACAGGTTTGCCTTTTACTTTTATTGGAGATACTGTAAGGTTTTGGTATAAGTCTAATATTCAATCGGGCGATCGTGCAATGGCAATGGCTGTTTTATATGCAGGAGGCGAAACAATTGACTCTGTGATAGTGCCAATCACAACGAGTGTCAGCAATTGGACACTTATGTCAATAGGCATTAACCCAAGCCACATACAACCCGACTCGCTGTTTTTTGGTTTTCTCAGCGCAGATCCTTTCTCAGGTACACCAGTGGCAGGTACCTGGTTAATGGTAGATAATGTCTATTTTACAAATGGTAATGATACAACCATGTATCGTCCATTACCAAACAGTAGTTTTGAAACATGGAAAGATGTAACAGCCGAAAATCCTTTGAATTGGGCTACAACCAACGGTGATTTATTATTAGCATTAAATGATACATTTAATGTAAGTAAAACTACTGATTGTCATTCATCGCCCTATGCTGCAAAATTATCGGTTATGGAAATAAACGGTGAGCAGTCACAAGCAGAAATTATTTATAATAATAGTTTTGGCTTCCAGCCACAAGGGTTTAGTTTTTATTATAAATACCAATCAGTAGCTAATGACACAGCATTTGTTTCCATTAATTTTTATAATGGGAATAATCAAATTGGACATTGGGGAGGTATAATGGGTTATAATCAGGACAGTACATATAGTTTGTACAATGTCAACTTGAGTAATTTTCTTAATGGTACTCCAGACTGGGTTGAAATTAAATTTTATGCTGGCAACAATGCCGGCTCAACATTGTATATAGATGATGTCACATTTAATTACAGCTCTACATGTATTCCTGTGCAAAATTTAAATACACAGAATATTACCAGCAATTCAGCTCAGTTAAGCTGGCAAGCAGGAAATAATGAAACTTTATGGAATTTGAAGTATGGCAATGTTGGTTTTGATCCTCAATCGCAAGACACATCATCAAATATTATTATTGCTAATGGTCTTACAACACCTGGCTATTATATTAATATGCTAAATGCCGGCTCAACATACGATGCGTATGTTCAGGCTGATTGTGGTAATGGAGAATTAAGTTCTTGGACAAGAGTTACTTTTTCAACTAATTGTCAGGCATTTTCAGCCCCTATCAGTGAAAATTTTGAAAATACACCTGATAATTTTGTTCCGGCTTGTTGGAATGCAATTGCCAGAAACGGTGCCGGTGTTCAAGTTATTAGTATAGGGCAGGCTACAAGCGGCATGAAAAGCTTACGTATGCAATGGAGCAATGACAGCAGTAAGACTTTTTTGGTTTCGCCACAGATTAGTAATAACTTATCTCAGTTGTTTATTTCATTTAATGCCAAACGTAATAATCCAAACATACCGAATATTACTTTGGGAACAATGAGTAATCCGTTTGATGAGAATTCATTTTCGCCATTAACCAATTTTTCGCCTAATTTTAATTATCAGAATTATAATTATTATTTTAATAATTATCAGGGAAGTGATAGCTATATTGCGTTAAGACTAACAGGCAATAATGGAATGTACACAGATATATTCATTGATGACATAATAATAAATTATTTGCCAACATGTTTTTCTGTACAAAATTTGAATTTTCAAAACCTAACACCCAATTCAGTACAAATTAACTGGCAGGCTGGAGGTAATGAAACTTTGTGGACTCTGAAATATGGTATAGCGGGCTTTGATCCTAATTCACAGGATACTTCAAGTAATGTTACAACAATAAATGGCCTTACTACAACGAACTATTATATAAGTAATGGTCTTATCGGTGGTGTAATGTATGATGTCTATGTTCAGGCAGATTGTGGCAGTGGTGATTTAAGCGTATGGAATAAAATATCTTTTGTTCCTCCCTGCCAAAGTTTTTCAGTGCCTGTAAGTGAAAATTTTGAAAGCACACCGCATGGAGCTATCCCCAATTGCTGGAAAGCTATTAAAGCTAATGGAAGTGATGTAAGTGTTGTCACTTATTGGCAGAGTACAAGCGGATCGAATAGTTTGCGTATGCAATGGGGAAATAATATGTGTAAAGCATTTTTTGTGTCACCACAAATTGCTAACCCCTTAAATCAACTGTCGCTTTCTTTTAATGCCAAAGCACAAAGTATGAATCAGCCTATATTAACTATTGGAACGATGTCCAATCCTTTTAATGACAGTACTTTTATGCCTTTGACATCTTATCAGATTAGTAATAATTATGAAAGCTTTACCTATTTACTGAATAATTACTCAGGCAGCAATCAATATCTTGCTTTTAAGTTGACAGCCAATCAAGAAGACTACACTGAAATGTTTATTGATGATGTTATAATTGAATATATTCCTTCTTGTCCCAAACCTACAGCATTAAATGTTTCAAACATCACTTCAAATTCGGCTCAACTTTCCTGGACAGCCGGAGGCAATGAAACAAAATGGCAAATAGAAATAGGTTATCCAGGATTTACTCCTGGTACTAATAACTATTGGTATAATGGAACAGCAGATACAATTCCAATGTGGAATGCTCAGGGCTTAACACAAAATAATGCGAATCAATATTTTGTCAGAGCAATATGTGACTCAATGGATATAAGTAGTTGGGCAGGACCTTTTAACTTTACAACGCTTTGTGCAAATTATCCTATTCCATTTTATGAAGATTTTAGCTCAAGTTATTATGGTTTGTCTTCCTGCTGGAACAGAAATGTAAATAATTGGTTTGGAAACCCCAGTAATTATGCTGGGGCATCTTATCCGGAATTATATTACAGTGGAAATTATGGTTATTCCCAAGGAAAGCAAAGTGTTACCACTCCTTATATTGATGCACTTACTTCAAATTCTTTGATGGTGTCGTTTAAACACGCATTCACAAAGAATTCATATATTCCATTTACAATTGGAGTAGAAGTTACAACAGATGATGTTAACTGGAATACAGTTTGGTCTCAATCACCTACAACAAACATAACTCCTGATGAAATAACAATAGATTTGAGTGCTTATGCTCATCAGATAATTAAATTATCATGGTTTGTGATTGCTGACACTACTAATGACAATTCATGGTCAATAGACAATATTTTAGTTGATGTTATTCCAACCTGTCCTAAACCAAAAGCATTAAACGTTTCGAACATCACTTCATCTTCTGCGCAACTTTCTTGGACAGCCGGAAGCAATGAAACTCAATGGCAAATAGAAATAAGTTATCAGGGGTTTACACCTGGTACATATAACTACTGGTTTAATGGTACAGCAGATACAGTTCCAATGTGGAATGCTCAGGGATTAACACCAAATACTTCATATCAATATTATGTCAGAGCAATTTGTGACTCAATGGATGTAAGCAGTTGGGCGGGACCTTTTAGCTTTATGACACCATGTGCAAATTACCCCATTCCATTTTATGAAGATTTTAGTTCATGCTGGTACAGTTTACCTCCTTGTTGGAACAGAAGTGTAAACAACTGGGTTGGCTATCCCAGCAATAATGCCGGTTCAAATTCACCTGAATTAATTTTCAGTGAGAATTATGGATATGCTCCAGGAAAACAGCGAGTTACCACACCATTTATTGATGCATCATCTTCAAATACTTTAATGGTATCATTTAAACATGCATTCACTCAAAATTCATTAATTCCTTATACAATTGGGTTAGAGATTTCAACTGATGATATAAACTGGACTACAGTATGGTCATTATCACCAACATCAAATTTTGGATCTGAAGAAAAAATGGTTGATTTGAGCGCTTATGCCCATCAGTTAATTAAACTTTCATGGTTTGTAAATGCTGATACTTCAAATAATAATTTGTGGTCCATTGACAATATTTTCGTTGATGTAATCCCAACCTGTCCTAAACCAACAGCATTAAACGCTTCAAACATTACTTCAACTTCTGCACAACTTTCTTGGACTGCCGGAAGCAATGAAACTCAATGGCAAATAGAAATAAGTTATCCGGGTTTTACACCTGGTACATTAAACTACTGGTTTAATGGAATAGCAGATTCAGTTCCAGTGTGGAATGCTCAGGGCTTAACATCAAATACTTCATATCAATATTTTGTCGGAGCAATATGTGACTCAATGGATGTAAGCAGTTGGGCAGGACCTTTTAACTTTACTACACCATGTGCTAGTTATACTGTGCCGTTTTATGAGGAGTTTAATTCAAACTGGTGGGATTTGCCCTTGTGTTGGAGCAGAACCATCAATAGTTGGTATAATTATACATCCAATGCTGCGGGAGGTAATTATGGAGAGTTGACGTTTAATGGAAATTATAATTATTCTACCGGAAAACAAAGAGCAACATCACCATATATTGACGCATCTGCTTCCAATTCACTGATGCTTTCTTTCAGACAAGCTTTGATATTAAATCCTGATAGCTCATTTCAAAATCCAACAATTGGTGTTGAAGTGACAACTGATGATATTAACTGGACAACTGTATGGTCATTATCTCCAACTTCAAATATAAATCCTGAAGAAATAGTTATTAATCTTAGTGCTTATGCACACCAGACAATTAAAATATCTTGGTTTTTTGATGGACAAAGCCAACTTGTTAACCAATGGGCCATAGACAATGTAATAGTTGATATCATACCAACCTGCCCTAAGCCAACTGCACTAAATGCAAATAATGTCTTGTCATCTTCTGCTGATCTTTCATGGACTGCCGGAGGTACTGAAACAAAATGGAATATTAAAGTCGGAAATCAAGGTTTTTCACCTAATGATACTACGTATATTCAGGGTGCTACCGGACTTATCAACAACTTTTGGACAGTTCAAGGACTTAATTCACTGACAACGTATGATTTTTATGTTAAAGCTGATTGTGATTCTGGTGATTTTAGTGTTTGGGCAGGTCCGTTCACATTCACAACAACTTGTGGGTTTGCACAAGTGCCTTATTATCAGGATTTTGAATCATCTTATTCGATTCCTGTTTGTAATTCAATAGAAAATGCAGGTGAAGGTAATTACTGGAATATATTATATAATCCCGGAAATGGTTTTAACAATAATACTTTATCATATAGTCCAACTATGTTTCCTGCTAATGCATGGTATTTTACACAAGGTGTTGAATTAACAGGTGGTACCAACTACAGTTTGCGATTCAGGTATGGAAACAACACCACAGCATGGACCGAAAAACTAAGGGTATTTTATGGAAAAATGCCTAACAGTTCAGCTATGAACATGCAACTATTAGATTTTCCATCAATTAATTTAGGTCTGTCTCAAAATGCCCTTCAATATTTTACGCCTGATTCATCAGGTATTTACCATTTTGGATTTAATGCATATTCCGATGCCAATCAATATTATTTATTTGTTGATGATATTGCAGTTGAAGTTGCTCCATCATGTCAAGCCCCTACAAATTTAACAGCAAATATGATTTCAGCCAATAATGCCTTTTTATCATGGAGTGGATGTGGTTTAGCTGATGCATATCAGATTGAATGGGGTGAAGCATCTTTTAATTTGGGTGCAGGAACTACTGATTTTACAAGCAACACAAACTATATGCTTGCAGGAGTTTTGGCTCCAGCCACTCAATACAAGTATTATGTAAGATCTTTGTGTCAGGGTGATTCTACAGCATGGACAGGTCCCTACTACTTTACAACCGAATGCGAAGTGGTAACTGAGTTTTATGAAAATTTTGATGCCCTTAACAATTTTGCTCTTCCAACTTGTTTTAAGAAAGTGACTACAACCGGTAATACTTATACTTATACAAGTAACGCCTATTCTTATCCTAATAATCTGGATATGTACTCTGCGGGTCCCTCAGATATTCTTGTAGTTTCTATGCCCCATGTAAGTAATGCAGGCAGTAATACTCATTGGTTAAGGTTTATGGCTAAAGGTACTGCTAATGGTACTCTTGAAGTTGGTTATCTTACTAATCCTATTGATGCAAATTCATTCGTAGTTATTAAAACAATACATTTTAACGATGACCAATACCATCAGTATTCAATAAAACCTGATCCTATAAGTGGTGGTAACACAACATTCGCTTTCAGACATGCCGGAACACCTTCTTTTACAGCTTCAATAGACAATGTAAGCTGGGAAGCCATGCCTTCTTGTCCTGGTCCGGATATGTTTTCGGTACAAGTTTCTAATCTGACTTCAAGCAGCTTTAATATTAACTGGACTGATTTGGGTTCGGCTTCACAATGGGAAGTTAATTATGGAATCGCCGGTCAAGGTTTTACTCATTCAATTATAACGAATACTAATTCAGCTACTTTGTCGAATTTGGTAGCTTTCGCTTCTTATCAATTCCAGATTAAATCCTTGTGCTCTAATGATTCAAGCCAATGGGTCGGTACATTTTATAATTATATAAATGGAGGATATACTTGTTTCCCGGGTGCAGTTTACGGACAGGTTCCGGTGCCTATGGAATATTCATTATGGGCATCGCAGGACTATGGCAGAAAACCTCATCAGAATTTTACAGGAATAAACGCTCCTTTTAACGGGCTTCATTTCTGGGGTCGTATGCACAATACACAAAATCAGTGTTATTCTAACCCTATTGAAATTGAGGTTGGTTTTTATAGTGATAATAATGGCAGTATAGGTACGCAATTAACATCGTTTATTATTCCTGTTGTTCCTCACCTTATAAATACAGATACCGCTAATCAGGTATATGACTTCACACTTCAATTTCCTCAGACAATAACACAAACAGAAGGATGGTTTTCATTACAATCGGTAAATTCGCCCACTTGTTACTTGCTTGTTTTTAACACAACAAATCCTGCAGCTTATGGAAAAACGTTAAGAGTTCAAAACCAGGGTATGGATACCGTACAGTTTAATCCTATTGGGTTCTGTTTCCTCTACGATGGATGTCCGGCACCAAATAACCTCACAGCTACAAATATCAATGCTTCTTCAGCTGATTTGAATTGGAATCAGACCGGTGCTTCAAAATATAATGTAGAAGTTGGTTTAAATGGCTTTATGCCCGGCCAAGGTGTCTCATTATTCAGCACAACTGATATTACAAGTAACACATGGCATGTTAACGGCTTAACTCCCGGTACTCAATATAGTTTTTATGTTCAGTCCGATTGCGATACAAGTGGTTCAAGTACATGGGTAGGTCCATTTAACTTTACAACATCTTATACACATGACCTTTATGTAAGTCAAATAACATCTCCATCAGCTGAATTTTGTTATGATGGAAGCTCCAATGTGGTAATTACAATTGTTAATGCAGGTATTGAAACCATAACAGGTGGATTCCCGGTATCATATAAAATTAATAGTGATACAGCTGTTACTGAAACTGTAAATGATTCAATTGGAGCTGGAGGAAGCATTACATATACCTTTGCCACACCTATTCAAATGATATTAACAGGCAGTGATTTCAATTTTGATTTGAATATTCATGTTAATGCTTTGTCAGACCAGAACCATTCAAACGATACATTTAGTATGCCTATAACATTTAAATTTACGCCAGATATTCCGGTAACTGTAAATGATATTGTGCCTTACGGAGCTCAGGCCAATCTTTCTGCCAGCTCAAATGCTCCAATTTACTGGTATGAGGATCTCTACAGTACTAACTCTATTCATACAGGAAATACTTTTACAACACCTCCTGTATTTGCTGATTTAACCTATTATGTTAATGCACAAAACGGTTCTCAGGGAGTTTCCGGATATGTTGGTCTTGCTACTTCCGCATCAAATGTTTATTTTGATCAGACATATCCTGTTAATAAAGTATTTAATGTTTTGAATCCTTCGGGTGTATTAATTGAATCGGTTGATATAATGTTTTTAGATTCAGGCAATGTTGGCACTCCGTTTGAAATTTTCATTAAAGATTCTGCCGGCTCAATTATTCAAACCTACAATGGGCAGGTGACTGCATCAAATGTTTATCTCAGTATTCCTGTAAACTTTACTGTGCCTCAGGGAAATAGCTATAAAATGGGTTTTACCCAGCCTTTGAAAGTAGTTGTAGATTATAATAATGGGAATAACTTTCCATACCCTTTTGAATTGCCCGGTACAATTTCAATATTATATGACGAATATCAGGGAAATACTTTCTATCAATACTATACCTATTTCTTTAACTGGAAAGTAAGTACTTTAGGTTCGAGTTGTAGTTCTAACAGAGCTGAAGTTAAAGCAATTGTACAAACCCCAATTTGCTATTTTGTTAACAATGTAACCGTAAATAATATTACTGTAAATTCTGCGGATCTATTATGGACTCCCGGTGGTTCTGAAACATCTTGGGACATTGAACTGGGATATGCAGGCTTTAATCCTACAGGAAATCCAACTTATACAAATGTAAGTAGTAGTCCTTATACAGTTAATGGATTATCAGCTATAACAACTTATGAATTTTATATTCGTTCAAATTGTGATTCTACCCAAAGCATTTGGAAGGGACCATTTAGCTTTACAACACTGTTTAATTGTACGCCAATTACTGCTTTCCCATGGACAGAAGGTTTTGAAGGATCAATATTTCCTCCATTCTGCTGGCAGAATTTAGATGTGAATACAGATGGTTTCCAATGGTTTCAAAGTAATTCAGCAACAATGCTACCACATTCAGGTAATAACCTAGCATCATCAGCTTCATGGCAAGATGGAATCGGACCATTACAACCTGATAACTGGCTTATAACACCACAAATTTCTATTAATAATCCCGACCTCGAATTCAGTATGTGGTATGCTGGTCGTGATCCCAGTTTTGTAAGCGAAAAGTTTTCTGTATTAATCTCTACTACAGGCACCAATCCAACAGATTTTGTAGAAGTATTTACAACAGTTGTTACATCATCCACTTATAATGAATTAATTTTACCTTTAAGTGCATATAGTGGGCAAAATATTTACATTGCCATTAGGCACTGGGGCTGTACTGATATGTATAATTTATTAATCGACGATATTTCAGTACGGAGCAGCCTGTGCAAAGACCCCACAAACCTTTCAGCTAGCAATATAACATCAAATAGTGCCCAATTAGACTGGAATCAGATAGGGATACCTTTTTATTGGAAAGCAGAATTGGGTCTTCCCGGATTTAACCCCGGCACAGGTAGTTCTATTTATAGCGTAAATACAGGCAGTAAGCCCTGGTCTGTTAACAACTTAACACCCAGCACTAATTATCAGTTTTATGTACAGGCTGTTTGTGATACCAACGGCACAGTAAGTTTATGGGTTGGGCCCTTTGGTTTTTCAACTTTAGAAGGATGTCCTGCACCCATAGTGCTTACAGCTTCTAACATACTTAGCACGCAGGCAAATTTGTCGTGGTCTCCTGTTGGCACAGCAACATCCTGGGTTGTTGAAGTAGGAGAGCCTTCGTTCTCACCCGGCAGTAACCTATACACATACACGAATACACTGGGTACTAATTCCTGGACAGTTCAGGGATTAACCGAAGGCCATAACTATTGTTTCTATGTCCGTGCAAACTGCGATTCAAATATTGTAAGCGCTTGGGCCGGCCCCTATTATTTTATGACTCCTTATATGTGCCCTGCACCTACTGCACTTAATGCAAACAGTATCCAAACTACTATGGCCATATTATACTGGACACCAGGCGGTACAGAAAGTTTATGGAATGTGGAAGTGGGTTATCAGGGATTTCAACCCGGTACATCTGCTTACTTAATAGCTGATACATTGGCCAATTACCAGTTTGCTTGTCAGGGTTTAACTGCAAATACCGTTTATGTGTACTATGTAAAAGCTTTATGTGGTCCCGGAGGAGTGAGTACTTGGGCTGGACCATTCACTTTCCAAACCGAATGTGAAATTTATAATACGCCCTTCACTGAAACTTTCGAACCTGCTACTTTCCCTCCCAATTGCTGGAAATCTATACAGGGAAGTGGCATCTGGAAAAAAACTACCAATGCAGGTGGTTTTGGCAATTCCAATGCTTCTGCACTTTTCGATTTCTACAATGTTAATGGAACTATTCCTAATGATTTAATTACCTTTAATTTTAATGCCACATCGCTAAGCAATCCGGTTTTGAAATTCGATTATGCTTATGCCTATTATGATTCAATGTATTTCGATCACTTAGATATCTTATCTTCTACAGATGGAGGAATTACATATAGTCTATTACTCGCTATGCCAGGCAAAACACTCTTGAATACAGCAGGACAAATGACTACAGAATTTGTCCCAACTGCCAATCAATGGGCAACCCAAAGTATTCCATTGCCTGCAGGTACAAATAAAATTAAATTCAGAGCAATCAGCGGCTATGGCAATGATTTGTATATTGACAATGTTACTGTTGACAATATGATAGGTTGTCCTAATCCTACAGCACTAACAGCAATGAATATCACTGGAAATTCTGCAGATCTTGGTTGGAACCAGGCAGGTTCTCCAACACAATGGAAAGTAGAAGTAGGCTATCCAGGATTTGCTCCGGGTACTGGAAGCAGTAACTTAGTTTCAAATACGATTACTTCAAATAAACCCTGGACAGTAATAGGCTTGGCTCCTGGTACAAATTATGTTTTCTATGTACAAGCAATTTGCGATAGTAATAGTGTAAGTGCTTGGGCTGGTCCATTTGGTTTTTCAACTTTAATCTCATGTCCGGCTCCTATTTCCCTTTATGCTAATAATATACAAGCCACTAAAGCTGATCTAAGTTGGATGCATGGAGCTTCAGAAACGTTTTGGAATATAGAAGTGGGTACTCCTGGATTTGTACCTGGTATAAATCCTTTGTTTAACGGTACCGCAGTTACAAATCCAATTTGGACTGTTCAGGGATTAAGTCCAAATACCCCATATCATTTTTATGTAAGAGCAGTTTGTGATTCGAATCATTTAAGTACATGGGCTGGTCCTTTTTATTTCATTACAACAGGATCCTGTCCTCAAGCAGTATGTCCAAGTAACACTTTAACGGTTTGTTCAAACACAAGTCCGTTTGTATTAACCGGTGCAACTCCATCAGGAGGTGTTTACAGTGGACAAGCAGTCGTAAATAATACTTTTTATCCGGCTAATGCCAGTATAGGTGCAAATATAATTAATTATACATTTACTGATAGTTCATGTTTCTCTCAATGCAACTTTACGATAAATGTACTTGCAACACCAACTGTAACTATTCCACCTGTTAATCCTATTTGTAGTAATGATACTGTGGTTCTTGCTGCGCATGTGCCTCAGGGAACTTACATCTTTAATTGGAATACCGGTGCAACAACTCAAAATATTTTTGTTTCGCATAGCGATACTTATACAGTTTCTGTAACTGACTTTAATGGATGTATTGGTACAGCATCTCAAACAGTGATTGTTAATCCAACACCGAATGCAGCAACAATTCAAGGCTCTACAACAGTTTGTATAAATGCAACATATCCAAACATTACTTTTACAAATCCTCAGACCTATCCTGTTATTGTTACTTATAATATTAATGGTAACAACCAATCAACAATTAATATTGGGGCTAGTACAACTGCTCAACTACCTGTAGCGACAACAGTTGCAGGTTCATTTACATACAATATCGTCAGTGTAGCCAACCAATCAATGCCTGTTTGCGTTAATAATAGTGTAACAGGGACAGCGACAGTAACAGTGACACCGGCAGTAGGAATTCCAACAACTATATTGCCGTCCTCGACAACAATCTGTCAGGGCAGCGGAGTAACTACTTACACGACCTCTGCAAGTAATGCGACCAGCTATAACTGGAGCATAACAGGCACAGGAAATTCTATTTCAGGTACGGGCACGACAGGCACTGTAACATGGGCAGCAGGATTTACAGGCACAGCGACAATAAGTGTGACAGCCAATGGCTGTAATGGACCATCTGCGGCAGCCACAACAACAGTAGTGGTACGGCCGACACCAGAGGCAAGCATCAATGGCACAATCAGTGTTTATCAGAACAGTGCTTCACCGAACATAACATTTACCAATCCACAGCCGTTAGCAGTTACTATAACGTATAATATCAACGGCGGCAGTGCGACTACAGTAAATGTAAATGCTAATTCCACGGCTCAGGTATCTGTACCGACTAATGTCATAGGCGTATTTAATTACAATATGTTAAGTGTGTCATATCAGGATACACTCAACTGTACAAATCAGATAAGTGGAACGGCTACTGTAACTGTATTAGTACCCGTACAGGTATTTAGCCTGGCACCTATCACCGGAGCGACCTTATGTTTAGGCGGCAGCACCACGATAGCACCACCAGCCTTACCGACAGGCGGCAGCATCACAACAGCAGGGGGCTATCGCATACATAAGTTTACGAGTTCAGGAAGCTTTGTGTCAGCAGCAGCAAACAAATATGAAGTGCTTGTAGTAGCCGGTGGCGGCGGTTCAGGCCCGGCAGCCATGTATGGAGCAGGCGGCGGCGGAGCAGGCGGCTATATCAATACGCTATATGATATTACAAGTCCATTAACAGTAGGTGTCACAGTAGGCAATGGCGGTGCCTTTAGTACCGTAGGCGGTGTGAATGGAAGCAATGGCGGCAACTCAGTTTTTGGAACCCTGACAGCCAATGGAGGCGGCGGTGGCGGCGCCAGAGGTATGGATGGAAGTTCAGGAGGTTCCGGTGGTGGCGGCGGATCGAACAACTATGTAACA
>Ga0172370_10003150_pt1 | contig 23132 bp, 18 predicted proteins | sample LakKiv5m_FD_114538 | JGI IMG/M metagenome (GOLD analysis project Ga0172370, IMG submission 114538) | Freshwater microbial communities from Kabuno Bay, South-Kivu, Congo - kab_022012_11.5m | ecosystem: Environmental > Aquatic > Freshwater > Lake | place: Democratic Republic of the Congo...
AGATTTGAAGGCACGTAAAGCGCAAGATAATACTTTGGAAACTGAACTACCGATCTGTATGTGGGTGGGTTATTTATATATGCTGTTTGGGCAAGTCCCGTAGCCGTATCTATACTGCTGTTAATCAGAAAAGAAACTGCATTTCTCTCTGAATCATACTCAATTAAGGCTAAACCTAGATTTACACTAACTTGAGAAGTAAACTTCAGACTAAATACGTACGACCCATCAGTTTTTATACTATCTAATGGAAGTAGATAACTTACCGTGCTGTCAAATAGTTCAAACTTACTATCATCTACTTGCGTGCTTTGATTCTTAATATCAAGTTTACTTACACGCAACCATCCATTGGTAATTATTCTATCTTGATTAACAATCGGTTTTTGGCTTAGCTGCAATCTGGAGCAACAATCTAAATCCACCGAAGCAAAGTGCCTGAAGCCGTCTACTTTTGACTGTTCCTTAATTAGCTTCTCGTCAGAACTTACTTCAGTTATGGCATCTTCTGGGTCATATATAAAATATGTAAAGTCTTTCTTAACATCTGAGGTATCGGCTGTCCAAATACTTTCCGACGAAGCAGAAGGTTCAGATTTTATAACGAAAATATCTTGCTCCCCCCAATCTCCCAGAGAAATAAAAGTTTCTGGATCAAGAATCGATCTCAAGTAACTATATGAGCTAATTTTATTTTTGGAAATTTTTAGTATGTTAGGATTGGCATAAACGCTAATAGTGTCGGGATTAGTGAACTTGTATATGTCAAAATGGCTGTTTGTTATCGTCTTATACGACAGGTAAAGATTGTCTATCCGATTTAAATAACTACCAAACCCCGGGTATAAAGTATCTTTCTGCGAGATTAAGCCATTCACATAATACCTGTTTGTTTCATCAATAAATTTCTTGGGATTTAACAATATGTTTGTATATAAATAGTTTGTGATAGTTTTTAGATTAGTGTTTGTAGAATAGCCGGACTCGGGATTAATGGTTTTGATGTCACTTAGAAGCAGGTAAGGATTTCCTGAATAACCGGACTTCCAGTTGTACGGAATCGTAAAGCCACCTGAGGGATATTGGAGAAAATAACCGGGCGAAACGTCTATCTCTTTATTCAGAAACGTATATTCGTTTGGGACTTCGACCCTATACGAACGGATAGCTGAAGTGTTTTCATGCCACACAATAGAGTTATTAATAAACGGCAGTCCGATATACACCAGACTAGCAAAAACACCGGACACCACAACCAATTTTACAGGCTTGGACTTTACTAGACTTAATAAAAACGTAATGCCGATAGGAAAAAGCAAAGCATAACATAGTGAAACTACAGGCATAAATTTTGCATACGGCTCTCTAAAAATCCAAAATAAAGGGATGTGATTAAAAAAATACTGAAAAATATCACCGCCGGGTCCGGATGTTCCTTTCGATAAAAACATAAAAAGCGCCAAACACAGTACGATATACATTACAAGTGGACTTGATCGAAGTGCTTTAGTTTTGATTAAACATAACAGGGCTAATATCACCATCAAAAACGGGGTGTATTTAAACACAACTCCGGGAAAGGAATCATAAAGTACATTGAATGGAAAGTAGTATAAGTCTGTGTTGTAAATTTTCTCTCTAAACGCCCAACTTCCAAACAAGCCAAGCGTATCAAAGGTTTTTGAACTGTTAACAGCGGAGAACGTATTGGTTGTTGATCTAATCTCACTTATTGAATTCATGGTATTTAATCCGGTTGGAATAAGCCACCATAAATTAAGTGCTGCAAATAAACTAGTAAAATAAAGGGCATTAGAAATAAATTTTTTACTATTTCTAGAAATTACGAGATCCTGAAAGAGCATAAACAACAAACACGCTACAACAAGTACTGCGCCGGAAGGAAGATTGACAAAAACCGCTGAAAATACCAACAAAATGCTATTTAGTGTCAGAGAAAATTTAAAGGGTTTAACCTGACCTTGTTGGTAGGAAAGAAAAGCATGAAATAAGAGCGGCAAGGCGGCAAAAACCAGCCTGGGCGGTATCAGAAACGGAGATATATTTAGAAAATATGGATTAAGAATGTAAAGTAAGGTAGCTAAGAAATACATCACTTCCGAATGAGTCTTGCCGTATATCCGTATAAGTAATCTGTAAAACAAGGCCGCAGGTATAACAGACAAAAGAACATGAAACAAAACAAGTGAAATATAATTTGATAAATCAAGTAAGTGGAATAAGAAAAAGTAAATGTACTGAGTCTTGAATGCAACTATGTTGCTAAATTCTCCAAAATTTACAGAAGCTGCCCAGGCATTAGAGAAAACCTCACCCCACTTCAAGTAGTTAAGTGCGTAGAACTCTTCTCCGGCAATAATTCGTCCATCAAACCACAGTATCGGAACCAAACCTAACAGGCATGCAGCTATTAGAAATATACTATAGCGATATTCAGCATATAAACTTTTTATTTTAGTAAAATTCATTTCAAATTAAAATACGTTTCGGAAATTTTATCCATAATTAGCCTCTTGTCCATTTTTTTTGCCCACGCTAGTGCTGACTCCGACGTATTTGAGTAAAGAACCGGGTCTGTTAAAAGCTGTTTCAAGTTCTCGCATGCTTGTTTCATACTTGTTACAGTAACCCCTGCGCCGTTTTCTTCCATCTCTAATGCAGTGAGCGTGTTTTTGTCTGAGATACAAGGTAACCCCAATGCTGCATATTCCCGTATTTTCAAGGAATCGCCGTATTTGACATGACTAATAGTGTTGTCGTAGAAAGCTAAACCCACGTAGCTTCTTGAAATAATCTCAAAGTTAGTTTCTCTTGGAACTTGACTGTAAAAAATAATGTTTTTACCTAGTTTTTTTTTAGTAATATACTTTTCTACTGTTAAACAATAACCCGATTCCGGATTAAGATAACCTAAGATTCTTAATATTATTTCTGGTAAGTCTGTCCGTAGGTTTTCTATCAATTTAACTATTTCGATTATTTTAAATTTTGGGTCTACTTCGGCGCATGTGATTACAACAGATAGCGGTGTACGTACATCTGCTGGTTTTCTGTAAATACCTATACTTTCGTAATCCGGACTATTGGGTACAAAGATTATTTTCTTCGGATTGTACTTCTTTAATCGGTCCTTTGCTTGAAGAGTTACTACTCCCACTACATCGGCCATTTTTATTCCAAGTACAAGTAGGGCTTTGTAAATAAAATTCATGATTTTGTATTTAAATCTATCAGATGAAAAATCCACAGAGTGATAGTAATGCATTTTAAAATACTTCAATTGCCTTAAAAAAACCGCAGGAAACGTAGATAAGGGGTCTGATGAGATGACAATAGAGTCACGCGTCTTATATTTCAAAACGGTGCATACACATATAAAAAATTCCAGCCCCCAGTTTACAATGTTATTTCTGGTCGGAAGAGTTATTTGCTCTACAAGTGTTTTGCTTTTCTTACCATCTATGCTTGTAATACGTATAACCTTTTTTTGACAATAATCTAACGGCATTTCAATAAGTAAAATCTTTTTTCCGGCTGTTTCAAAATAATCTAAAAATAGGTCTAGCCCTCCTTTTTTAGGACCTTCGCTAAAATAAAGCCTGTGTATTAAAACCGTGAAGTCGTATTTCATAACTTGATCATGACACAAGGATCAATCTACAACCTAAGTCCAAATTTTTTTGCCCACACTTCAAGTATAAACAAACGCCACAAAAAGTATTCCCTTTGCATATTAATAATATCTAACTTTGACACTTCAAAAAGACTTTTAACAAAATCGGCCCCTAATACTTGTGTGCCAATCGCATCGCTTGAAAAAACATAGTTTCGTACCTTTTCTCTATTTGAGTCCAAAACTTCTTTCATAGGCAACAAAAACCCTCTTTTTTTTCTATGTGCGGTTTCTACAGGAAGATACTTCTCAGCGATTTTTCGTAGAATATATTTTTCGGCAGAACGATTGAGATTTACGTACTCGCCGCTAAGTTTATATTCCGATCTAAGCGAATATACAAACTCGACGAACTTGTGGTCCAAATAAGGTACACGTGCCTCCACTGATTCTGACATACTCCCCTTGTCAACTTTCATCAACAAATGGTTAGGAAGTTGTGTTGTTAGTTCGTAATTACTAATTTGTGTAAATATATCGGGCTTGTTAGCTGTAATTTCATTTACGATCGACGCATACTTCCAAGGCCGTTGAGTTAAGTTTCTAGTAGTCGCGTAATAGTATACATAACTTCTCAGGTATTTTGGCAGCAGATCAACCGGAAACTTGGATAGACCAAACCATGAGTACCCGCCAAACAGCTCGTCTGCCCCTTCTCCAAGAAGTAAAACTTTTGTGCTATTTTTATTAATCTGCTCGCATAAAAGTTTTGTGGTTATAATTCCACCGTCAAACGTTGTTAGATCATCGAACATGTCGATATACTTTTCAATGTTGTTGCCAATACTGGCTAAGTTCACAAATAGTTCGTGGTGGTTTGTTCCAAGAAAATCGGCAGTTTCTCGTGCCAGTTCGCTTTCATTAAATTTGTGATCAAACGCAGCTGTGTATGTGGCAAGTTTTCCGGTCAAACGATGTTTTGTAACAATATCAGCAAGTAAACTTGAATCTACCCCACCGGACAATAACAGACCAAATGGAACATCTGACATCAAATGCATCTTGGTGGTTTCAATCAGCAAGTGTTCCAGTTGATCTAGTGCGTCTTCAAACGACAACTCCCATACTTTTTCTTGTATAGTCAATTCCCAATATTTATAGTTTTTAACGCCTGTGTTTGAGACCTCGATGATAGTAGCCGGAGGAACTTTCTTAATTTCTGAAATAGTTGTTTCGTCAGATTTTGGGAGATACATGAAACCAAGCAAGGTTTGGATGTTAGTTTTGTCTAGTTTTCTTGGAACTAGCAAGGCTTCGTTTGTCAAAAGACTTTTTGCTTCTGATGCAAAAAATAACCCAAACTTATTCTCCACATAATATAGGGGTTTTATGCCTATCCTATCACGTATTAACAAAAGCTTGTTTGCTTTGATGTCCCATAAAGCTATTGCGAACATACCCTGCAACTTTGTAAAAACCTTCGTCCCCCACTCTTCGTACCCGTGGATTATAACTTCACCGTCACAATCTGTTTTAAATGTATATTTTCTTGCAAGTTCATTTCGAAGTGTTTTATAGTTATAAATCTCCCCGTTGTATACTAGCAGCCTAGACTTATCGTGATTATAAATTGGATAAAGGCCTTTGTGTAAGTCGACGATGGCTAGGCGCTGCATTCCAAAGGCACACTTCGGATCTATATATTCTGCGTACTCGTCGGGACCGCGGTGGTGTATTTCCTTTGTCATTTCGTGTAACAAAGTAACAGTATCGGACTTGGTTAGTGAATTATTTTTTATGAAAAACCCGGCTATTCCACACATTTCAAAGTTATTATAGACTATGGGTGTGCCTACCAAAACAAAAAACCGCATCCTTAACTTTGGCTGCGGCGATACAATTATTAAAGGAGCAGTTAACGTTGACCACATAAAACTGCCAAACGTTGATAAAGTATTTGACTTTGAACACTTCCCCTATCCTTTTGAGAACAACACCTTCGACGAAATTCACATGTATTTCGTACTCGAACATTTAGTTAATCATTTAGGTGTTATCAAAGAACTGCACAGAATTCTAAAACCCGGTGGAATGTTATATATTCGGGTTCCGCACGGTTCCGGATGCTACGGCCAGTGGGGGGAATTTACTCATCTACGCGGGTACGGTTATAGATCCTTTGATATTTTTTGCGATGATTCCAAGCGGTCTTACTACAGTGATGTCCGTTTTAAAATACATACAAAAAGAATAAAGTATTTTTTAACCTATCCTTACACTTGGTATAAATACAATACCTGGCTACCACATTGGGGGAAATTCTGGTATGCACCTTTTATTAAATTAGGTGTAAATATCATACAGTTTCTTATCGACCTAAATCCTGAAATTTTTGAGAGATTTTGGTGTTATTGGGTTGGTGGTGCAGCGGAGGTTTATGTGGAAATGGAGAAAAAATGATTTTAACCGTCCAAAGTTACGTCTTCGCTTACGCCGGGTTTTCGCAAAATTGACTTTTGTGCCTTTTTAATAGTATCCGGAGAAAAACGGTACTTTAATACTTTAGCCGGTACACCGCCAACTATAGAAAAATCGGGTACATCTTTGTTGACAACAGCCCCCGCTGCAATAATTGAACCTCTACCGACTGTAACGTTAGGCAAAATAATTACATTTGCCCCCAACCACACATCATCCTTAATAACTACCTTCCCAGGTTTTGTACCCTGAAACATCATCGGCACATCATGCTTATCAAAGTTGTGGTTGGAAGTTAGGATATTGCAATTAGAGCCCATCATAACAAAATTGCCGATTTCAAGGCCACCGGGACCGCTTAGGGCCGTGTGGTGGTTAATACTCACATCGTTTCCGATAGTTATTCCCGCGGGACTATAAAATCTGCAACTGTCCATTATATATACGTTCTTGCCCATTTTCCTAACAAAAAAACTCCAAAAATACGCTCGGAGCCTCCCCAGAAAAAATACATATTTGTTATATATATGTTGCATTACGCTAATCATATATTTCTATCCTGACTGTATTCTCAATTTGTTATTACTTCTTTGCTTGGTATATTATTTCGATTTCATCGCAACCTCCAAAAAGGTAACAAAAGCGCTCGGAAATAAAAGCCGGAAATAACTTACAAACTACTCTAAAGAAATAATAAGTGAAAAGTAACGGAGGTTTCATATACCATTTTGTAACCCCGTATCGTGGATACCAGGATTCGACAGGATAGTTTCCACCCCAACGAATAACTTTTTTTACTATTTGGAACTTTACTTTGTTAATGTAATTCCAGCCACGTTCATAATTTTCAAAAAAACCTAAAGATAGTGCGCGTACGTGAGTTGGATCACACCAAGCAGCGGTACCGGTATAATGTGGTGTTTTAATATAAATAAAGGCTCCGTTCTTAGCCACCCGGTAAAACTCTTGCATAAGGTTGTCAGGAAAGTGTAAATGTTCAATTACATGATAACAGTGTATTTCATCCGCGTAATTGTTCTTGAAGGGAAGTTTTTTTGCAAAATCACAAACAACATCTACACCCTCAAGCTTTTCCTTATCCACACCTATAGTACCTGCCTTTTTAATTTTCGATGCTCCACAACCTATATCAAGAATTATCTTTTTAGCGTGTTTCTCTTTCATAAAAGTGAGGTCATTATAGCACCAAGGCGGTCAGTCTATTAGACACAATGTATTTCAAGAACCACAACCCAGAACTCTAATTGATTCAAAATTAATTACCTATAGGCAGGATGCTATAATTTACATTATGTTCAGAAAACTTCTAGCGATCTACAACGAGACCCCACTACCAATGATTATTAACTACCCAAAATACGCACAGATACAGTACATTAAGAAACTTGCCAGTATCTCAAGGGGAGCAAGGGTTTTGGACGCTGGAGCCGGCGAATGTCCGTACAAAAAATACTTTACTAACAGCGAGTATGTTTCGCAGGACATTTGCTACGACGAAATCGAGAATTTTAACTTTGATGAGGTGGATATTAGAAGCGAAATATATAATATACCTGTCAAGAATAACTCCTTTGACTACATTTTATGCACAGATGTTTTGGAACATTTAAAATATCCTGCTAAAGCTTTTAGCGAGTTTTTTAGGATCCTAAAGCCGTCAGGCGAATTGTGGTTAAGCGTTCCCTTTAGCGGAGCCGAGCACATGATTCCTTTTGACTATTATAGATTTTCAAGATATGCACTGAAATTCCTGGGGGAGGACGCCGGCTTTAAGGTAAAGGAAATAACACCGTTGGGTGGAAGGTTTGCTTACTTTGGAATTGCACTTAAAACACTGATACCAAACATGTTTGAAGATAATTTGATGCTATACAGACTTCTGGCGTTTATTCAACTTCCGTTTATCATTATTCCACTTCTGCTCTGCTTCATTCTAGATAAAACCGATAAAGAGAAAAAACTCCCGCCTTGTTTTTTCTCAATATATAAAAAGCCTTAGTTAAAAATCCGTCTTTAAAAACTTATTAACTATTACAGAATGATCTGCAGCGTCAGTCCATAGACGTAGCTTGCCTCCAAGCTGTCCTGATTTTGCAATTATGTTGGCAATGGCACCAAGATCAAAGATGCTTCCATTAGAAAAAGTTTGGTCAGAAATAGCTGAGAAAGCATAGTTTGTAACAGCGTCTCCCCCTCCAGCGACCGACTTAATGACTCGCGGGTTCGCGTCATAAGCAAAGTTATTACTCACTTTCTTGTTACCAAGATATAAGCTGAGGTTAGTGACTTGCGATTTTGGACTTGAAACTCTTAGAACTACAAACCCCCTGTGGTAAATATCAAGACTGGTTTCAAGAGTAAAATGCTCGCTACTACTTACGCTCACAAATTTAGGTAACAGTACTTCGCCACCACACCCAGGAAAAGCATAACCTTCAATCCTCTTGCTTTGTCCTGCATAATAAAGGTCAAATCTAAACTCCTGGTTTGGTACTTCAGCCGAGCAATCTACATCTACATCAAATTTATACTCTGGGTTTGTGCTAATGTCGTAGTCAGCAACGAACGTGTAGGGCGAAGCTTTAGTATCCTCCAGCTCCTTGATAACCGCGAAATTACTTGAAAGGCCCGAGAATACCGCGTCAACTGAATCATTTAAAATGATGTAGGATTTTTGGGGTGTAAAGGCTGTAACGCTCTTATTTTGCGTAAATGGGTAATCTGGATGAAATATCAGGTAGTTGTTTAGCCACAACTTACTCGAGGAACTGATTAAAACGGAACTAAATACAGTGTTAGTCGAAAAATTTATTTGGAGGGGAAGCATGACAATCTTATTTTGATCGCGAAGTATGTCCTTAACCTGTTGAGGCTCTTTCTTATTGTTGAAAAGAAAGCCTGCGGCGAGAATACCAACAATAGCGACAACAAAAACAAGTTTATGTTTTATGTTAATTCTATGATCTATAAATGATTCGGGTAACAGCAACAAAAAAATAATAAGTACAAGAAGAGTGAGCTCTCCCAGACTTTTATACCCAAACGGCACGAACAGATGAACAAAAAAAACAAGCGCCAAAAGCGTAAAAAATGTAGGCAAATAGGCTTGGCCACGTACAGCGCTTCCTCTGATTCTTAGAGCGATATCAGACATTAAACGCACCGCACTCGGAATAATATATACGGCGATAGAAAAGAAAAAACAGTAACTTACAAGTACCAATATTAGAGACTCATTCTTGTGAAGTTTAATAAGTTCAATGATTTTTCCAGGATAAATGTTTTTCACAAAATTTCCTGCGATTAACTTAAGATCTGTAACATTTGCTTTATGAAACACAAACACTGAGAGAACATAGTATGCTATAACGAAGGCCACACTAATAAACAGGAACACCCAATTTGTAGATATATATAAATGCCGCAGTTTATAAAAAGTTTTAGTATAACGTTCACTTTTAGTTAGTAGTATAGCTTTCTTACCAAAGATATAAAACTCTCGTAGAAATACAGCGGCAAACATAAGTGCCAAAACTAAGTATGCTAGGCGAAAAGTTTTGGATTTTGTCAACCTATTTACTTGCTCAAGGATCGTAAGTTCAGTAGATACCTCAGTCGAGGAAGAGATATCAGCATTGTCCGCAAAGCTTACGGCGTTGAAAAATTCTTTTACTCTCTCGTACGAACTAATTGAGATAAAGAGATCTTCTGGGATAAAAACCAGCATCCTGCCATTCCATTCTGTGTAACCGATGCTCTTAGACACAGCCTTACCTATTTGTACATATTTCATGGATCGAGACTCAAACCCAACGGGGCCGCATTTGGTATCAGCGTAAGACCACTCTTGATCGCAAACTACAACAACTCTATCTGCACCCATTATTAAATTTGTAGAAAGTGCCAAATTTCCTGAAAAAAGTGAAGCTGTGGTTACTGCATAGTATCTGCCTGGAGCTCCAGTTTCAACAGATTGAGGTATTGCTAGAAGTTCGTCTAAAGTTGCTGGTTCTGACGTAGCAGGTGCATCAACCACGGTTTTTAGGAAATCTTCGTCAAGAATTGTCTTTACTCTTAAACCGAGCGGTGCCAACTTACTTATATAAAAACGTAACTTATCTGCAGCTTCTGCTTCTTGGAAAACTATAAAAACCAAACATATTATAAAAATTGCTCTGAGGTTAAGTTTCATAAACAAATCCTTTAATAAACATGCTAAGAAACCATACATATAGAGCAGAGGCCAAAATCTCCGATACATCGAAAAAACGTAGATAGACACACAATGTCATGGCCACAGTTAACAACACCCCAAGCAACATCGAGTTCAGCTTTGTAAGATGCGCCCAAATTAGAAAATTTGCAACTAATATGATGCAGATAACTAGACTAAGCAAACCAATCAAACCCGAGGAAATTGTGGAAAGAACTAAGCACATTCCAAACAAAATAAGCAGGATCTTCCGTACCTTATATATAGGTAGAATTATAGAAAGAGCAGCTGCAACGACTAATAGCATCAAGGCAATAATATTCATCTACTTATATTTTGGGCAGGTATCCGACTGGGCAGTATTATCAACTAGCCGATACAAACGCGCTGAATTACTTTTTACGCCACCCGCGTCACTAATGATTACAAATTTCTCCAGATTTGCCAAGTCTATCACATCCGATCCACTGTGTATAAAATCTCCAACAAAACTTGTATTCGCATCGAAGAAACTTTGATTTGTCAGTTGTGACACATCAACCTGATAAAAATATACTAAATATTTCGCCCCAATATTTTTTGCACAATTCAAGCCGCTCATTGTCGTTAGAGAATTTGTAAATTTTTCAGAGTTTAACTTATTTCCTGCCGACATGAAATTACGCATATTAAGTAATCTAGAGAGTTGATCCCGTGACCACATCTGAGCAACTCCCACTTTACTATACGGATATACTACATACTTGGCGGTTACAGGAGTTTTATTTGATAAAAATTTAAAAACTGCTGGGGAGTCGGTTAATTTAGTTAGTTTAACCGGAATGATCATTTCAGAGATACCAAATACAAACAAAAATATCAAAAGCGCATACCTCGCGTCTCTTTCTAGTCGCGTGGATTCTAAAACACAAGTCAACCCGTACCCTGTAAATATCAATGTAATAAGGTAGACAACCAGTCCAAAACGCGCAATAACACGGAATATAGGAATTGTCGCGGCAAAAATATAACTAGGCATTAGCAACTTAAAACCAAAAACGCTGACTTGCGGGGGCAAACTGAAGAAAAATAGAACCACAGCAGTTATTCCAAGGTCTATCAGAAAATTTTTTTGTAAAGGGCTAATTTTCTTACTTTTTATGATATTTAAGAAACCTAGTATCGCCAGAAATATGTTTGTTAACCCAAGAAAATCAGCACTGTGCTCACTCTTAATATAGCCACCGGCCTGCCAACCCACCCATTTCTGAAGCAACCCCAAAATAGTAACAGACAAACGTCCGTAAAAAGGGTTGTCAACTGACGGTAAAAAGTAGTACCAGGGTTTCGCGGAGTAAACAAAAACATCGTCAATACTTCTATGAGATTCTGAATAAGGCATGCTTACCTGTTCAACTTTCGAGAAAGAACTCAAGTAGGGTATTGCTAGTAACAACAACAAACCAAAGAACACAAAAGCAAATCCCAGAAAATGTAAAAAAAGATCTCTTCCAATAACTACTTTTTTTTCAACCAACAACCTGTGAAAAAAACTAGTAAGTTCGTAGACCGTAACTGTTAATAAAATGAAGAAACCCAAATAGTTGCTAATCGCCACTGTAAATACAGTAAACAACCCAAGAAACATACCACCTTTTAGGGAGCGCGGTCGATTCAATAAGTATAGTGCCAGCACCAAGGTCCATATTTGTGATAGGTCAAGGTGGCTCCTAATATGATAAACCAGATACCCAGAAAACAGTATCATTAATACCAAATAAACCTTTACGAAAACATTGCGAAAGTATTTCCCGTAGACATACCAACCGATACAAACAACTAACACCAATGTCAAAAGTGTCAACAAATTATATGCCGCAACTGGGTGTATAGATAAGTATAAATATCGCGTAAGCGCATACACCGGTTGATTACCCACGGTGTCAGAGTGAAAATTTCTGCTTAAAGCTCCTAGGTTATCTTCAATTACGCCAAAGAGGTAGGTTGTAAAAATTTGTATCATCTTTTTGACCTAATTACATGAATTACTAAACTCAATACTAGAATCGTACTTACCAAAAGGAAAGTTACCCCCAAACCTATATAAGCATACTTCTGAGGCCTAAACTCGATTGATAAACGCAGGCTATACGTACCATCGGGGTTAAGTTTACATCTAGTTGACTGGTTACAGACACGTGGGGTATCAACAAACCAAAGATTAGAAAAGCCGTTGGATGTGTAATGGCTGTCTTCCTGTAAGTACTGGGTGTTAAACCAGTTGTCGTATATATTTCCCGAAGGAATCATATTGTTTTGGGTGACACCGTTGATTTGAATAGATTTATAAGTACTACTTTGAGGGGAAGCGATTGGGACCTGCTTATACATTGTCTTAAAGTAAGGCACAAATTCTATGTTAGCTGTGGTATCACCTAACTTTTCACCACCACTCGCATCCTTAATAAACACTTTCCACTCCGGATTGTATGCAGTTGACAAGATCAAGGGAAAACTGCCTTTTGCATCGAGGATCTTAAGCTCGTACCTTGATGGATTAATCTTTCGAAACTCTATTTTTGGCGCTGAAAACTCTCCTTTAAGATTTTCAAAAGAATTATCCGGATTATCAGAAGTATAGACAACAGCCGAAGTATCACTAAAGATATCAGAGGAGTGCACAATATCTCCGTCAGAAATTGTTAGCTCTTTTGGAGAGTAAAGTATGGGTGAAAATACCTGATCCCCAAGCTCGTATAAATTTAAATCGCCAAACTTCATTGGCTTAGATATAAACTTAAACTTGTCGATATTGCTTATTAACATGTCGTAATTTAGTGCAATGTTAAAGTTTCCATACCGTGCTCTTTTCTGAAGAAATGGAGGATAAAAGTCTTTTCTGATTATCACATATCTAATATTTCTGATCCTACATAAGTTGTAGAAAAGTTGCTCCCGCTTATTCACAATTGCTTCTCCGGCATCTTGATTTATGTAATGTGCGGGACTTGGCGTGTAAGTTGCAAGATTTGTGTATGCGGGAATGGGGGACAGAATATAGAACGGATCGGGCATATCATAGTTCTTGTTAGACCAATTATAAGTCTGATGCCAGTTAATTGTAGGCAGGACTGCTAAAGCACCAACCTCGTCCTTACCCTTTACATAATTTACCAAATCAAAATAATAATCCGGAACTTTATAAGGCTTATAATACGGATACAACTTCATATAAGGCAGAAACAGACTTAAAAAAGCAAAGGATAAAAGAGCTGTTAGTAACTTAACCCAATTGTTACGGACATATTTCTCAAATATCTTTGAAACTGAGTATGCAGAGAGTACAACAAATAGTATCTGGAGGATTCGATGAAATTTAAAATAATCTCTAAATATTCGAAAAAAGGGCGCCGCTGTCCACAAATAATTAAAGAAATCAAACGGATCGTGTGGTCCAAATCCAAGCAAGAGGAATAGAAGAAAGATGACCAGAAATACAATTATGTCTTTTCTCAATTTACTATTTTTTTCGCGGCCAACAAAGAACATGCTAGAAGCTGCAAGAATAAACATTAATACGTTCAAACCCAGTTCAATAGGAAAGAAGTGTTTTGGATATGACGGGCTAGAAAAATAGTTTTCTCTACTTAATATCAGTGCAAAGGCGTTGTTGCTTATTGCTGAGATATAACCAAGTATAGCATCAGTGTCAGATACCGAAGCCGTAAAACTTGCTAATCTCGAAACACTGCTAAATCCCCTGAGAATTGAAAACACCAACCAATAGGAATTTAATGATATGCCTAGTAACAGATTCTTCAAACAAAATATAAAAGTATTTTTCTTGTTATCAAAAAAAGTGAGATGGAAAAGAAGATAAAGGATAAAAAACAGCACCAGTAATATTGCACTTGCTGTATCGATAAAAGTAGCAGCGATCATTATGTAACACAAAACAAGTTTAATAAACGAATTTTCATGAAAGGCACGTAGGAAAAAATATATCCCTAACACCGAGAACATAGTTCCCCACAATATGTTAGTCACGGAAACAATGAACACCCTGTTTCCTGCGCTCGTAATAATAAAAGAAGATAATGTAAAGAAAGTAACAACAAGACTTAGTTTTCCTTTTGTGTCAATTAGATATTCTACAAGTGCAAATAGTGCAAACCACGAAACCAAGAGAACAACCGCAACCATACCGGCATTGCTCATAGCAGAGTTCAACTGATTGAGAAGCGCAGGTAAACCCATGGCAAGAGCATATGGGGTGAAAGTGCTTTCGAAACCTCCGTTATATCTGTCGTTCCATGCATAAGAGAACTCCTTATAAAGTTGGATCGCGTTTAAACCAAGATAAGAATCGGAGTTTGCGATTAGCCCTAATCCGTAGAAACTTTTGTAGACAGTGATCAGGCAGATTATTACTAAAACTATCAGAACACTATACCTTTTCATAAATCGCAAGATAGTTAGTGGTCAGTTCTTTCTTCTTATCGAGTCCATCAAGTAAATATAATAAGCAAAGAATGGGTACTACTATCGGAGATTGAAGGATGGTTAAAAACACTGATATACGCGGTGTCGGGGCCATACCGGGAATCAGATCCTTGATAAATTTACCGGTGCTTATAAATCTTCCACCGATAGGCGTCATATTAATAATTTTAAAGCCTGTTTCCTTGCCAAGTAACTCCAGAGCATAGTGAGTAAATCTAAAATAGTCATACGGGGTATCATGCTCTTCCCACGCCAAAGGGCAAGAAAGCCAAAGTTGTCCTCCTTTCTTAAGCAAACGGTTTAATTCATCAAGTGCCTTATGTGGATACTTTAGATGCTCCAACACTTGAGAACACAAAATATAGTCAAAGCTCGAATCTGGGCGCGGAATAGCATAGATTTCGGATTTAATATCTATTGACGAATAATCAAGTCCATAATCAGATTTACAAAAATCTTGAGATGTATAATTGCCTTTCTTAAACAATTTTTTATAAGGACAAGTTCCCGCACCAGCATCGAGCACGTTTTCCCCGGGTTTGATTTTGCTTGATAAATCCTGAGCGAACTTCGCCAATATATACTCTGGATAGTTAAGTATTTTTTTGAACTTAGATGCCCAAATATATCTTAATAGGTCATGTAACATTGCAGTATATCTCCTCAAGTTTACCCACTATACTATCTCATCGATATTTTTCAAACATTTCCTTTTTCGCTGCTGATGCACATTTCACCATAACGGGATCTAGCTTTAAAGCTCTTATTACTAAATTTTTTAAAGCTTCCAGATCACCGTATTTATATATGAATCCGTTTTTTCTATTTTTCACAATACTTTGGTTTCCATGATTATCGCTGGCAATTACAATCCTACCTTGCGCCATTGCTTCTAATATGGTGATGCTTAACATTTCCCACTCAGAAGATATTACTACGGCTAAGGCTCCGGAGATATATCTGTATTTCTCAGCACCCGTCTTTGTACCCACAAAAAAAACTCGATCTTCTAAATTTAATTCCTTAACTAATTTTCTAAGTCTCTCAAGTTCCGGCGTACCCTCTGAAGGATCAGTACCGGCCACAACATAGTAGACGTCAGGTATGCTCGGCAGTACCTTGATAATATGGTCTAAACTCTTTACAAGGGATATTCGACACATATTAAAAATATAAGGCTTGTCCATTTTTATCGACCCACAATCTTCAAAAGACTCGGTTCCCAAACCGTTAGGCAATATCCTGAACCTGTCTTCGGGCGCACACTTAAATATTAGGTCTTGTTTTTCCCATTCATTCAAAGCTATAAGAATATCTATCTTTCTCAAGTACCTTCTACCAAAAAGGTATTGCCAAAAATATTTACTAACGCCGTAAAGAGTAGGTGTAAACGGGTAGTACGGCGATACTTGAGAAAAACCACCATGAAACGTAACTACCACAGGTTTTTTATTGTGATATTTTGCAATAAGGTAGGTATGGGGATGAATGTTATAGTTTTGCAAATGAATAACATCCTCGTCTGCAGAAATTTTTGGAAACCAGGTACCCATTATGTTGAAATGTTCCGGAAATCTTTTGACAACTATCCCCTCGATAATTTCCTCGTTGGGTAAAGTGTTAAAGTCCGAAAAGTTACTCTTGGATGTATACACAGTGACTCTATGGCCGAGTTTAACAAGCCGTTTTGAAACTTCAAATGTTGCGTTCTCTATTCCGCCGCACGCTGGATAAAAATACGGGGTAACTTGTGCGATGTTTAGTTTCCTATGTTTCATGGTACTTATTGTAGCAGTAGTTTGCACTAAATATTCTTAATAATTTGAACCTGTTATCTTCTTCACTGGATACATGCTTATCAAACAAAATCTTAATGTAATCCCTACTAAATAAAGGGTTCTCAACAAATAGATACTCTTTAAAAATTGGTTTGAGGGGGCCACGTATCCATTTGTCCAGCGGTACGCCAAACCCACGCTTTTTTCTATGAGCAAAGTCATGTGAAAAATAACGTTCTGCAAGCATTTTTGTTAAATACTTGGTGATATTCCCGTGAATTTTTAGTTTATCCGGCAACGTAAAAGCATACTCGGAAAGTTGTTTATCTAAAAAGGGATTTCTCATCTCCAAAGAAGCTGCCATTGTAGCCTGATCTCCTTTAACTAAATAAAAATCCGGAAGTTGGATACTTGCGTCTAAATAGAGACATTTGTTAAGCGGCGTAAACATTTCACTTTTTTGATAAAAGTCACGGGCTTCTTGGAATATCTGCTCAAGACTAAAGGTACCTTCCCGCATCAGTTGGACATATTCTTCAGGCATAAAGCTACCGCTTCCAAATATGAACTGCCTTATATATAACGGCAAATCAAGTACTTTTAACTTATAAAGTGGGTTATCTTTTTTAAACAAACCGGCTAAATGCGAAACAAGCCAACTTATTTTTAATCTGTTAGCATAATCGATATATTTTTGTGCAGTATACTTTGTGTAGCCACCAAAGATCTCATCTCCCCCATCACCACTTAACACTACTTTGATTTTTTGTGACGCAATTTTGGAAATAAAATATAAGGGAATTATAGCCGCATCGGCAAAATACTCATCAATATAGTCATATATCTCGGTAAACAGTTTAGGCACATCACTATCTGCAAATTCGCAAGTATGTGTTTCGAAACCAACTTTTTCACATACATAATTTATATATTCTGTTTCATCTGCTTCTGGCGAATTCTTATAACTAACCGAGAAAGAACTGAAGTCGGCTCCAAGTTGTTTCATGTAATAAGATATGAGACTACTATCAACACCTCCGCTTAAAAAAATGCCTAACGGAACGTCTGACATTAGTCTTTTTTCTACTGATGATCGGAGAAGCCCATCAACTTTATCAAGCACCACACTTCGAGACTCAAGGCAGCGGTTTACCGCAAATTCGCTTAAATCCCAATATTTGTACGGTTTGCCAAGTTGCCATTTAGTAATATCAAACCGTACCACAGTTGCAGCCGGTACTTTATGTATTTCGTCAAAGATTGTAGATGAATGCGGAATATATCCATAAAACAAGAACTTGTGAAGCGACTGTTGGTCCAAAGTTAATTTGTTTCGTATCGCTTTTATTTTTCTTAATGCTTTAATTTCCGATGCAAAACAAAAAAAGTTGGTATCGAGATAATAATAGAGTGGTTTCTTGCCAAAACGATCTCTGGCTAACACAATGCTGTTGATATTCTTATCGTATATACCAAAAGCTGCCATGCCCTCTATGTTTTTACATAACTTAGTACCTTTTTCCTCGTAAAGATGGAGTAAAACTTCTGTGTCAGAATTGCCTTTAAATTTGTGTTTTCCAGTTAACCTTTTCTTGAGCGCTAAGTAATTATAGGCTTCTCCGTTAAATACAATACTTACACTGCCGTCCTCGTTTGACATTGGTTGATTACCTGCTGGACTCAGATCTATAATCGCAAGGCGAGTGTGACCTAAAATAACGTTGTTACTAACCAAATACGAAGTCAGATCAGGTCCTCTCTTGGTAAGAGTTTTAAGTGCACTCCTTATTTCGTACAAATCTTTCTCACTTGGGTTGCCGTTTCTATACACGATCCCAAAAATTCCACACATGTTATTTTTCCCCCACTACCGTTATTAACCTATTGTATATTGGAAAAAGTTTTTCAAGTAGATTAAAAACGTTACCAAAAGTTCTTACCTGTCTAATTCTAAAGCTATGTACTTCAAACAGTCTTTTAAGTCCAAAGTAGGAACAGACATTTTTGTGAGCGTACTTATTGCCCAATTGTGGATCAAGTTTTTCCATAAAATGTGGGGATAAAAATGAGTTAGTATGGAAATCATGCCCAGTATGCTGTGAAACAGGCTCCTGACCAAGCAAAAGCGAAAGAATATTATCAAAAGATGAGATGTTTTCGGTTGACAGTATAAAAATTCCACCAGGTTTTAGTACCCGATAAACTTCTTTAATCATGTGATCCTTATTCAATAAGTGTTCTATAACCTGATTTGACACCACCACATCAAACTTTTTATCAAAGGGAAACCTATCTTTTTCCAAATCGGCTTTATATAGACGTATTTTTTGTGAAAAATCACTTGGAAACAGGTCAATGCCACACAGCGTCACCTTGTCCAGTATATTTTTGAAAAGACGATGGGTCATTTCACAAGAACCACACCCTACATCCAAATACAGCTTTTTTCTTTTTGCACTTTGTACTTTTTTCTCTATTAATGACCTGATATAAGCTTCGTTATCGTCAAAGGCTTGCTGCATTTTCTTAACAAAATAGTTTTTTATCATAGTAGCTTGGACAAAGAATTTTCAAGTTTGCCCGTTATCATGTATTTGAAACCATCCACAAAACCGTATAAATAATACTTCATAAGGTCAAACCTCCCAAATCTCAACATCAAAAGAGAGTACAAAATCGGCCAACCCCAGCTAAAAAATACCAAAAAAACAATCTTTTGAAACCAATTACCATACCTCCTAACTATCAGCATGCGGTTTCGCATAAGACAGTATGCCTTTTGCTTAAATGCTCCACCCATATTACGAGGCGAATAAGCAGAATCTAAAATCACGTTGTGATAAGTTTTCGCTTTAATGTAGACACCACATTTGTATCCTGCTTTCTTAGCGCGATAGGCAAGATCAGGTTCTGTATAAGTTTGGATTATACTTTCATCAAAAATTCCGCATGTATTGAAGATCTCTCTACGAACCAGAAAGACATTAGGAATCCCGTCGGAGTCACACATTTCACTTTTTCCTTTTTTGTGAAAACCTACAGTTGTTTTGCCTGTAACAAGATTAACTTTTTGGAAATCCATATACTTTTGCTTCCCTTTATACAAATACATAGATGGGCCGATAATACCGTAGTTCTTGTATTTAACCAACGCATCCATGAGGTACTTTAACATTAATTTGTCGATTATATTGTCATCATCAATGAACAAAACGGCACTTCCTGAGGAATGTTTAATACCGCTGTTTCTGGTTGCTGACATCATTTGGTTTGAGTGATTTTTAAATATTTTTATTGGCAGCTCCGGAATAGAGTTTTCTTTAAGGTTTCGCGTCTCGTCGGATGAAGCGTCATCAATAATAACAACTTCAAAGGTAAACTTACCCTTTCTGGCTTTCTTTACCGACTCAAGACATCTTATTAAATCTTGATATCGGTTTCTGGTTGTTATTACAATTGATAAATCCACTAGCTTTGAGCTAAACCCTTTACACAAAAAAACTCAAACGCAGTATGTGGGAATCTGTAAGTATATATCTGGCTAATGACTGCTATACCAAACCAAAATAGTTTTGGCTTAAACTTAATTGATACTGTAAGATCGCCGTCCATAGAATCCTCTACCTCTTTTTCCTTTCGTAGACACTTTAATCCGGCCAAACCATTAAGTCTAAAGCCTAATTTTGTCAGGTCGCTGTAGTTCCAACCCGATAAGTGCTTTTGCATTGGATTACCATCTAACTCGGGCTGAGAAATGAAACCATTTGGGGTTGTAAGAATAACCTTCTTGCGCGCCCATTTTTCCGCTCTCTTGAGTAATTTATATACTTCTTTCTTGTCCATATGCTCGATTACGTCTATGAGAATTACTGCATCAAATGATTTTTCCGGAAAGTCAGCATCTTCCACTTTTGAGTTTATATACTTTGAGTGAATTCTCTTTTTCCGTGCACTTTTTATATAATCAGCAAAAGGTTCTAAACCAACAGAATACTTTATATTCTTGCATCTGGCTAAGGGAGAACTTGGTCCACAACCTACATCAAGTACAGAATCGCAATCTTGCAGAGATCTTTTTAGACACGATACTAAGGTGGGTACTATTTTTTCGATAATTGGAGAATTATAAAGTTTGTCGATTACTTTTTTTAGCATTTCTTGTGCTGTAATTAAATTTAATATGACTCGTGGCTTTGATGTACAAAGAGTAAACATATTTTTTGTAAAGATCTACCAGTTTAATAAGAAGCGCCGGTGGAACAAAGATTGTCATGAGAGAAAAAAACCAGAACTGAACGTTAAAAAGGTTAATCGGCCTATACTTTAGTAACATATAAACTTCGCGCAAAAGATACTTGTACCTTCCGTAATTTTTTATTTGAACCAACCCAACATAATTCATGGCTACGAATTTATTTATCATCTGCTCTCTAAAGCCCTTAAACTCCTTTCCAGGGTAAACGGACTGAAACATCTGTACCCAGCTTTCAAGTGGAGATTTATCATAAATCGAGGATATTTTTCTTGTTTGGCTAGTACTAATTCTTACTGCGATTGTGTAGTTATGTAGAAAAACAACCGGATATCTCTTAAATATGGATGCAAAGGGGTAAACGTGGCACGGAAATATATCGGGGTGAAAAGGTATATCAATATATTTACGTCTATAGGCCAAGCCACTTAACTGGTCCAGTGTAGAAAACATAACAATTACTTTGTTTATGTCATCCTTTGTTGTGAGTATCTCGTTGGAATCTTGATTTACCCTTCCTTTAAGACGGACAGGGATTGAGATAGAATCGTCAAACCAAAAGTACGGACGGGTAACAGCACCAACCTTCTCTGAAATCATAAAAGCTTCATAAGTTTCAAGAAGTGCGTTTTCAGCTAAAATATCATCCTGGCCCATCAAAAAAACAATATCTTTTGTTGCTTTTTTCTGGCACTCTTCGATATTTCTACTGTACCCAAGATTTTCTTTGTTTTTAAATAACTTGATCCTGCTATCAGTGCGCATTAATCTTTCAACAATCTTTACTGTGCTATCCTTTGAGCAATCGTCGATAATAACAAACTCAAAATTGTCAAAACCTTGTGAAAGCACACTTTTTATCGTGTCCTCGACAAGCGGAGCTCCGTTATAAGTAGGCATGCAGATGCTAAATGATAATTGATATTTAGTATTTTCTTTCATAAGCCGTAAAGTCCCAATAACGCATCTGAAAATATATTTTCCCAATTAAATTTTGATGCGTAGTTAACTGCGTTTTTTCTATAGCGCTTTAGTGCCTTGGTGTCACTAAGAAGTTTTATTATCTGAAGCGCCAGTGTCTTTGGTTTAAAATTCGTGACAATAAGTCCGCAGCTTTCCCTTACAATATCCTCGGCATTATAGGGAACGTCACTTACTATTACCGGGAGGCCACACCCTAGATACACCTTTAGTTTTGCAGGATCAGCAAAATATGTAAAATTCAAATCCCCATCTTCGTCGTATTTTTCATATAGCGCTATTCCCACCGCACAATCGGAGAGTTGTTCCTCTATCTGTTTATGCGATTTAATATAACCCAAAAACTTAACATCACTTAATACCCCCAGCTCAGAGCTAAGTTCTTTTAGTTTTTGCACGCAATCCCCCTGTCCTATAACCTCAAGTTTAATTTTTGGAATTGATTTTTTAATAATAGGAAGGGCTTTAATAACATACTGGATACCCTGTTTTTCTAAAACGTGCCCCATGAAACCAAGTTTAGCCTTATCAAAATTCATTAGCTTTGAGTGGTCTATCCGGTCAAACCAAATGCCTACGGGAACAACCTTGTGGTTACCACGTTCCCAACCAAAAAACTTTTTCCTTGCATCTGTCATCCTTGGCGAAAGGTTCCAAACTTCATAAGCATTACCGGCACAAATATAGTCCGCTTTGTGATATAAATAATTGTAGAAAATATTATTAAACCGATGTCGTTTATAATCGATCACGTAGTAAGCTACCTTATTCACAATTCCAAATTTTCTTAATATCAAACCGGAAAACGTGTTGAGACTATTGCTTCCTATGTATACATCCCAAAACCTATGGTTTTTTAAGACTACTGTAATTGTATAAAGCATGTCGTGAACGATCTTTATCAACAGGGGCATTTTGAATACTTTTGCATATTTTGAATATTTCAATACTCCATTTTCATAATACTCATAACCTGAGCCCTCAGACTGTTTATCATAAAAAAGCGGATGTCCGATAAACATCACTTTCTTAGCTTTATTTTTAACAAGATAATCTCTTAGATCTTGGGACGGTCCGGTCACAAATACATGGGAAGCAACAATAAAATTTTTCCCAAAGATAAATTCTTTTGCAAAGTCGTTCATAAGCTAACAAAGTATACAGTAGGACATTACTGCTTCCAACCTTTCCTACTAATCTCAGATGTTTTGAAAAAACTAAATAAATAACCGCGGCCATACTCCCACAAGGTTAGCTCACAAGCAAGGGGATGAAAAAACCACGCCAAATCAG
>Ga0172370_10003152_pt1 | contig 23128 bp, 24 predicted proteins | sample LakKiv5m_FD_114538 | JGI IMG/M metagenome (GOLD analysis project Ga0172370, IMG submission 114538) | Freshwater microbial communities from Kabuno Bay, South-Kivu, Congo - kab_022012_11.5m | ecosystem: Environmental > Aquatic > Freshwater > Lake | place: Democratic Republic of the Congo...
GACGCCTACAGCCTGCAGTACGGCACCAACGGCATGATCTACGACCAGATGATCAAGCAGCAGTGGACCGGCCCCGGCGACTACGCCTACGTCGGCGGCACGCCCCTGCCCACCGAGTTCGAGCAGCTCATCGGCCTCGTCGAGACCACCGACTACATGAACACCGCCTTCCCCAAGGTGGTCGCGGCGACCGACGTGATGGCCGCCGGCCTCGACACCTACGTGATCATCGACATCCGCACCAAGGACAAGTACGGCCCCGACGTCAACGGCGACTGGCAGATGGTGGCCAACGGCACGCCCGACTTCGCCGACGGCCACATCGAGGGCGCGATCAACATGGCCTGGGACGACGTGGTCGACTACGTCGAGACCAACCTGACCCCGGACGACAAGGTCCTGGTGGTCTGCTACACCGGCCAGGAAGCCGGCCACCCCGTCATGGCGCTGAACCTGCTCGGCTACAACGCCTACAGCCTCAAGTGGGGCATGAGCGGCTGGAACGCCGACTTCGACCTGTGGACGGCCGCCACGGGCGACACGTGGGCCGGCCAGTTCACCGCCGACCCCGACACGGGCAAGAACGCCGCCGGCGACTACCCCGTGCTCGAGACCGGCGAGGCCACCGCCGAGGACATCCTGCGCGCCCGCGTCGACGCGCTGCTGGCCCCCGGCACGACCCGCATCCTCGATGCGGCCTCGGTGTTCGCCGCTCCCGAGGACTTCTACATCGTCAACTACTGGTCCGCCGCCGAGTACCTGGCCCCCGGCCACGTCGTGGGCGCTCACCAGTACACGCCCAAGGCCAGCCTGAAGACCACCGCCGACCTGGCCACCCTGCCCACCGACCAGAAGATCGCCGTGTACTGCTACACGGGTCAGCAGTCGTCGCAGGTGGCCGCGTTCCTGACGGTGCTGGGCTACGACGCCTACAGCATCAAGAACGGCACCAACGGCATGATCTACAGCCAGATGACCGCCCAGAAGTGGACGGCGCCCGGCGACTACGCGTACGTGCAGTAACGGACCGGCCGCGGGCGTCCCGGTCGGCGGCGATTCGCTCCCGCCGCCTCCGCGGCGCCCGCGGCTCGTTCCGCTCGCCCCAGCGCCCCCTTCGCCCGGAAGGAGCCCCCGAACCATGACCTTCGCACGAACCCTGGCCCTGTTGGCGTCGGTGCTGCTCGCCACGCTCGCCTGCAGCGAGGCTCGTGTCGGGTCGCTCCCCGAAGCCTCGGAGGCCGCACGCTGCGACAACTGCCACTTCGGCCCCGACGCGACGGGGCCCCTGACCGACCTGCGGGGCACCCGCGACGGCGCGGCCCTGGGCGCCCATGCCGTGCACCTCGCGCCGCTGCGCGCGGCCGCGCTGGCCTGCGGCGACTGCCACCGGGTCCCCGCCGGGGTCGACGCGCCGGGCCACGTGGACGACGGCCTGCCGGCCGAGGTGGTCTTCTCGGGACGCGCGGTCACGGGCGGGCTCGTCCCCGCCTACGACCCCGTCACCCGCACGTGCTCTGCCGTCTGGTGCCACGGGGGCGCCTTCACCGGCGGCAGCGTGGCCGCCCCGGCCTGGAACGACGCCAGCGGCCGGTCGCGCGTGTGCGACGCCTGCCACGCCTCGCCGCCGCCCGCCCCGCACACCTCCGAGACCGACTGCGACGCCTGCCACGACAACGTGGGCCCCGACGGCGCGCTGCTGGACCCCGCGCGGCACATCGACGGGACGGTCGACGTCAGCCGAACCTGCACGGCGTGCCACGGCCAGCCCCCCGTGCCACCCCACCCCGCCGCCGACCCCGCCCGCCGTAGCCTTGGCGAAGGAGGGTGCGCCACCTGCCACGCGGCCTTCGACGCCACCGGCGCGCTGGACGACCGCCACCGGAACGGCGCGGTGGACGTGCACGTGCAGGCCGCCTGCACCTCGTGCCACGGCGCCCCGCCCGCACCGCCCCACCCGGCCGACGCGGCCTGCGGGCGCTGCCACCCGGGCTTCGACGACGCCGGCAACGTGACCGGTTCGACCCACGGCGACGGCTCGATCGACCTGACCACGTCGTGCACCGCGTGCCACGGCAACCCGCCGGCCGCACCCCACGTACAGCAGGACGACTGCGCCCGGTGCCACGCGGCCTACACCGACGACGCCCTCGACGCCAACCACCGCGACGGCGCCCTCGACCTGCGGCACGAAACGGCGTGCGCCGCGTGCCACGGTTTCCCGCCGGCCGCCCCGCACCCCGCCAGGCCCGACTGCAGCGCCTGCCACGCGGGGTTCGACGCCGACGCCGACCCCGTGGGCGCGATGCACCCCGACGGCGCCCTCGACGTGGCCACCACGTGCGCCTCGTGCCACGGGAACCCACCGGCCGCACCCCACCTGCCCCGCACCGACTGCGCCAGCTGCCACGCCGCCTACGACGCCGAGGGCGCCCTCGACGACGACCACCGCGACGGCGCCCTCGACCTGGTGCACGCGACGGCCTGCGCGGCCTGCCACGGCTTCCCGCCGGCGGCCCCGCACCCCGCGCGCCCCGACTGCAGCGCCTGTCACCCCGGCTTCGACGCCGAGGGCACACCCGCCGGCGCCCACCCCGACGGCGCCCTCGACGTGGCCACCACGTGCGCTTCGTGCCACGGGAACCCGCCGGCCGCACCCCACCTGCCCCGCACCGACTGCGCCAGCTGCCACGCCGCCTACGACGCCGAGGGCGCCCTCGACGACGACCACCGCGACGGCGTCCTTGACCTGGTGCACGCGACGGCCTGCGCGGCCTGCCACGGCTTCCCGCCGGCGCTGCCGCACCCGCCCCGCGCCGACTGCAGCACCTGCCACCCCGGCTTCGACCCGGCCGCCGACCCCCTGGGTGGGCACCCGGACGGCGAGCCCCAGGTGGTCACGTCGTGCGTGTCCTGCCACGGCAACCCGCCCGGCGCGCCGCACCTGCAGCGCCCCGACTGCGTCACCTGCCACGCGGTCTACGACGCCCTGGGCGCCCTCGACGACGACCACCGCGACGGCAGCCTCGATCTCGTGCACGCCGCGGCGTGCGGGGCCTGCCACGACTTCCCGCCAGCGCTGCCGCACCCGGCGCGCACCGATTGTGCCACCTGCCACCCCGGCTTCGACGACCAGGGCACCCCCATCGGCACCACGCACGTGGACGGCACCGTCGACGTGGGCACCAGCTGCCTGCTCTGCCACGGGAACCCGCCCGGCGCGCCCCACCTGCAGCGCACCGACTGCGCCACGTGCCACCCGGTCTACGGGGCCGACGGGCTGCCCGGCGACGGCCACCGCGACGGCCAGATCGACGTGGAGCCCGCCGAGGCCTGCACCGCCTGCCACGGCTACCCGCCCACCACCGGGACCCACCCGGCCGACGCCACCTGCGTCACGTGCCACGCCCAGACCGTCGACGCCGACGGCCGGCTGAAGCCCGCGGGTGCCCACTTGAACGGGGTCGTCGACGAATAGGAGCCCGTCGAGGACGGGATCACCCGAAGAGAACGCCGCCGTCAGAACCCGGCCGAGATCTCGACCGTGACCAGCTGGCCCGTGGTGTCGAAGTCGTAGGACGTGGACCACTGGCGCACCCACTGGTACGCCAGGGTCGCGCCCACCCGGGTGCCGCCGAAGCGGTGGACGAAGGCCAGCGATGCCGTCGGCCCCAGGCGCCGATCCTCGCGATCGTCGGCCGTGGCCAGGCCCGCGCTGTCGACCGCCGGCCAACCCGAATAGCGGAGCGTGCGCCACTCGCCACCCGCCAGCAACGACAGGCCGTAGGGCAGCACCTGCTTGAGCTTCACGTACACGCGATGACCGCCGGCCAGGAAGTCGGTGGTCAGGAACGCGAACTGCGCCTGGGTCAGCCGGGTGGGCAGCAGCGCACTGGCCGAGAACAGGTGGCGCCACGAGTAGTCGGCCTGCAGGCCACCCGTGGCCCACAGCCCCTGGCTGACGTGAAGGCCCGCGTCGATCTGCGACTCGGTGCGCTGCGGGCGTCCCGTGCCCTGCCCGCCCTTCAGGCCGGGCAGGTAGCGCAGGCCATAGGCCACGCGCGGCGTGAGGGTGGTGCGCGACGGCAGCGTGAAGCGCACCTGGCCCCGCGGCATCAGGTCGAGCGAATCCGAGACGGGGTCGTCGTAGAAGCGCCGGTAGCGCACGTCGGCCGCCACCTGCCAGGCCAACCACGGCAGGGGCTCCAGGGTCAGGGCGGCGGTCAGCCGCGGCCCCACGAAGTTCAGCGAGCTGTAGGCGTCGTCGTTCCGCAAGGTCTCGACCGCCGCCACCAGCGCCAGCTCGTTCTGATCGTCGTCGCCCCAGGCCGGGTTCGCGATCACCCGCAGCGTGTGCGCGCTGGACGACAGGTCGGTGTGCTCGGTGTAGAGCTCGGCCGAACCGTCGTAGTCGACGGTCCAGTACGTGGCGAAGTCGACACCCGCGCGCAGGCTGGGCACCAGGGCGTGGTCGGCGGCCGCCGTGCGCGAGAAGTAGACGTTGTCCGACCAGGCGTGCCCCAGGCCTGCCGAAGCGCTGATCTCCTGAGCCCGCGCCGGCCCGCCGATGCTCCCGAGCGCCAGCGCCAGGGCCACGCCCCAACGCCCGCTCGCGGAGCGGCCGCGCCGTCTCATGGCGCGCCCCGCTGCCGGCGCTCGCCGCCGCGCTCTCCGTCTCCGCCGCCGCCGTGCCGACCCATGGTGCCGTCCCCGCCGCCCCGGTGCCCCTGCCCGCCCTGGATCTTCCAGCGGCCGCGGAAGCGGTGCTCCTGCCCGTCCTGCAGCCCGTCGCCATCGCGATCGACGAAGGCGGGCTCGGCCCCGTCCGCCGGAGGGGCGGTCGGCGGGTCCGACGTCCCCTTCGCCTCGGCGGCGGGTACCTCGGGCGACGAGGGCTCGTCGGCCGCCGCCGGGCGGGCACTCAGGAGGGAGGTGGACAGGAAGAGGAGGGAGAGCACGAGAGGGGTTCGCATGATCGGACCTCGTGCCCCGGGGAGCGCGGGGCTCCCCGGGGAGTCGTCGTTCGCGTGCCTACTGGCCGCGCTTGCCCTGGCGCGTCTGCGCCTGGCTCCCGTCGCAGGTGCCGGTCCCGGTGCCCGTGCCGTTCGGCACGCCGTCGCCCGAGCCCGCACCGCGCAGCGCCTTGCCCTGGCCCTTGGCCAGCCCCTGGCCGCCGTCCTGGCCCAGGCCCTTGCCCTGGCCCTGGCCGTCCTGCTTGCCCTGGCGCTTCGCGAGGCCCTGGCCGTCGCCCTTGCCGTGGCCCTGGCCCTTGGCGGTGCCCAGGCGACGTCCGGTGCCGTCGGCCGGCTTCTCGTCGCAGATGCCGTCGCCGTCGGCGTCGACGAAGGCCGAGCCCACGTTCGCGCCACTGCCCTCGGCGCCCTGCCCCACGCCCTTGCCGAACCCCGCGCCCTCCTCCGCGAAGGCCAGGGTCGAGAGGCCGGTCAGGGCCGCCACCACGAACAGGTTCCGTACGGTCGTCTTCATGAGCCACCTCCTGCCGTCACGCTCGCGTCGGCCCGCCCATCGGGTCGACGCTCTCGGTAGATTGCACGAGGCGTGCCAGGTGCTCCGGTTCGGCCATGACCTCTCGTCTTCATTGACTTCTCTTCCCCGCGGACCGCTCACGCGCCGCCCGCACCGGGGCCGGAGCTCGACGTTTTCGTCGAGGTCTCGACGAACGCGTCGAGGGCCGTGGGCAGGCCGTGCTTGCGCAGCTTGTACCGCACCGCGCGCTCCGACAGGCCCAGCTCGCGCGCGGCGGCGCTCTGGTTGCCGGCGTGACGCGTCAACGCGTCCAGCAGCAGGCCCCGCTCGATCTCGGCCAGACGATCCTCCAGCCCCTGCCCGCCCGCGGGGGCTGCCGGGCCGGCCCCCTCGACGGGGAAGTCGGCGGGGCCCAGCAGCGGGCCTTCGGCCAGCACCAGGGCTCGCTCGACCAGGTTCTCGAGCTCGCGCACGTTGCCCGGGAACGCGTACCGCGCCAGCGCGGCCAGCGCCTCGTCGCCGACGCCCACGATGCCGGTGGCGGACAGGTCGGCGTGCTTGCGCAGGAAGTGCGCGATCAGCGGCCGCAGGTCGTCGGGACGCTCGCGCAGAGGCGGCGTGCGCACCGTGACCACGTTGAGGCGGTAGTAGAGGTCGCCGCGGAACCGGCCCGCCGCGATCAGCTGCTCGAGGTCGCGGTGCGTGGCTGCGATGACGCGCGCGTCGGCCTCCAGCGGCTGCGTGCCGCCCACGCGCTCGAAGCGCCCGGTCTGCAGCACCGTCAGCAGCTTGACCTGCACCCCGAGGGGGATGTCGCCCACCTCGTCCAGGAAGAGCGTGCCGCCCTTCGCGAGCTCGAAGCGCCCCTTCTTCTGGCCCGCGGCGCCCGTGAACGCGCCGCGCTCGTGCCCGAACAGCTCGGACTCGATCAGCGACTCGGAGAGCACGGCGCAGTTCAGGGTCACGAAGGGCCCGTCGCGGCGGCTCGAGAGCTGGTGGATGGCCCGCGCGACCACCTCCTTGCCCGTGCCGGACTCGCCCAGGACCAGCACCGAGGCGCGCGTGGGGGCCACCTTCCGCACGAGCGCCTTCACGTCGGCCAGCGCCCGGCTCGTGCCCACCAGGCCCGTGAAGGCGTCGGCCTCCTGCACCGCCTCGCGCAGCGAGCGGTTCTCGCGGGCCAGCGCGGCCTTCTCCAGCGCCTTCTCGACCAGCACCTCCAGGCGCGCCAGGTCCACCGGCTTGGCCACGAAGTCGTAGGCACCCGCCCGCATGGCGCGCACGGCGTCTTCGACCGTTCCGTAGGCGGTCAGCACGATGCCCTGCACGTGGGGTGCCGCCGCGCGCAGTCCCGTCAGCAGCGCGATCCCGTCGGGACCGCCGAGCCGCAGGTCGGTGAGCAGCACGTCGATCCCGTCGGGCGCGGCTGCCTCCCCGGCTTCGGCCGCCGACGCCGCCTCGACCACGTCGTACCCGCGCTTCCGCAGGAAGCCGGCCAGCGTCCTGCGCTGCGCCGCGTCGTCCTCCACCAGCAGCAATCGTCCCCGGCTCGATCCGTCCATGAGCCCTCCGCCGTCGACCGTCATGCCCCGCCGAGGCGCGGGAGCCGCACCGTCGCCGTGGTCCCGCGACCGGGCGTCGACGCGAGCTCGAGGCTACCGCCGTGTGCCTCGGCCAACCGCCGCGCCAGGGGCAACCCCAGGCCGGTGCCGGTCGCCTTGCTGGTCACGAACGGCGTCACCGCGCGCGCCACGGCCGCCTCGTCCATCCCCGGCCCGTCGTCGACCACGCCCACCGTGAACGTGCGCTCGTCGACCGACGCCTCGACCCGCACCGTCCCGCCGCTCGGCACCGCCTCGAGCGCGTTCGCCACCAGGTTCGCCAGCACCTGCCCGAAGCGCCGTCGATCGACGACCACGTCGCCCTCGCCCGTGACCGTCGACACCAGGGACTTCTGGTCGCCCCGAGCCCGGAGCACGAACGGCGCCAGCACCTGCCGGACCAGCTCGCGGGGATCGTGCGGCTGCCGCTCGAGCACCAGCGGTCGCCCCAGGTCGAGGAACTCGGAGACCACGCGCTCGACACGGTCCGCCGAGTCGACCGCCACCTGCACGAGCTCGGCGAACTCCCCGCGCTCGGCCTCGGCGACCTGGAACTCGTTCCGGAGCCGCTGCAGGGCCATCCCGATGGCGTTCAGCGGGTTTCGCACCTCGTGGGCCACCGTGGCCGCCAGCTGCCCCAGCGCCTGCCAGTGGCGGTGGTCGTCCTCCCGGCGCTGCAGCTCGGCCAGGTGCTCGCGCCTCCGCCGCTGGGCGCGCGCCAGCACCCAGGCCAGGGCCAGGCTCAGCGCCACCGCGGCCGCCAGCACGGCGACCATGACCAGGTGCCGCAGCTCGATACGCGCTCGAAGCTCCGCGAGCTGCGAGGCGTCCTGCCCGATGCGCACGACCGCGCGCGACCCGTCGCCCAGCTCGAGCGACCCGAGGGTCTCGAAGACCGGGCCGCGCTCTGGGCCGGACGCCAGCAGCCGGCTGGACAGGCGCCCGGCCGGGGGCTCCAGCGCGGCCGCCAGGGCCGGGTCGTCGTGCCAGGCCGACAGGATCCCCGGGTGCGGCGACGACGCCAGCAACCCCGTGGCGTCCTGCAACACCACGTACAGCAGGGCGGCCCCCTTCAGGCCAGACAGCAGCGGCCCCAGCCCCACCTCGCGCCGCAGCCGGTCCAGGCCGGCACGCGCCCGGCACACGATCGTGCCCGGCGACCTGGACGGCGACGAGCAGAACAGGCCGAGCTCCCGCGCCAGCCCCTGGTCCACGAAGCCGGGGTCGTCGGCCGACGCCACCTCGTCGATCAGGGCACGTCGACGAGCCTCGGGGACCGGGCCGAAGCAGCCCCGCAGGCCCGACGCGTCACGGGTGACCCACACCCGCAGCCCCGGTACGCGGGCCAGCGCCGCCTCGCAGTCGCCGTCCGCGGGCGCCGGCCCGAGCAGGTCGGCCACGTCGAGCAGGCCCCCGGCCGTCATCGAGTACACCAGGTCGGTGGCCCGCGCCGCCTGCTGCGCGCTCTCGCGGACCAGCAGTCCGATCAGCGCGGCGTCGGCCTCGTACAGGGCGCGCACGCTCTCGATCTGCCGATCCTGCTCGACCCGCGTGGTCACCCCCAAGGCCAGGGCCAGGGCCCCGACCACCACGGGCAGCCACCACGCACGGCTCGACGCAGCTTCTGGCGACCTCACGAGGGCTTCGCCCTTTCCCACGAGTCGCTACCGGCCAGTATCGAAGGCCCGCGCCCGTGGGTCAAGCGGAGCCCGGCTGGACAACCCCCCCAACCGCGCGCTACAGTCCCGCGCGACCTGCCACGGAGCGACCCATGGACGCCGTCCTCCTCGCTCGCCTGCAATTCGCCCTCACCATCGGGTTCCACTTCGTCTTCCCGCCCCTCACCATCGGCCTGGCGTGGCTGCTGGTGGTGACCGAGTGGCGGGGCTGGCGGCGCGCCGACCCGGTGTGGGTGTCGGCCTCGCGCTTCTTCGGCAAGGTGCTGGCCCTCACCTTCGCCGTGGGCGTGGCCACCGGCATCGTCATGGAGTTCCAGTTCGGCACCAACTGGGCCAGCTACTCGCGCTTCGTGGGCGACATCTTCGGCGCGCCCCTGGCCGCCGAGGGCGTGTTCGCCTTCTTCCTCGAGTCGGGCTTCCTCGGCCTGTACGTGTTCGGCCGCGGCCGCGTGTCCAAGGGCCTGCACTGGGTGTCGATCCTGATGGTGGCCCTCGGCTCCACGCTGTCGGCGTTCTGGATCATCGTGGCCAACAGCTGGCAGCAGACCCCGGCGGGCTTCGTGTTCAACGAGGCCACGGGCCGCGCCGAGCTGGTCAGCTTCGCCAAGGCCGTGTTCAACCCCTCGACCATGCACCGCTACCACCACACCGTGGCCGCCTCCATCGTGGCGGGCGCCTTCCTCATGGCCGGGTTCTCGGCGTGGCTGCTCCTGAAGGGGCGCGCCGTCGAGGTCGCGAAGCGCACGCTGTCGGTGTCGCTGTGGTTCGGGCTGGTGGCCGCCGTGCTCACGGCCTTCCCCTTCGGGCACCACCACGCGAAGCAGGTCGCCGCCACGCAGCCGGCCAAGTTCGCGGCCCTCGAGGGGCTCTACACCTCCAGCGACGGCGGCGCGCCCCTGGTGCTCTTCGCCCTGCCCCACACCCGGCCCCCGACGCTGAAGGCCACCGTCGAAATCCCGAACCTGCTGTCGTGGATGGCCTTCGGCGACACCAACGCCCCCATCAAGGGCCTGCCCGAGATCGAGGCCGACTGCGCGGCCCAGTGCGCCGCGGGCCACCGGCAGTTCTGCGGCGGCTGCACCCCCAAGGGCGCCGAGCTGTGGCTGTCGTTCGTGTCGTTCCACAACATGGTGCTGCTGGGGGGCTGGTTCATCGCGCTCACCGCCTTCGCGCTCTTCCTCCAGTGGCGGAAGCGGCTGCACGCGTCGCGCCCGGTGCTCTGGGCCATCGCGCTCTCCACGCCGCTGCCCGTGGCCGCCTGCGAGCTCGGCTGGATGGCCGCCGAGGTGGGTCGCCAGCCCTGGATCGTCACGGGGCTCCTGAAGACCCGAGACGCCGCGTCGGTCACCGTCGGCGCCGGCGAGATCCTCGCCTCGATCGTGATGTTCGGGCTCATCTATGCCGCGCTTGGCGCCCTGTGGCTCTTCCTCTTGAAGAAGAAGCTCGACGCGGGACCGGACTTGTCCGCCGAAGCCTCGGCGAAGGCGGAGGTGACGGAATGACCCTCGAGCTGCTGCAGGTCGCCTGGTTCGTGCTCTTCTTCGTGCTGATCGCCGGCTACGCCATCCTCGACGGGTTCGACCTGGGCGTGGGCGTGCTCAGCCTGTTCAACCGGAGTGACGCCGAGCGGCGCCTGTACGTGAACGCCGTGGCGCCGGTCTGGGACGGCAACGAGGTGTGGCTGCTCACGGGCGGCGGCGCACTGTTCGCGGCCTTCCCGCCGGTCTACGCCACGGTGTTCAGCGGCTTCTACCTGGCGCTGATGCTGGTGCTGCTCGGGCTCATCCTGCGAGCGGTCTCGATGGAGTTCCGCGGCAAGGTCGACGACCCGCGCTGGCGCCGCGTGTGGGATCTGGCCTTCGGCGTGGGCAGTCTGCTGCCGGCCCTGCTGTTCGGCGTGGCGGTCGGGAACCTGCTGCGCGGCCTGCCCCTCACCCAGGTCACCGACCTCGCCGGCACGCGCCCTGCCCTGAGCGGAGTCGAAGGGGTCGAGTTCGCGGGCAGCTTCTTCGGCCTCTTGAACCCGTTCTCGCTGGTGGTGGGCCTCACCGGCCTCGCCATGTTCGTGACCCAGGGCGCGCTGTGGCTCGCGCTGAAGACCGACGGGGCCCTGCGCGAGCGCCAGCAGGTGATGGCCCTGTGGGGGATGATCGCGTGGGGCTCGCTGTTCGCCGTCGCGACCGTCGCCTCGATCTTCGACGCACCCGCCCTGCACGGCGCCACGCTGACGAACCCCCTCTTCTGGTCCTTCCTGGTCCTGTTCGTGGCGGCGCTGACCCTCGTCCCCGTCCTCGCAGGGCGCCGTCCGATCCCGGCCTTCCTGGCTTCGTCGACCGCCATCGCCGCCCAGATCGGGCTGGCGGCCACGGCCCTCTTCCCGAACCTGGTGCCCTCCCGTGACGACCCCGCCCTGTCGCTGACCCTGTGGAACGCCTCGTCGACCCACGGCACGCTCGTCACCATGCTGATCATCGCGCTGCTGGGCGTGCCCGCCGTGCTGGCCTACACCGTGGTCATCTACCGCGTGTTCCGCGGCAAAGTGGTGATCGACGAGCACTCGTACTGATCCGGCGAAGCCCGCTCAGCCCCAGACGCGGAACACCGTGGCCAGCGAGAAGCAGACGCCAATGACCACGAACAGGATGCCGGTGGCCAACCGGGCCCAGCGCTCCAGGCGCGCGCTGAGGATGGCGAAGCCCAGTACCGGGACGGCGGTGCCCACGCGGTAGACCAGCGGGAGCACCACGCCCGACCGCTCCTTCACCGCCAGCGGCAGCAGGCTGCCGAAGAACAAGGCCGCCGACACCGGGCAGAACGTCAGGGCGAACACCACGCCGAGCAGCCCCGCACCCCACACGCCGGCGCGTTCCACCCGGCCCTGCAGTTTCTCGGCTACCCAGCCCCGGCCGCGAGGAAGGCTCACGAGGTCCAACAGGAACCCCGCAGGGGCGCGCCGCCGTCATCTTCGCCACGTGCGTGGGAGATGTAAATTCGGTCTTGCACATATGCGGCTGTATGGATATATCGCGAGGACTGGAGGAGAGCATGCGTGACCTCGTGACCGTGTTCAAGGCGCTGGCCGACGAGACCCGCCTGCAGATGCTGGCCCTGCTCCTGCGGCACGGCGAGCTGTGCGTGTGCGACCTGGAGCACGTCCTCGGGGTGTCGCAGTCCGCGTCGTCGCGACACCTGAAGACGCTGCTGCAGGCGGGCCTGCTCGACTACCGCCGCCGCGCCGTGTGGGTGCACTATCGCGTGGCCGACGATCTCGGCGCCGAGCGCACGATCGTGCTCGACGCGGTGAAGCGCCTGCTCGATGCGGGCGCGATGGCGGACCTTTACCAACGGTCTGCCGACGGGCGGCAGGCCAAAGAGCGCGGAACCTTCTGCGCGGGAGAACGCCCATGACCCCGCACGAGCAAGGCGTCGCGGCCCGCCTGTCGTTCCTGGACCGCTACCTCACGCGGTGGGTCTTCGCGGCCATGGCCGTGGTCGTTGGCGGCGGCTACCTCTTCCCCGGCGTCGTCCCCTTCATCAACCAGTTTCCAGGTGCTCCTGTACTCGGTCTACGCGTGGGTCTTCATCACGGTGGTCCCCACGTGGTCCGGGCTCGAAGGCGTGGCGGTGAACATCACCATCGGCGAGATCGCGAAGAGCGTGTTCCTCTACCTGCGCGGGCCCTTCCTGACGGGCGCGGCGTCCACCAGCTTCGAGCTGGCCATCGCCGTCGCCGTGGCCACCTTCGGGCTGCAGCACGGCGCCGCGTTCGCCGCCATGATCGAGCCACTGGTGGAGGTGCCGGCGCTGATCGCGTTGAGGGGAAAAGCGCATGAGAGGCGTGCTGTTTTTGTGCGTGGCCAACTCGGCGCGCAGCCAGATGGCGGAGGGCATCGCGCGATCCCTCGCCCCCGCGGGCGTCCGCGTGTGGTCGGCGGGCTCGCGTCCCACGGTGCAGGGAGAGCAGGCGCGGCTGGTGGCCTTCCGCGCCGTCCGAGACGAGCTGACGGCGCGGATTCGCGCGCTGTTCCATCCTGAGACGTAAGGAGTCCGCCATGGACGTGAAGGTCCTCGGAACCGGGTGTGCGAAGTGCAACCAGCTTTACGCCGAAGCGCAGAAGGCCATCGCGGACGCCGGCGTCCAGGCCACGCTGACCAAGGTCGAGGACGTGCAGGAGATCCTGGCGCACGGCGTGATGGCAACCCCCGCGCTGGTGGTGGACGGCCAGGTGAAGGCGAGCGGACGGGTCCCGGGCGCGGCCGAGATCGCCGGCTGGCTGTCCCCTTCCAAGGAGTTGCCGGTCGTCGTCACCGATCCCTGCTGCGGGCCGGCCGAAGCGAGCGCCGCCTGCTGCTGCGGCGGCGGCGCGCAGGCGGCCGAGAAGCCGTGCCCGTTCAAGAAGGCCTTGCCCTGGATCCTGATCCTGGCGGCGGTGGCGATCGGCCTGTACGCCGCGCTGTCGCCGTCGAGTCCCGTGCCCGTACCTGCGGCGCCTGCGCCCACGACCCAGCCGGCGCAGGCCCGGTGAGGCCGGCCATGCAGGAGCGTTCCTACGCGTGGCAGGACGGCGTGGTCCGGACGGGCACGGACGAGGTACCACGTCTTCGGACCGCGCTCTCGACGCGGGATCGGTTGGGTTCGTGGGCCGCGCGCTGGGCCATCGGCCGCATGGACTACAGCGTCGCGCCCGGCCTGTACGCCGTGGGCGATCCGACGCCGGAGAGCCCCGTGCTGGTTTCGGCCAACTACAAGCTGAGCGTCGACCGCCTGCGGTCGGTGCTGGCGGGCCGTCACGCCTGGGTGCTGGTGCTGGACACCAAGGGCATCAACGTGTGGTGCGCGGCGGGCAAGGGCACGTTCGGGACCGAGGAGATCGTGCGCCGCGCGCAGGCCGCCGGCCTGGAGCGCGTCGTGTCACACCGCACGCTGATCGTGCCGCAACTGGGAGCCCCGGGTGTCGCAGCCCACGTGGTGAAGCGGGAGTGCGGCTTCCGCGTGGCGTATGGTCCCGTGCGGGCCGAGGACCTGCCGGCCTTCCTCGACGCCGGGATGAAGGCCACGCCCGAGATGCGGCGCGTGCTCTTCGGCCTGGTGGACCGCGCTGTACTGATACCGGTCGAGCTGGTCACGGGCGCGAAGGCAGCCCTGCTCATTGCCGCGGCGCTCTTGTTGCTGGGCGGTGTGGGGCGCGACCTCTACTCGCTCGCGGGCGTTCGCGGGGTGGGCCTGCCGAGCGCGGGCCTGTTTCTCTCGACCTTCGTGCTGGCCTCTGCCCTGGGGCCCATCCTGCTGCCGTGGCTTCCCGGCCGGGCGTTCGCGGTGAAGGGCGCCGTGCTGGGTGTGCTGGTGGCAGGGACCGCCGGCGCGCTCGCGCTGTCTTGCGGATGGCCGTTGGCAGCGTTCCACGCGGTGGCATGGGGCCTGATCGTGCCGGCTCTGTCCAGCTTCACGCTCATGAACTTCACGGGAGCCAGCACCTACACGTCGCTCTCCGGGGTGCTGAAGGAGATGCGGCTTTCGCTCCCGATCCAGGGAACCGCCGCGGGCGTGGGGCTGGTCCTGTGGCTCGTCGGCCTGTTCTTCCCCTTCGGGGTGCGCCCATGAGGTACCTGGCCAACGTGGTGACGCTGGAGTACGACGCCGGTCTCTGCACGGGCTGCACGAACTGCACGCTGGTCTGCCCCCACGCGGTGTTCCGCATGGAAGACAAACGGGCTGCGCTGGTCGACCGGAACGCCTGCATGGAGTGCGGTGCGTGCGCGCGCAACTGCGAGCCCGGCGCTATCAAGGTCCGCGCGGGCGTCGGTTGCGCCGCGGGCGTGATCAACGGCTGGCTGGCCGGGTCCGGTCCGTCCTGCGATTGCTCGGACGGCTCCTCGTGTTGCTGATCCGCGTCCCGACGCGAACCGGGACCGCGATCCCGCGTTCGGGCCGATCTCAGCAGGCATCCGACGTGGGCAACGGGTGGTCGCGGTGCACCAACTCGGCGACCACGTCGTCGATCGGGTTCAGCACGACCTCGCGGGGCGTGCCGCGCTGCACCAGCCGTCCGTCGACGAAGACCAGCATGGTATCGGCCATCGAGCAGGCTTCGTGCAGATCGTGCGTCACCAGCACCACCGGGATGTCGAGGTGGCGCATGACGTCGCTGAGGCACAAGCGCATCGCGACGCGCGTGGGGTGATCGAGCGCCGAGAACGGCTCGTCGAGCAGCAGCGCGTGCGGTCGGCCCACGATGGCGCGCGCGAGCGCAACGCGTTGCTGCTGCCCCCCCGAAATCTGCGACGGCCGGCGCTCCTCGAGGCCGCCCAGCCGGAAGAGCTGGACGAGCTCGGCCACGCGCGCCCCGCGCCTGGCGGGGTCCTGCCCCGGGGCGCCGAACTCGATGTTCTGCCGCACGGTCAGGTGCGGGAACAGCGAGTGCCCCTGGAAGACGACCCCCAGGCGCCGCCCCTGTGGCGGCACGGTGCCACGGCGGTCCGCCGCGTCGAAGAACACGCGCCCGTCGAGCGCGACCCGCCCGGCGTCGGGCGCCAGCAGCCCCGCGAGCATCTTCAGCGTCAGGGTCTTGCCCGCCCCCGACGGGCCGAAGATCACGCTGATCCCCGGCCCCAGATCGAAGGCCACGTCGAGCTCGAAGCCCTTCAGGCGCTTGACGAGGTGGGCCGACAGGCGGGGGGTCACCATCGCACGCGCCCCAGCTTGTGCGCGGCGTACAACAGCGCCGCCGAGGCCAGCGTCAGCACCGCCACCAGCCCGTGCGCCCGGCCCCAGTCGCCGCTCGAGGCCGCGCTGTAGATGGCCAGGGGCATGGTGTCGGTGCGCCCCGGGATGTTGCCCGCCAGCATCAGCGTGGCGCCGAACTCGCCGATGGCCCGCGCGAACGCCAGCGACACGCCCGCCAGGATGCCGCGCCGGGCCAGCGGGAGCACGACGCGTAGCGCCGTCTGCAGCTCGGAGTAGCCGAGCGTGTAGGCCGTGTCGATCATCGTCCGATCGACCGACTCGATGGCCGCCTGGGTCGTCCGCACCATCAACGGAAACGCCACGATGGCCGAGGCCAGCACGGCGGCCCACCACGTGAACACGATGCTCCCGCCCGTCACGGCCTCGAGGGCGCTCCCCAGCCAGCCGTGGCGCCCGAGCAGCACCACCAGGTAGTAGCCCGTCACGGTGGGAGGCAGCACCAGGGGCAGCGTCACCAGCACCTCGACGGCCGTCTTGCCGCGAAAGCGCCGGGTCGCCAGCAGGTAGGCCGTCACGCCGCCGGTGATCGCCACGATCACGGTGGCCAGCAACGCGACCTGCAGCGACAGCCGGAACGAGAAGAAGCTCGCGTCGTCCATGGGGTGCTCACGGCCTCGCGGGCGGCGCTTCGAAGCCGTGCTTCGCGAACAGCGCCCGGCCTTCGGGGGAGCCGAGGAAGGCGACGAAGGCCCGCGCGGCCTCGGCGTCGCGGGTCGTCTTCAAGGCCGCGGCCGGGTAGAGGATGGGGGCATGGCTGGCGGCCGGCGCCTCGGCCACCACGGTCACGCGGGCGTCGACCCGCGCGTCGGTGCGGTACACGAAGCCCGCGTCGACCTCGCCCCGCGCCACGTAGTCGAGCACCTGCCGGACGTTCTCGGCCAGGATGAGCTTGGCGGCGACCGCGGCGGTGAGCCCCGCCTGGGCCAGCACCTCGCGCGCGTAGCGGCCCGCCGGGACCGAGGCCGGGTTCCCGACCGCGATGCGCCGCACGCCCGCGCGTCCGAGGTCTCCGATCGAGGAGAGCGCCCCGGCCTCGGCGGCCCGCCGCACGAGCACGAGCTCGTTGCGCGCGATGTCGACGCGCGTATCGGGCAGCAGCAGCCCCTTGGCCGCCAGCGCGGTCATCTCGTCGCCCGACGCCGAAATGAACACGTCGACGGGTGCGCCGTTCTCGATCTGGGCCTTCAGCTGCCCCGAGCTCGCGAAGTTGAAGGCCACGCGGACGTCGGGGTGCATCCGCTCGAACGCCGCCCCGGCCTCGGCCAGGGCCTCCTTCAGGGTGATGGCGGCCGACACCAGGATCTCGCGCTCGGCCGCGCGCCCCGCCGGAGCGAGCCACGCGCCGACGAGCACCAGGGACAGGAGCCGAACCAGCCTGGACATGCGCGCCCTCTTTCGCCGTTCTACTACCATCCGGGCCGGGCTGTTTCCAGCACTCTCGCGAGGTCGGTCGACAAGCGGGGGCCTTCCGGTGTAGAACCCGGCCCCGAAACGATCCGGGAGGTCGGGCATGACAGGTCGACGATCGCACCGCGGGAGCCGGCTCCTGACAGGGCTCGCGCTGCTGGCGCTGGCGGCCTGCGGGGCCGGGGCCACGGCGGGGAGCGCCGGGGGGGCCGAGGACAACGACGGGACGCTGGGGGCAACCGTGGAACGAGCCAGGGACTTCGCCGAGCGCTACAACCGGGACCTCGAGCGCCTCGAGGGCGCCGCGAATGCCGCCTACTGGAAGGCCGCCAACTCCGGGGCCGAGGCCGACTTCGACGCCTTCGCGGCGGCGGACCTGGCGATGCGCACGTACCACAGCGACCCCGCCCGCTATGCCGAACTGAAGGCGTTGCTCGCGTCCGGCGAGACGCTCGATCCGCTGACCACGCGCAGCCTGACGCTGGCCGAGCTCGCGTACCGGGGCAACCAGCTGCCGCCCGAGCTGCTGGCCGAGATGGTGAAGGGCAGCACCGAGATCGAGCAGATCTTCAACACGTACCGCGCCACGCTCGACGGCGAGGAACTGACCAACAACGACCTGCTCGAGCGCCTGGCCGCCGAGACCGACTCGGGCCGACGCGAGCGGCTGTGGAAGGCGCTGAAGGACGTGGGCGGCGTGGTGGGCCCGCGCCTGGTCGCGCTGGCCAAGGTCCGGAACCGAGCGGCGCGAGCGCTCGGCTACGCGACCTACTGGGAGATGCAGGTCCGCCTGCAGGAGCACGATCCCGACCGGCTGCTCGCGCTCTTCGACGAGCTGTCGGCGCGCACCGACGCGCCCTTCCGGGCCATGAAGGCCGAGCTCGACGCCGAGGTGGCGGAGCGCCTGAAGGTGCCCGTCGCCGGGATCATGCCGTGGCACTACGACAACCCGTTCTTCCAGGCGCCGCCCCCCGCCGCCGCCATCGATCTCGACGTGTTCTTCCTGGGCCGCACGCGCGACGACATCGTGACGCTCGCGACCGGCTTCTACGCCGACGTCGGCCTGCCCATGGACGACATCGCAGCCCGTAGCGACTACTACGATCGTCCCGGGAAGGACCAGCACGCGTTCTGCATCTCGATGAACCGCGCCGACGACGTGCGCATGCTCCTGAACATCAAGCCCACCGCGGAGTGGATGGACACGATGCTCCACGAGTCGGGGCACGCCGTGTACTCCAAGTACATCGACCGCTCGCTGCCCTTCAACCTGCGCGACTCGGCGCACATCCTCACGACCGAGGGCATCGCCATGCTCTTCGGGGCAGAGGCGAAGAACCCCACCTGGCTGGTCGACTACGCGGGCGCCGATCCGACGCTCGTCGTACAGAAGACGCCGGCGCTGCTGGAGCAGCGCCGGCGCGAACAGCTCATCTTCGCGCGCTGGGCCATGGTCATGCTGGCGTTCGAGCGCGCGTTGTACGAGGATCCCGACCAGGATCTCGACGCTCGCTGGTACCAGATCGTCGGGCGCTTCCAGGGCCTCGCCACGCCCCCCGATCGGGCGGGGCGCAGCGACTGGGCCGCGAAGCCCCACTTCACCATCGCGCCCGTCTACTACCACAATTACCTGCTGGGCGAGTTGTTCGGCGCGCAGCTGCGGGCCCTGCTGGCCGAGCAGGTCGGAGGCGGCAAGCCCTTCGCCGCCCTCTCGTTCAAGGGCCGCGCCGACCTGGGGCCGACCTTGATCGACAAGGTGTTCCGGCCCGGCGCCCGCGAGCCCTGGCCCGCGTTCGTCGAGCACGCCACCGGCCGCCCGCTGTCGGCCGAGGCGTTCGCCCGCGAGGTCACGCGCTGACCTCCTGCGCCCGGCCCCTTCGCGCTCGCCCGCGCGCGGCCTCTTGACACGCGAACCGCCAGCATCATATTCCTTTCATGACATATGCCGCATCGGCAATTTGTCAGGAGGCCCAGATGAAAGCCGTCCGCAAGCTGGAGCAGGTCACGACGATGGCCGCGCTGCTGTCGAACCCCCTGCGGCTCGCCATCGTCCTGCGCCTGCAGCGCGGCCCGTGCAACGTCGGCGACCTGGTGACCGCGCTCGGCGAGAGCCAGGCCACGCTGTCGAAGCAGCTGGGCCTGCTGCGCGAAGGCGGGCTGCTCGCGTGCCGTCCCGAGGGGCGCTGCCGCATCTACGGCCTGGCCCACCCCGAGCTCGCGGGCGCCGCCATCGACGCGCTCGCCGCCCTCGGACACGACGCGAGCGTCAAGGCGGCCGAGTGCGCCGCCACGCGCGCGTCCCACCTTCCGTCGTGAGAGAGGAGCCCCCCATGAAGGTCCACCGCCCCCTGCCCTCGCTGAAGTCCAAGCCGTCGTCGCCCGTGAAGGTCGTGAACGACGCCACGTTCGAGCGTGACGTGCTGAAGTCCGACGTGCCGGTGCTCGTCGACTTCTGGGCACCCTGGTGCGGGCCCTGCCGCGCGGTCGCGCCCATCGTCGAGCAGCTCGCGGTCGAGTACCAGGGGCGCGTCAAGGTCGTGAAGCTCGACACCGAGGCCAACGGCGGCGTGCCCTCGCGCTACGGCATCCGCGCCATCCCCACGCTGCTGGTGTTCAAGGGCGGCGAGGTGGTCGACTCGCGCACCGGCGCCGGTTCGGCCGACATGCTGCGCGCCATGCTCGATCGCTCGCTGCGCGAGAAGAAGCCGGGCCTCATCTCCCGCTTGTTCAACTAGCCCCCCTTGACGGCCCGTCGGTCGGCCATACATTCCATTTGCGACATATGTTGTGTCGTAGATTTTTGAGTCCGAAGGAGAGGAGCTTCCCATGTTGCAGACGAACCTGAAGCACGTCGAGACCGCGGCCCAGTACCGTGAGCTGATCGCGTCGAACGAGAAGGTGGCCATCGTGTGCGGCCGCATGGGGCCCATGTGCATCCCCGTGTACGGGGTCATGGAGGCCCTGTCGCCCAAGTACCCGGACGTCGCCTTCTACGACATGGAGTTCGACAGCCAGGTCGGCCGCGAGACCATCCGCTCGCTACCCGAGACCCGCAACTTCAACGGGCTGCCCTTCACCGTGTACTTCCGGAACGGCAAGGTGGTCGCGGCCACCAGCAGCATCCAGACCAAGGGGCAGGTCAAGGAGATCCTCGACCGTCACCTGGCGACCGAGGCGTCCGCCAGCGCGGCGCTGTAGCGCACGACGGTGCGCGGGGAGGCAGCCATGGAAGAGCGCTACGACGTCATCGTGCTCGGCGCCGGGGCCGCGGGCCTGACCGCGGGCATCTACCTGGCGCGCGCACGCCAGAAGACCTTGATCGTCGACCAGGGCACCGTGGGCGGCCAGATGATCCTGACCTACGAGGTGGCCAACTACCCCGGCCTCGAGAAGGCCTCGGGCGCTGAGATCGTGGCCACCATGCGCCGCCAGGCCGAGGCCTTCGGCGCGCGCGTGCTGGCCCACGCCGACGTGACGCGCCTGGACCTGGCGGGGCCGCTGAAGACGGTCGAGATCGACGACGAGGGCACCTTCGTGGCGCCCGCGGTCATCCTGGCCACCGGCGGCGTGCCGCGCAAGCTGGGCCTGCCCTCCGAGGCCGCCTTCCAGGGCCGCGGCATCTCGTACTGCGCCACCTGCGACGGCGACTTCTTCACCGGTCAGGACATCGTCGTCATCGGCGGCGGCAACTCGGCGCTCGAGGAGGCCGTGAGCCTCACGAAGTACGCGCGCAGCGTGACGGTCGTACACGAGCTCGACCACTTCCAGGCGCAGCCGTACGCGGTCGAGGAGGCCCGCAAGAACCCGAAGATCCGCTTCCTGCTCGAGCAGGACCTCCGCGCGTTCGCCGGGGGGGACCGGATGGAGAAGGTCATCGTGGCCCACAAGCGCACGGGGCAGGTCACCGAGATCCCGGCCTCGGGCGCGTTCCTGTTCATCGGCTACGTGCCGAACACGGCCCACCTGGCGGGCCTGGTCGACCTCACGCCCCGCGGCGAGATCGTGGCCGACGACCGCCTGCGGACCAGCGTGCCCGGCGTCTTCGCGGCCGGCGACGCGCGCGTGAAGCGCTGGCGCCAGATCACGACGGCCGTGGCCGACGGCACCGTCGCGGCCCTCGAGGCCACCGAGTACCTGCACGCCGAGGGTGCCGCGGCATGACTGCCGCGGCATGACGGACGCGCGGGCGAGCCCGTATCTAACCTATGTTCACAACGCTTGTACCGGGGGACGCATTCCAGTATCCTGGATTCGTCAGCACAGGAATGGAGAATCCGCCCATGTCGACCTTCGCCGCATTCCGTCGAACGATGGCGCTGGGGGTGGGGCTGATTGGCCTGATCGTGCTCTCGACGGGCGCCGACGAGCCCACCTGCACGCCGGTCGACCCGGTCGAGCCCGTGTGCCTGACCGCCGCCGACTGCGAGGGGTTGTCACCCATCCTCAACTGCGTGGGCGCGTGGACGTGCCAGGAGGCCGTCTGCGTCTGGGAGTGCGCCGTGACGCCCGTGCACTGCTGGGGCAACGACATGTGCCCGGCCGCCAAGTACTGCTTCTTCGAGGTCTGCGCCCAGGAGACCGGCCAGTGCGTCCCCCGCCCCGAGGTCTGCATCACCCTCTACGCCCCGGTCTGCGGGTGCGACGGGAAGACCTACTCGAACGACTGCGTGGCCGCCGCGGCCGGCGTCAGCGTCGACTACGAGGGCGCCTGCAAGATCCTGCCCATCCTGTGCTGGGAGGACGCCATGTGCGCCAAGGACCAGTACTGCGAGTTGGTCGGCTGCGGCGCCAAGTCCGGCTACTGCCAGTCCCGCCCCGAGGTGTGCTACGACCTGTGGGCTCCGGTCTGCGGCTGCGACGGGGTCACGTACGGCAACGACTGCGAGGCCGCCGCGGCGGGCATGACCATCGACCACGAAGGCAAGTGCAAGAACAGCCTGTAGTCACGGTTCGCGCTGTCAACCGCGCGCAGAATCGATAGAATCCCGCCAGGAACCGGAGGAGGTGCCGTAGATGGACCGACCCGCGCCCGCCATCCAGGACGCCTACGCCGAGTGGGGCGCGCACTGCTACGGCTGCGGCCGCCTGAACGAGCACGGCCTGCAGCTGAAGACGCGGCTGGAGGGCGACGAGACCGTCTCGCGCTTTTCCCCTGAGCCCTACCACACGGCCATGCCGGGCATCGTGTACGGCGGCCTGCTCGCGTCGCTCATCGACTGCCACGGCACGGGCACGGCCGCGCTGGCGGCCTACCGCGCCGAGGGGCGCGAGCCCGGCACGTCACCGGAGCTGCGGTACGTCACGGCCAGCCTGCAGGTCGACTTCGTGAAGCCCACACCCCTGGGCGTCGAGCTCGAGGTGCGCGGCCGCGTCGAGGAGCTGAAGGGCCGCAAGGTCATCGTCGTCTCGACGCTGTCGGCCAACGGCGAGGTCTGCGTGCGTGGGCGGGTGGTGGCGGTGAAGGTACCCGCAGGGCTGGTACCGGCATGACCGGCGTCGCCTGGCCCGGCTTCGTCGTGGGGATGGGCCTGGCGCTCGCCTGCGCCGGCGGGGAGCACGGGCCCGCGGCGGACGCGACGGGGGCGCCCGAGGCGTCCGTCGAGGACGTGGCCGTCGATTCGTCAGAAGCACGGGATGTCGACGAAGCCGGAGACGCGCGACTCCCCTGGACGCCGGACGCGCGCTGGGAGGCTTTCGACCCGGTCCACTGCCCGGTGTTCGTCGAGGGCTTCGACCCCCGCGGCTTCGATCCGGCTCACGAGCGGTTGGCGGCGGGCGGGGAGAACGGCTTCTTCGTCGACCGCCTGTTCTACCTGTTCACGGTGCTCGCCCGCGATCCGGAGGCCCGCGACGCCCTGCGAAGCGACGCGGCGCTGGCCGCGATCGCCGTCGACCGCGCCGACCGCGTGAGCGCGGCCCGGGGTGCTGCGCCCGACGACGCCGCCGCCCTGGTCGACGCCCTGCGGTGGACCGACGCCGACGTGGCCGAGGTCGGGGCCGCGCTGGCGACCGCGTTGACGGCGACGCCCGGTGGTGTGGTCGCGACCGAGCTCCGCCCCAGCGGCGCCTTCGTGCTGTACGCGTCCGAGGACGACGCCGGCCTCCTTACGCGGGCCTGGGAGGACGCCGCGCGGGGAGTCAACCGGCTGCTCGGCGACTACGCCGCCTCAACCGGCGTGCCCGCGCTGCAACAGGCGCTCTCGGCGCCCGCC
>Ga0172370_10003156_pt1 | contig 23109 bp, 17 predicted proteins | sample LakKiv5m_FD_114538 | JGI IMG/M metagenome (GOLD analysis project Ga0172370, IMG submission 114538) | Freshwater microbial communities from Kabuno Bay, South-Kivu, Congo - kab_022012_11.5m | ecosystem: Environmental > Aquatic > Freshwater > Lake | place: Democratic Republic of the Congo...
GCCCTGTGGCCACGTGCCGAGGTCGTACGTGTCACCGTCGGGCGTGAACACGTTGTGGCCGACCTGATCGGAGTTCAGGAACTTGACGGTCGTGCCTTTCTGGATGGGCAGGATGCGCGGGATGAAGACGAGGCCGCGCTGGTCCATCGTGACCGACTTGGACGAGGTGCCATGGCCGGCGCCCTTGACGTACGCGACCGCGCCGGCGCGGTGCTTGGGGACCGGCGCGCTGATGGCGCCGAGGATCTCGCCGTCCGCGGCGAAGGCGAGCGAAGGCGCGGCCAGGACGAAGGTCCACAAGAGGGCGGTAGACAGTGCGAGGCGCATCGTGAAGTCTCCTCGGCGGCGCTACAGGGCGGCCGCAATGGCGAGCGAGAGGGAGCGGAAGCCGGCGTGTTCGGTGACCTCGACGCCGTAGCCGTCGGGATCCTTGCCATAGCCCGCGTCGAGGCGGATGAGCAGATTCGGCCGCAGCAGGCCGTTGATGGACAGGAAGCCGACCCAGCGCCAGTCCTTGTCCTGCTTGTTGCCTGTCAGGCGCGAGGCCTCGGCGCGCAGCGTGGGGAAGATCCAGGGCATCACGACGTAGGTCAGCTCTGCGTAGGCGAGGTCGAGCGCGGCCGGCGCGCCCGGCATGTCGCCGGGGTGGGTGTGGGTCTGCTGTGCCAGGACCACGTCGAGGAGCACGTCGTCGAAGGTCACGTGCGCGTCCACGCCGACGCGCCTGAAGCTGTCGTCGACGCTCGCCGGGTCCGTCGGCGCCATTACCATCTGCTTGACGACCGTCTTGCCCTCGTAGAACGACGCCCCGATCGTCGCGCTCCGTTCGCGCCAGGCCTGCGATCCGGCCACGTGGCCCACGCCGTCGAGGCGCATGCCGCCGAGCTTGCCCTCGACGCGCGCGTACAGATCCTTGCCGAGCCGTGCCACTGGGGCGGCGTTCTCGACCGCGCCCACCGCCCAGCCGAGCCGCCCGAGCGCCACGCCCGCGACCTCCAAGCCGCGCAAGGCCATCTCGGGCGTGAAGCCGTTCGCGGGCGCCGCAGCGGTCGTCGTCAGGCGCAGCATGTGGCCCATGATCCCGCGATGGATCGACACGCCGTGAAGCTCCGGCTCGAACGAGCCGACCTTGATGCGCAGCGTCGAGGGGTTGACGGGGGTGATCTGCACGTTCGCGCGCTCGACTTCGACCGGGCCGTGCTCGTTGAAGGTGATCGCGCCGAAGTAGCTCGCGATGTCGCCGAGCACGCCGCCCGCTAGCATGCGCGCGCGCAGGCCGAGATCGTCGAATTTCAGGATCTTCTCATGACCGTGCTCACCCGCGGGCGCGGCGGCCTCGTCGTGTCCGTGACCCGCGGCAGAGTGGGTCTCGAACGTGCTGCCATACTTCACGGTGCTCTCCGCCATGAAGCCGAGCGGGAACTTGCCCGGGATCTGGCCCGGCCAGACGGCGTCCGGGAAGACGTCCTTCTGCGCCTCGTTGCCGAGCGGCAGCGGCTCCTCTTTTTGCGACGTGGTGTCGCCACCCGAGGGGAAACGGTAGCCGTTGCGGCGGAAGGCCTCGCCAAAGGGGGTGAGCTTCGGGAACGCGAGGTGACAGGTCTGGCAGCTCGACTCGTAGCGACGCGCGAACGCCGGGATGGCGGACGCGTCGGCGGAAGACACGACGATGGACGTCCCGATGAGGAGCGCGAGGGCGGAGGCGGACGCGGCGACGAGCGCACGAACACGCCCGTCGCGGTGGCGAGGCAAGGTCATGGTCACTTTCCCGGCCGGGTGCCTTCCCGGTAGTAGCCTTAGGCGGTCGGTCCCAATCCGTGACTGACGCAGATCAAGGAACCCAGACCCCCGACCCACCGACTCGTGAACCCGTCGGTCACACGCGCGGTGCTCCGAAGGCGCGCCCGCGGCGACTACGGGGGCACATGCCCGCTCGTGATGCGATCGATCATCGCCCGGCTCATGCGCATCTCCGTACGCGCCATCACGAGGTGGCCCTCGGTCATCCAGAGCATCCGGGTGCTGTCGACGATCGCCGTCATCGGCGTCGTGCCCGCGCCATACGTGGCGATGCCGGTGTTCACCGCCTCCCGCGACTTCGGCAGCACCGTGCCCTCGAGGAAGGCCACGCGGCGCGCCGCGGTCTGCCACCGGCCGAGGGCCGCGGCGAGCTCGGCCGCGATCTCCACCTTCATGGCCGCGAGCTCCGCCAAGGATTCCTGAGCACGCGCCTCGGCCTCCCTCGCCTGTCGTTCCTGCCGATCGTCCGCGAAGACCGGGATCGAACCGCCGGCCATCAGGCCGAAGAGGTCGTGCGCGCCGAAGGCCTGTTTGTAGAACGCGCCGACCATGAGGTCGGGGTACTTCTCGAGGCGGGCCATCTTCGCCTCGCGGCGCATCTCCTCGGCGTGCGCGGCCATGGTGCGCAGCTCGGACCGGCGGTCGAACGCGAGGGCCTGCAGCCGCGAGAGCTCCATCTGAGCCGCGTTTCCGAGCGGTCCTCGCGAGAGCTTCGGGAGCGCGCGCGCGGTGTCCTGGCGCGACAGCGCGTTGGCGGTGTAGACGACACCCTGCCGCTCGGCCTCCAGCGCGCCGAGGTCGCTGTCGATGCGCGCGATCTCGAGCTCGGCCGTGATGACATCGTGGTAGGTGGCGCGGCTCGCCTGCATCCGCGCGAGGGCCAGCTGTCGCAACGAGACGCCGAGCTCGCGCGTACGCACGTAGACGCGCTTCATCGCGTCGACCCTCACGAGATCGATGTGCACCAGTCGCGCCCGCAGGGCCAGATCCTCGCGCGTGGTCTCTGTCCGGGCTCGCGCGGCCTCCGCGCTCGCATCGACGATCTCCGCCGCGAGCCGGCGTTTGCCGGGCCAGGGGATCATCTGCTCCGCGCTGTAGCGGAGCATCGGCATGCCCTCCCGAAAGCGCACGGGCACATCGTCCAGCATCAGGTTCGCCGTCGGATTGGGCAGCGAACCGGCGAAGGCGCGTCGCTCCTGGAGCGCGTCGAGGCGCGCGCGCCGTGCCGCGATCGCGGGGTGACCGCGCAGGACCTCGGCGACGAACGCGTCTTCGGTCAGCCCCGAATCGGTCGCCCCAGGCCCGACAGCGAACGCCACGCTGCCGCCGGCGCAGAGAAGCGACGCGGCGAGCGCGAACGTGACGAATCGATTGTCAGGCCCCGAGGACATGGGCTCACCTCCACGTGCTCTAGGCGCGAGCGGGTGGCGTGTGACGCGTCGCGCGGCCCCCGCCGATCTGTCACGCTTGGCCGACGGGCAGCCTAGAACGCGTGGGCACCGGCGGGTGCTGCGGGGATGCAGATGAACGACGACACCACCGGCAGGGATGCACCAGGGGCGCTCTCCACGGTGGCGCCGGAGCCTCCGACTGTGGCCTTGCCCGTGGCAGGGCAACACGACTCTGGTCCGACACGTCGCGCGTTGCGGATAGCCGCGGCGGTGCGGTGGGCGATGCTCGCCGCGATGGCCGGCGTCGCCGCGCACACCCTGTACGCCTTCGTCACCTACGAAGAGGCGGCCTCGAACGGGCCCCGCTACCACTGCCCGATGCACCCCACCGTCGTGAGCGATCGTCCCGGTGAATGTCCGATCTGCCACATGGATCTGGTCCCGATCGCTGACGAGCGATCCGGCAAGGGCAAGATGGCGGAGCTGCCTCGCGGCGACGTGGCGGGCGCGACCGGCGTCTTCCTCGCGCTCGACAGGCAGCAGCTCGGCGGGGTCAGGACGAGCGTCGCGACAGAGGAGGACGTCGGCGGCTCGCTGCGTGTGCCGGCGTACGTCGTGGCCCGAGAGCACACGCTCGAGCGACTGCACACGCGCGCGGCGGGTTTCCTCGAGAAGGTGCGCGCCGGCCAGACGGGCGTGCGCGTCAAGCGGGGCCAGGTGCTCGCGGAGATCTACAGCCCCGAGGTCTACGCGGCGGCACAGGAGCTGATCATTGCGTCCGGCCTGTTGCGATCGGGCGGACCCGCGTCGATGGCGACGCCCGAAGGCGCGACCGCGCCGGTGGAGTCCCCTGCGTTTGGCCCGGGCGGGGTGCAGGCGGCGCGCAAGCGACTGGAGCTGCTCGGGCTGACGTCCGGCGAGATCCACGACATCGTCAAGAGCGGCAAGGCGCCTCGCCGGCACGCGCTTCGGGCGCCGAGGTCGGGCTACATCGTCGCGAAGACCGCGGTGGAAGGGGCCTACGTCACACCCGAGTCCGAGCTCTACGAGATAGCGGATCTCGATCGCGTGTGGATCATCGGCGATGTACGCGAGGCCGACCTGCCTCGCGGCGTGCTTGGGCGGGCCGCGAGATTCTCCGATCGCGCACCGCAGGAGGCCATCGAGGCGGTGGGCGCTATCGAATTCGTGTATCCGGAGGTTCGGGCGGACACGCGAACGGTGCGCGTCAGGATGGAGGTCGACAACCGCACGCTGGGCCTGATGCCGGGTGCGTACGGCGACCTCACGATCGAGGCTCCCGCGCGCAAGGAGCTGACCGTGCCGCGTGACGCGCTGGTCGCGACGGGGACCGAGACATACGTCTTCCTCGCGCGCGGCTCAGGCATCTTCGAGCCGCGCCTGGTCGAGATCGGACCTCGTCAGGGCGAGCACGTCGTCATCGCAAAGGGGCTCGTCGCCGGCGATCGCGTGGTCAGCGGTGCGACGTTCCTCGTCGACTCGGAGAGCCGGCTGCGCGCGGCTTTGCGCTCCGTCGGCGACCAGACGAGCCGCGACCCCGCGGCGGCAGCTCCGAGCGCCCCCACGTCCCCCGCGACGGGCGGTCACAGCAACCACTGAGGCGCGTATGATCGAGAGCATCATCGAAGGCTCCGCGCGCAACCGGGGTCTGGTCCTCGCGCTCGCGCTCGTCCTCGGTTACGGCGGATGGCGGGCGATGCAGGCCATGCCGCTCGACGCGATCCCCGATCTCTCGGACCCGCAGGTCATCGTCTTCACCGAGTGGATGGGACGCAACCCATCTCTGGTCGAAGATCAGATCACATACCCGCTGGCCAGCACGCTGCTCGCGGCGCCGCACGTGAGCGCCGTGCGCGGCTACTCGATGTTCGGGATGTCGTTCCTGTACACGATCTTCGAAGAGGGGACCGACATATACTGGGCGCGCAGCCGCGTGCTGGAGTACCTGGCGTCGGCGAAGGCGCTGCTGCCCGACGGCGTCAACCCGGTGCTCGGACCGGACGCGACCGGCGTCGGATGGGTCTACGAGTACGTGTTGGTCGACGAGAGCGGCACACACGACCTGGCCGAGCTGCGCGCGCTGCAGGACTTCACGGTGCGCTTCGCGCTCGCGTCCGTGCCCGGTGTCTCGGAGGTCGCGGCCGTAGGTGGCTTCGAGCGTGAATTCCAGGTGGAGGTGGACCCGAACAAGCTCCGCGCGTTCGGCGTGACGATGGACGACCTGACACGCGCCGTGCGGGCCGCGAACCGCGAGGTGGGCGGCCGGGTCCTGGAGCTCGGCGGGCGCGAGTCCTACATTCGGGGGCGCGGCTACGCCAAGGACATCGACGATCTGGGCAGCGCGGTGCTCGCGACCCGTGGCGCCGCCTCGACGCCCGTGCGCGTGTCCGACATCGGGACCGTCCAGTACGGCGCGAAGATGCGGCGGGGCCTGGCGGAGTGGAACGGACAGGGCGAAGCGGTGGGCGCCATCGTAGTCATGCGACACGGCGGGAACGCGCTCGACGTCATCGATCGCGTCAAGGAGCGCATCGCGTCCATCTCCGGATCACTGCCCGAGTGCGTCCGGATCACGCCCGCCTACGATCGCTCCTCGCTCATCCATCGCGCGATCGAGACCCTGACGCACACGCTCATCGAGGAAGGCCTCGTCGTGGCGCTGTGCATCATCCTCTTCCTCCTGCACCTCCGGAGCGCGCTCCTGCCCATCCTGTCCATCCCGCTGTCCGTCCTGCTCGCGTTCATTCCGATGTACTTCCTCAAGATCCCGGCGACGATCATGAGCCTCGGCGGCATCGCCATCGCAATCGGCGCCACCGTGGACGCCGAGATCGTGATGGTGGAGGCCTGCCACAAGAAGCTGGAGCATGCGCCACCGGGGGCGAACCGCGCGAAGCTCCTGGCCGAGGCCGCGGCCGAGGTCACACCCGCCATCTTCTTCTCGCTCCTCATCATCGGCGTGTCGTTCGTGCCGGTGTTCGGCCTCAACGGCCAGGCCGGTCGTCTCTTTCGGCCGCTCGCGATGACCAAGACGTTCGTCATGCTCGCGGCGGCGATCTTGTCCATCACCGTGGCGCCGGCGCTGCGCGACTACCTCATCCGCGGCAAGATCCGCCCCGAGGCGCGACACCCCATCTCCCGCGCCATCATCTCGGTCTACAGGCCTTTCGTTCACGTCGCGCTGCACCACCCGAAGACCACCGTGCTCATCGGCCTCTTCGCCATCCTCAGCGCGGTCCCGCTCGCGATGCGCCTGGGCTCCGAGTTCATGCCGCCGCTCGAAGAGGGCGACATGCTCGCGATGCCGACGACCATGCCCGGCATCAGCATCGAAGAAGGGAAGCGCCAGCTGCAACGCCAGGACGCGGCGCTCAAGCAGGTGCCCGAGGTCGCCAGCGTCTTCGGCAAGATAGGACGCGCCGAGTCGGCGACCGATCCCGCGCCGCTCTCGATGGTCGAGACCGTCGTGCAGCTCAAACCGAAGGGCGCGTGGCGCACACACCACGACCATCGCTGGCACTCGAGCTGGAGCTTCAAGGGACCCGGTTGGCTGCGCGCGACGCTGGCGACGGTGTGGCCCGAGGAGCGACCGTGGACGCTCTCGGAGGTCACCGCTGACATCGACAGCCGCATGCAGATGCCGGGATGGACGCAAGCCTGGACGATGCCGATCAAGACCCGCATCGACATGCTGACGACCGGCGTGCGCACGCCGGTGGGCGTCAAGATCTTTGGCGACGGCCTGCCCGCGATCGAGCAGGTCGGCGCGGCCCTCGAAGGCATCCTCGCGCGTGTGGACGGCACCCGCAGCGCGTTCTACGAGCCCAGCCTCGGCGGCGTGTACGTGGACGTCGTCCCCGATCGCCCGGCGCTCGGCCGTTTAGGGCTCAGCGTCGAGGACATCAACCGCGTCATCGAGGGCGCCATCGGCGGCGAGCCCGTCTCGACCATCGTCGACGGCCGGCGTCGCTTCTCCGTCAACGTCCGCCTCGCCGGAGACTTCCGTCAGGACGTCGACGCGCTGCGCGCGGTGCCGGTGTTCTTGCCCGCGCGCGGTACGGCGCCGCAAGGGGGCGCTCGCGGCGGCGATCGCAGCATGGGCGGCGGCGTGGGGGGGCAAGCCGCGGGAGGCGGCATGGGGGCCATGGGTGCCGCGCCCACGAGCGGCGCTGGTGGCGCCGGAGGCAGTTCGGGTTCCGGCGGTCGCGCGACCGGCGTGCCGCTCGACCTGCGGCCGCAGGTTGCGATGGGCGAGGCGTCCGGCGGCCAGAGCGTACCCCTGGGGCAGCTCGCGACCATCGACTTGGTCAACGGTCCACCCATGATCAAGAACGAGGCCGGGCGCCTCGTCGGCTACGTCTACGTGGATCTCGACCAGGACAAGACCGACCTCGGTGGCTACATGGCGCGCGCCCGGAAGGCGGTCGATCAGGCCGTGGCAACGGGCGAGCTCGAGCTGCCGAGCGGCTTCTACCTCGTGTGGACGGGCCAGTACGAGCTGATGGCGCAGATGATGGACCGCATGAAGGTACTCATCCCTGCCGCGCTGCTGCTGATCGTGCTGCTCCTGTGGATGCACTTCCGCGATGCGACGGAGGTCGCGATCGTGCTCCTGTCGGTTCCGTTCGCGCTGGTCGGCAGCGTGTGGCTGATGAGCGCGCTCGACTATCGCCTGTCGACGGCGGTCTGGGTCGGAGTCATCGCGCTCGTCGGGCTCGCGGCACAGACGGGCATCGTGATGATCGTGTACATCGATCATGCCTACGAGCGGCGCGTGCGCGCGGGCCTCATCCGGAATCTGGAGGACATCATCGAGGCGCACACCGAGGGCACCGTCCAGCGTGTACGCCCCAAGCTCATGACGGTCTCGACCATGCTCATCGGGCTCGTGCCGTTGCTCTGGGCCACCGGGAGCGGCGCCGACGTGATGAAGCGAATCGCCGCGCCCATGGTCGGCGGCCTGCTGACGAGCGCGTTCCTCACACTCGAGATCATCCCGGTCATCTACACGTACTGGCGCTTCAACCAACTCGAGCGCGCGATTCGAAAGGGGCAGCCGTTGCGCCTCTCCGACGGTTCGGAGCACGCGGTGGGCGAGCTGCCGGCGCGGCAGCCCGGCTGAGGGCCGCGGGTCCCTTGGGATCCGGTCACGGTCACGGCACGTCGTGCCTATCGCTACGGACCGGTAGCTGCGGTGGGACTGTCCGCCGCGTCGCTTGTCGTCCACGGGGTGTGCGTTCGTACACCCGCAGGAGGCCATGTGAAGAGGTTGTTTCCGAAGCCTACCAGGCCCACGACCGAAGCCCCGAAGCCCACGGGTCTCGGGACCCACTGCGGTCTGAGCCACTGCCAGTAGGCGCTGCGTGGCCCGTCCCGTGCCGTCGGCCAGCGTGCGGCGGCGCGGGGCGCTCCGACTGGAACCGTGCATGCACTGCGACGCCGACGTCATCGTCGTGGGCGCCGGCCCATCGGGCGTGTTGGTGGCCGAGCAGGTCGCGCGCGCGGGCCAGAGCGTCCTGATCCTCGAGGCGGGGCCGATCGGCGCGCAGCCGTACTGCGATGGCGAGGGCATCAGGCCCGACAACGCCGCGCTCTTCGACATCGACCCGAACCTCTGGTCCTTCGCCACACAGGGCCCCGACTGGGAATGGCGCCGCGTCCGTGCCGCCGGCGGTCGGTCGCTGCTGTGGGGCGGCTGGTGCGTGCGACCCGGCGAGCACAACTTCTCGGACGCCCGCGCGTTCGGCGCGCGCTGGCCGTTCGAGGTCGACGACCTCCTGCACCACTGCCGCCGCGTCGAGAAGCTGCTCAACGTGTGCGACGCGCCCATCGATCCCGTCTTCGAGCCCATCGCCGACCGGCTCGGCCTCCGGCTCGCCCCAAAGCGCGGATCGGTCGGTCCGTGTCTGTGCTGTGCGACCTTCGCGACGGATCTCCTCGACAGGGCGAGGCTGCGCACCGGCTGCATCGCCCTGCGCCTCGAACTCGACCGGCATGGCCGCGCGCGCGGCGTCGAGGCCATGGATCTCACGACCGGCTGGCTGACCTCCTTCCGAGCCCGCACGGTGGTGCTGTGCGCCTCGCCGGTCGAGACCGCGCGTATCCTGCTCGAGACGCCCTGCGACGCCCTGCGCGGCCCCATCGGCGAGGGGCTGTGCGACCACATGATCGCGAGCGCGATCGTCCTGCGCGACCGCCCGCCACCCAGCCCGGGCCGGCCGCGCCCGCTCGAACGCGCCGTGACCGTTCCCCGCTTCGTCAACCTGGGCCACCGCGCACGCCGCGACTACCGGGGCGGCTTCTCGCTCGAGGTGCGCGGCCCCGTTGGGCTCGAGACGCTCGATCCGGCGTGGCTCGCCGCGCTGGGGATTGGCGCAGCGCACGCGCCCGATGCGTCGCATTTCCAGATCCACGCGATCGGCGAGGCCTGTCCCCTGCCTTCGCGGCGCGTCACGCTGGATCCCGCCCGGCGCGACACCCTGGGCCGGCCGTCGCCGCGGATGCACTGGGCCTGGACCGACGAGGACCGGCGTATGGCGCGCGACATGAAGGACAGCGTCATCGCGATCGCGGACGTGCTCGCGGGTCCGAGCGATCGCGTGGTCTTCGTACGGGACGCGGTCAACGTCCCCGGCGCGGGGCACGAGGCCGGCACGGCGCGGATGGGGCATCGCACATCGACCTCCGTCACGCGGATCGACGGCTCTGTGCGGGGCGTGCCGGGCCTCTACGTGGCCGACGGCTCGCTGATGCCGACGGCGCTCGATAAGCCGCCGACGTTGACGCTGCTGGCGCTGGCGCTGAGCGTCGCGGATGGAATCGTGGCGTCCGCGCGTGGCAGGTGATCACGCCACCGTGGCACCCCGCGTGCCGGGCCGCTGCCGCGCCTCGCGCACGAGGTCACGTTTTGCGCCCTGCCGCCTATTGCTGCCGTCGCGAGCGTTCCCCTTCGCGCAGGAGTCCACCGATGAGCCCCTTCTTCCGCCGCCTCCTGGTCGCCCTGTGCGCAGCGGCGATGTTCGCGTCCGGTTGCGACAAGGCCGAGAAGAAGACCGACCAAGGCGCGCACCCGGCCGCCAAGGCCGTCGATCCCAACGCCCCGCTCGTCAAGCCCGGCGAGGCCAAGGTCGGCGACAAGACCACGTGCCCGGTCTCGCACGAGGAGTTCATGGTCGCAGCCGACTCGCCGAGCCTGGAGCACGCGGGCAAGACCTACTACTTCTGCTGCAAGGGCTGCGATGAGAAGTTCGGAAAGGATCCTGCGAAGTTCCTGACGCACTGACGGTTTGCGCCACCGGCCGTCCGCGCTCTTGCGCGCTCGCCTGGGTCGTCTACGATGCGGCGACCTCCTCCCGAGCGCGTGATGAACCATTCGACCCCACCCAGCGAAGATGACAAGCCCAGGCAGGTCCTCGACGCCGCCTTGCGCCTCCAAGCAGAGCGGGACGCGGCGGTCGAGGAGTCGAGACGGCTCGCTGCGCTGCGGGACGCGGCCTCCGAGGTGGGCGTGGCGCCGGAGGTCTTCGACGAGGCTGCGCGCGCGCTGCAACGGCGGCAGGGGGAGGAGGCGGACCGCGCCGAGGCGGCCATGTTGGCGCGTCGCCGGAAGCTGCGTCGCGCGGGCCTCGTCGCGACGATCGTGCTGCCCGTCATCGCCTGCGCGTTCATCGTCGTGTGGCCCTACGTCCCGCGGGAGCCCGTGCGCGATGGCTTCGACGGGGTCGGGACGGCCTGGACGCTCGGCAAGAACGCGTCCACGCGCGCGATCCTGGCTTCCGACCAGGTCGAGGGGCACGGCGCCGTCGCGGTGCTCGTCGTGGAGCGCTTCGGGCCCGACGCCGACGGCAAGTTTCACGCCGCCGTCAACGCCGGCGAGCCTGTCGATCTGCGCGCCCGCACGGGGCTGCGCGTCGCCATGCGGGCCGAGGGGCTCGCGACCGCGCGCGTCTTCCTCGAGGACGGCGAGCTGCGCTGGCGATCGCAGCCGCTCGCGCTCGGCGGTGCGTGGCAGACCTACGACCTCGCGCTCGCGACCTTCGAGAAGCAGGAGCGCAGCGGCCACGTGTGGCACGTCGTGTCGCCTTCCGCCCCGCGTCGCGGCAGGGTGTCGTTCAAGTTCGGCTGGTTCATGAACCCCCAGGACGCGACGGGCCGGGTCTGGATCGACGACCTCGAGGTCCACTGAGCGGCGTCATGTGCGCGCCCCGTGTCCTCCGCGGCGCCCCTTCACAGCGCGCCGCCTCAGGACCTACCATCGGGCCGCGCCGATGCGCACTGCAGGACGATCCATGCCCCTCGAGACCCGTGCATATGCCGCGCTCGCCGCACGCGGCCCCCTCGAGCCCTGGAGCTTCCCGCGCCGCGATCCCGGACCGCGCGACGTGCTCATCGACATCGCGTACTGCGGCGTCTGCCACAGCGACATTCACCAGGTGCGCGACGAGTGGGGCGGCGCGACCTTCCCGATGGTGCCGGGCCACGAGATCGTGGGCCACGTCGCGGCGATCGGCTCCAAGGTCGAGCGCTTCCGCGTGGGCGAAGCGGTCGGCGTGGGCTGCATGGTCGGCTCGTGCCGCACATGCCCCGAGTGCCAGCGCGGCGAGGAGCAGTACTGCGAGGGCCACGTCGCCTGGACCTACAACGGCCTAGAGCAGGACCGCAAGACGCCGACCTACGGCGGCTATTGCACGCGCATCGTCGTGGACGAGCGCTTCGTGCTGCGCGTGCCCGACGTCCTTCCGATCGAATCTGCCGCGCCGCTGCTGTGCGCCGGCATCACGACCTGGTCACCCATGCGTCGCTTCGGCGTGGAGCGTGGCCACCGCCTCGCGGTCGTGGGCCTCGGCGGCCTCGGCCACATGGCGGTCAAGTTCGGCGTCGCGCTCGGCGCCGAGGTCACGGTGCTCTCGATGTCGGCGGCCAAGGAGGCCGACGCGCAGCGCCTCGGCGCCACGGGCTTCGTCAACACGAGCCTCGTCGGCCTCGCCAAGCTCGCCAACCGCTTCGACTTCGTGATCGACACCGTCAGCGCGGCGCATGACTACAACGCGTGCCTCGGCATGCTGCGCACCGACGGCACGATGATCCTCGTCGGCGTTCCGGAGGAGCCCACGCCGCTCGAGGCGTTCTCGGTCATCTCACGCCGCCGCCGCCTCGTCGGATCGCTCATCGGCGGCATCCACGAGACGCAGCAGATGCTCGACTTCTGCGGCCTCGAAGGCGTCACGTCGGACGTGCAGGTCATCGCCGCCAACGACATCAACCACGCGTACGAGTACGTCACGATGGGCGACGTCCGCTACCGCTTCGTCATTGACACGCTGACCATCTGAGCCAGGATCACTGGCACGCGCGGTAGGTGCCGGATCCCGAGCGGCCCGCCAGCTTGCTCGTCGTTCTCGCTCAGCGCTCGCGGTGGATCTCGCGGAGCAGCGCGAGGCAGGCGCACCCCACGGCGAAGCGCGGGTCCACGGTCTGCGGCTCCACCGTGAGGTGGAACTCCTTGATGAAGAAGCGGAAGCGTTGGTCGAGGCGCGCGGCGGGTCGGCCGGCGATCTCGATGTGCCAGTGCCCGAGCAGCAGCGGGATGAGCCGGCGCAACAGCGCGTTCGAGTCTTCGGTCACGACGCCCACGGGCTGATCGGCGCCGTCGAGCACGTCCCATGTGTCGCGGAAGATCGATCGGAGGCCGCGGTTGCGTACCGTCCCGATGCGGGCGCCGGTCTGCGCGTCCGTGAAGTCGGTCTCCACGTTGAGGCTCACGAACTGGCGCGCCTTGACCCGCACGAGCGGCACTTGCATGGCCTCGTCCGCGAAGATCGACCACTCGTCCTTGAGCGAGAGCACCTTGTGTCGCACGAAGTAGACGAGCTCCCCGCGCTCGTCCGTGACGCGGAAGCTGCGTCCGAACAGGGTGAAGAAGGGGCGGGTGATCGTGAAGGACCGCTGCGTGGCGAGCGGACCCGACGCGTTGGTGAGCGCTCCGGTCATCTGTCTGTTCCACATCGGGCATGGGCCCGTGCGGAAGCTAGCACGCTCCGGTGGGCTCGCGGAAGCGCGAGGTCTTTGAATCCGGCGCGGGGCCTATCCGCCCGCCAGCAGCGGCCCGATCACGGCCTGCACGTGACGCCAGAAGACACCCCAGTCGTAGCTCGACATCGCCACGAGCACGATCACCTGCATCTGTCCGTGCGGGTTCACCGAGCGCAGCAGCGCCGGTTTGCCGTCGCTCAGCGCTGGGCCGTAGGGGTGAAAGGCCTGCGCGAGCGGGCGGTCCTTGTAGCGCGCGAGCGCCGGCTCGACCGGCACCGGAGTGCCGCCGAGGCCCGATCGCCAGGTCGGGTCGGCGAACCTCTCCTTCAGGGCGGGCAGAACGCGCGCGCGCACGGCCTCGAGCTGCGCCCGGAAGAACGCGTGATCGGCGGGATCCAGATCCAGCGTCGTGCCGACATAGAGCCCGAACTCGGGCGCCGCGACCTCCGCGAGCGCGAGCGGCTCCGGCATCGCGGCGTTGCGCGTCCCCTTGTCGCCGGGCTTCACGGGCTTGCCATCGTGGACCTCGACCTCGACCTCGGCCGCGTCGCCGTCACCCCGAGCCAGCCTCTTGAGCAGCGGTTCGAGCGCGCCGAGCGCCCAGGGCACGTGCGCGGCGTTCGGACGCCGGGCGAGCGTGAGATCCAGCGTCATCGTCGCGACGCCCACGTCGACCGCAAAGCGCAGCGTCGCCGGAAACGTGAGCTTGTCGTCCTTGCGCGCGAGCTCGGCGACCTTGACGAGCGGGACGCCGAGTTGGAACGGCAGTACCACGAGCCCCTGCGCTCTCGCGCTCTTCACGAAGCGCAGCAGGCCCGGACGCGCGGCGCCGACCGCCTTGTGGAAGGCCCCGATCTTGCGCTGGTACTCGCCCTCCGCCTGGCGCGAGTCCACGAAGATCTTGCGGATGTGCTCCTCCATCCCGACGCCGAAGTGGCGGTTGGCGAAGTGGCCGGAGAAGGACCCGCTCGCGAGCGCGGGGGCCACGATCGCCCACGTGAGCAGGCAGCACGACAGGGTGAGACCGGCGCGTCGGAAGGACATGGGCGACTCCACAGGGAAGGCGAGTAGTGTAGCACGGGCGCCGCGTCCGAGCGAGACGCGTGCGGCGCACAGGCGGGCCGAGGCGTGGCCGGACCGTCGAACGATCGCCTCGGGACACGCGCCATCTCGTGACCCAGCGCGGCCGTGCGGGCTCCCGTCCTTGCGTGCGCTTGCCGCGCGGCCTAGCGTCGCGCCGACGCCCGAGGCAGGGCGTCGCTGGAGCGAGGCGATCATGGAGAAAGTGGGAGTGATTGGGTCGGGCGGCGTCGCGCAGACGCTCGCGAAGGGGTTCGCGGCGCGGGGGCATGCGGTGCGCATCGGCAGCCGCGATCCCTCGAAGCTCGCGGCGTTTACCGCGGAGACGGGGATCGAGGCCGGGACCTTCGACGCGGTGGCGGCGTTCGGGGAGCTGCTCGTGCTGGCCGTCAAGGGCTCCGCGGCGCTCGACGCCCTGGGGCTCGCGGGCGAGGTCCACCTCGAGGACAAGATCGTCGTGGACACCACGAACCCCATCGCCGACGCGCCGCCCGACCGCGGCGTCATCCGCTTCTTCACGAACGCGAACGAGTCGCTGATGGAGCGACTCCAGCGCGCCTTCCCGGCCGCGCGTTTCGTGAAGGCTTGGAACTCGATAGGCGCGCCGTTCATGGTCGATCCGGTCTTCCCGGAGGGGCCGCCGACGATGTTCATTTGCGGCGACGACGCGGCGGCCAAGGCGAGGGTCACCACGCTGCTGCGCGCGTTCGGCTGGGACGTCGAGGACGTCGGCCACGTCGAGTCCGCGCGCGCGCTCGAGCCGCTATGCCAGCTCTGGTGCGCTCCGGGCTTCCTGCGCGGTCAGTGGGCGCACGGCTACAAGGTGCTGCGGCTCCCCTAAGTCGGTGTTTACGTTTCATCTGCGGGCGCGGGCGTAGCGCGAAGCGTTGCATGGCACGGCGCACGAGGAGGCGTCGAGGCAACGGGATCTGGGCGCCCCCCGTCGCGTTCTGCGCGCGAAGGGGGACGCCCAGATCCCTCTGGTTCAACCTCTTTGGGTGCGACCTGCGCGTCAGGCGACGTGCCACCCAGCGCTTCGGGCTACGCCCACAACACGAGAAAAAACATAAACACCCTCCGAGACGTTGCTCTCTTTCACCGCCAAAGGCGCGCGCGATCGCGCAGCGCCCCGCGAATGCGCGCGAGCTCGCCCACCGCGCGCAGCATAGGCGCCGGGCCGAGCTTCGAACCCGCCACGTCGCGCCACGCGTGCAGAGGCACCTCGAGGAAAGCCTCTTCGCGTAGCCCGGCGTGCATCGACGTGCCTTGCAGCAGGCGTCCGAGCAGCTCCACGTCGAAGATCCAGCGCGAGTGAAAAGGCTCGTTCAAGGCCGACCGAAGGGCCTCGGTGGCGCGGAAAAACTTGGCGCCGCACTGCGTGTCGTAGACCTCGAGCGAGAGCGTCAGCGACGCTGCCGTCGCGAAGACGCGCCCGAGGTAGTGACGCAGCGGCTTGCGCTCCACCGCGTTGCCGAGCAGGCGGACGCGCGATCCGAGGAGCACCTCGACCTGCGGGTGCGCGTGGAGCGTCTCGACGAGTCGCAGCGCCTCGTCGACGGGCGTCGAGAGATCGGCGTCGAGAAAGCCGACGATCGCGGCGCCTTCATCCATCGCGCGCAGGAGCCCCCGCCGCACGGCCTCCGCCTTGCCGGCGTTGCGATCGAGGAGCAGCGCGGTGGCGCGACCGTTCGACCGCGCGCACAGACACTCCATCACGGCCCGCGTGTCGTCCGTCGAGCCGTCGTCGACGAGCAGCAGGCGCAGATCGCCGCTTCCCGCGAGGCGCGCTAGCTCGTTGATGTCGAGACGCTTCGCCTCGTTGAAGCACGGTACGACGATGGTCGAGGGGAGCGAGTGAGGCGTCATCGTCGCTCGCAAAGCGCCCACCAAGTGAGCCCAGGGACGTCGGCGCCGAGGCGCGAGAAGAGGCGCGACGCTGCCATGTCGGCGCGCAGGATGCCGTCCACGACCGACGTCAGGAGCGGCCCCCTGCGCCATTCGAGATCCCACGTCGCGTCGCGCGCATCGTCGCGGCGATGGACGAGGTGCTCGCCCACGCGCTGCGCCCCGCGCACGGCCAGCAGCCCGTGGAAGAGGCCGCCGGAGCGGATGATCTTGAGGCCCGCTCGGTGCAGGAAGCGGCGCCCCGCGTCGGGCGCGTAGCGTCGATGGTGGGCGAGGCGGCGATCATGCCGGCCGAAGAGCGCGGGCCACGCAGGAACGCTCACGAGCGCGCGGCCTCCTGGGACGAGCGCCTCATCGACGATGGGCTTCAGGAAGGCGAGATCGTCTTCGACGTGCTCGAGCACGTCGAGCAGCAGCGCGAGGCCGAAGCGCCCCTCCGGACGGGCCGAGACGAGCGTGACGCTGTCCGGCACGAGCGCGCCGAGACGCGCCTTCTCGCCGTCGTCGTAGCCATGATCCCAGCAGACGACGCGCGCGTCGGGCGGCAGCCGTGAGGCGAGCTGGCGCGCAAAATAGGCGTCCCCCGAGCCCGCGTCGAGCACGCGCAGCCCCGGCACGAGCGCGCGCTCCTGCTCGAGCAGCGTGCAGAAGAAGCCGGCGCGCGCCCGCTCCCAAGGGTGACGTTGCTGCGGTTCAGTGCGGCTCTCGCGCAGATCCATGCGGCGAGCTTAGCGTGCGGGGCGTGGCAGGGGCAAACGGTGAGGCCAGGGGCGGGAGCGAGCGGTAGGCGCGGGCGCGGTGGCTAGAGCCAGCCGCCGATCGTGGTCATGAGGCCGTACGCGCTGTCGGTGCTGCCGTCGGCTTCGGTGCTGCCGGACTTCACCTTGGAGCTGATGTCCGTGTTGTAGAACGGCCCGATGCCGATGAAGAAATGCGGCGCTGCGTGCCACAGGAACGGAACGAAGAGGCCGAACGTCGTCTTCGTGCCGGAGTTATCGCCGATGCTCATCGACTTGTACGCGATGGAGACTTCGGGGAACACCGACCAGTCGTTGTTGATGCCGATGTTGTAGGCGCCGGCGATCTTGAGGCCGGTCCACGTCGTGGAGTCGCCCTTCTCCGGCGTGAACTTCGTGAAGGTCAGGTCACCGCCGACGGCGATCTTCTCCGCAACGAAGTAGCGCACGCCGGGGCTGAAGTTGAGCGTCGACGTCGTACTCGAGTCACCGCTGGTCGGCTTGCTCGTGTTGCTCGAATACGAGAACGAGCCCAGCGGCACGATGCCGCCCTGCTGGCCGAAGTACTGCGCCGCCATGGCGCTCGTCGCAAAGGTCATCATGCCGGCCGCGACCGTGAGCGACAGCATCATCTTCTTCATCTTGCTTGCCTCCAATGGCGTAAACGCCGTTCGTGACGAGCGTAGGCGCGACGAGGCGTCCAGGCAAAAAAAACGGCGAATTTGACGCAACGCGTCGCCATTTGGGTCACGGCAGCAGCGCCAGAGCCTCCCACTCCGACTCGGCCGCGCGTCGCGACGTGGCGAGGAGGTTCACGTCGTCGTGCTCGCCGCGGGTGAAGCGTTCGCCTTGCAACGCGCACTCCGCCGCGCGCCGCGCGTTGCCGAGGACCTCCCACCAGCGCTGCCGCGCGCCGTCGATCGTCCGGCCCGTCGCGATCGCGTACGCCTCGCGCAGCGCGTCGCGCGTCGCGAAGCCGCCAGCGGGACGATCGTCGCGCCGAAACCGGAAGTCGCGCACGCAGAACCAGCCGAGATCCTCGGCGGGGTCGCTCCAATGAGCCCGCTCGAGGTCCAGGATGGCGACCAGGCCGACCGGCGTCACGAGCAGGTTGCCCGTGCGCAGATCGCCGTGGACGAGCGTCGTGGCGGGCGCGACCGGCGCGTCCCGATCGAGCCAACGCAGCGCGATCTCGCAGCCCGGAAGCGGTCGGTCGAGCCTGTCGAGCGTCGTTCGGAGACGTTCGATCGCCGCATGCGCGGGCCTGTCGGGCGGCTCTCCGAGCACGTCGGCGAGCGCGGGGTGCGTCGATGGCGTGATCGCGTGAAGCGCAGCGAGCGCCTCGCAGAGCTCATCGAGAATGACCTCGCGGGCCGCACCGTAGGCCGGGGAGCGCACGATCGTGCGGCCGTCGGTCGTGCCCTCGAGGCGGACCTCCAGCCTCGCCCACGCGCCGTCGCGCACCACATCGCGCCCGAGCAGGATCGGCCTCGGCACGGGCACGCCGGCCTCGAAGAGCGCCTCGGCCACCGCGTGCTCCGCCTCACGATTGAGCGATCCCGGCACGGCGCGCGCCGCATCCGATCGAAGGATGAGCGACCTCGCCCCGATCTGTGTGTCCGCGTCGAAGCGCACGTCGAGCGCGAAGCTCTCTGGACCGGATCCGCCACGAACCCGGCGCACGTCCGCCACATCGACGTCGGCGCCAGAGGCGCTGCGAAGGGCGACAGCGATGCGATGGCGGATGCGGTCGATGGTCGACTCTACCGCTCGACGTGTGTGCCCTTCGGCACGATGGTGAGCCCAGTCTCGGTCACCGTGAAGCCCCGCTCCAGGTCCTGCTCCTGGTCGAAGCCGACGCGCACGCCGGGTGCGATCACCACGCCCTTGTCGAGGATCGCGCGCTTGACGGCGGCGTGCCGGCCGATGTCGCACGCGTCGAAGATGACGCTCTCCTCGACGTGCGAGTACGAGTGCATGTAGGTCAGGGGCCCGATTACGCTTTTGACCGCGCTTCCGCCCGACACGATGACGCCGCCGCACACGAGGCTCTCCAGCACCTCGCCGCGCCGCTCCGGCGTGGTGAAGACCGTTTTCGCCGGCGGAAACTGACCCTGGTGCGTGCGGATGGGCCAAGCCGGATCGTAGAGGTTGAAAAGCGGGTCCACGCGCACGAGATCCATGTTCGCATCGAAGTAGCTGTCGAGCGTCCCGATGTCGCGGAAGTACGGCTCGCGGCCATGGTTCTCGTCTTCGAAGAGCCAGCCCATCACGCGACGGCCCTCCGAGACCATGCGCGGCAGGATGTCCTTGCCGAAGTCGTGCGAGCTCTCCTCGTTTTGCGCGTCGTCCTCGAGCATGTCGTACATGAGCTTGGCGTCGAAGATGTAGATGCCCATGTTTGCGAGGCTCATGCCTGGGTTTCCGGGCATCTCCGGCGGGTCCTTGGGCTTCTCGACGAAGCGCTGCACGCGCCAGCGCACGTCTGCGTCCATCACACCGAAGCGCGTCGCGTCGGCCTTCGGGATGGGCGTGCACGCGATCGTGACGTCGGCGTCGTTGGCGAGGTGGGAGGCCAGCATCTTGCCGTAGTCCATCTTGTAGACGTGATCGCCCGACAGGATCAGGACCTGCTCGGGCCGGTGGCTCTCGATGTGCGCGAGGTTCTGGAACACGGCGTCGCCCGTGCCCTCGTACCAGTGATCGGCGCGCATGAGCTGCGGCGGCACGACCTCCACGTACTCGTCGAGCTCGTAGGGCAGAAGTCCGAACGCCCGCCGGATGTGCTCCACGAGGGACTGCGCGCGGTACTGCGTGAGCACGAGCACGCGCCGGAATCCGCTGTTGACAGCGTTCGACAGCACAATGTCGATGATGCGGTACTTGCCGCCGAAGGGAACGGCCGGCTTGGCGCGCTCGAGCGTGAGCGGAAACAGGCGCTGTCCCACGCCGCCCGCGAGCACGACGCTGAGCACTTGGCGCGCGGCGGAAGGCGGTAGGATGGCGGGATTCGTCGCATGGTTGGCCTTCTTCATCGGGTCCTCCGGTCTCGGTGTCGTCATGCGCATTCTCGCCGCCGCTCGGGCGACGCGGATTGCTCGCGATCAGCTCGGATCCACCTCCCGCAGGTAGCGCGCGGCGTCTTCGGGTGCAGTCGGGTTGATGTAGAAGCCCGTGCCCCATTCGAAGCCCGCGACGCGGGTCAGGCGGGGCAGGATCTCGAAGTGCCAGTGCCAGTCGAGGTGCAGGGTCTTCCAGTAGTCGCCGCGGACGTCGACGCTGTGAATGGAATTCGGCGCGGTGTGCAGGATGAAGTTGTAGGGCACGTCGCCGAGCGCAGCCTTCATGCGGCGCAACACCTCGCGGAAGTGGCACGCGAGCGCGAGCAGCATCGCGTCGTCGCAGCGCGAGAAGTCGTGCGCGTGCCGCCGCGGCATCAGCATCATCTCGAAGGGGTTGCGCGACGCGTAGGGCGCGATCGTGACGAAGTCGGCGTCGGCCACCACGACGCGGCGCTGCTCCGCCAGCTCCTGGTGCATGATGTCGCAAAACAGGCAGCGCTCCTTGACGTTGTAGTGCTCGCGCGCGGCCTGCAGCTCCGCCGCGACTGCCAGCGGGGTGACGGGCGTCGCGATGATCTGCGAGTGCGGATGCGAGAGCGAGGCGCCGGCCGCGTCGCCGTGGTTCTTGAAGACGATGACGAAGCGCAGCCGCGGATCGCGCATCAGGTCAGCGAGACGATCGCGGTACAGTCGCAGCACCGCCGCGAAGCGTCCGAGAGGCGTCTCGGCGAGGTCGGTCGCGTGATCTGGCGTCTCGATCACCACCTCGTGCGCGCCGATGCCGTTCATCCGATCGAACTGTCCGACCGCGCGCCGGTCGATGTCGCCCTCGATCCCGAGCGCCGGGAACTTGTTCGGCACGACGCGCGCGTCCCAGGACCCGTTCCCGTCGCCGACGCGCGCGATCTCCGGGGGCGTGTGCCGCTCCTGCCCGCGGCAGAAGGGGCAGGTCGACTGCGGCTGCGCGACCGGCTGGGCGACCGGTTGCAGGTCCATCGGACGCAGCCCGCGCTCCGTGCTGATGATGACCCAGCGCCGTTGGATGGGATCGTGTCGAAGCTCGGACACCCTGCCTCCTGGCGCGGCCGCGCACCGCGAAGGGGGCTAGTGTGGCCCCGATGGCGGGCGGCGTCCAGAACGCCCGAAGGTCCGTCGCAGGGCGCGCTTCCCGCAAGCGACGCGCGGCGCTAGACTACTTTCCTCGCGGCCGCCACCCGGCCGATGGTGTCACAATGAAGTCGCTCTCGCTTCCTCGCGCTCGAGGCGTGTTCGCGCTCGCCGGCGCGGCGCTGCTCGCGTTCGCCGCGTCCTCACCGCGCGACGCGTCGGCCTGCGGTGGGTTTTTCTGCAACCTGAACCAGCCCGTCGATCAGTCGGCCGAGCGGGTGCTCTACGTGATGGAGACGGGACCCGACGGCAAGCCGCTCGTCACGGCGCACATCCAGATCGCGTACACGGGCGATGCGAAGGACTTCTCTTGGGTGCTGCCGCTTCAGGCCAAGCCCGAGCTCGAGACCGGCTCCGAGTCGATCTTCGCCGTCCTCGAGCAGTTCACGGCACCGCGCTTCATGGTCAACTGGCAGACGAGCGCCGATTGCCAGTGGGCCTGCTACCGCGAGGACGCGACCGGCGGCGGTCCGCCGAGCGCGGGTGGCGGCGGCAACGGTGGCAGCGTGCAGGTCCTGCTGCACGAGAACGTCGGCCCCTATGACGCGGTCGTGATCCAGGCCGTGGGAGGCACGGCGAACGACGTCATCGACTGGCTCAACAAGAACGGCTACCAGCAGCCCGCCAACACTGAGCCGGAGCTCAACTACTACGTGGGACAGAACTTCGTCTTCCTCGCGCTCAAGCTGCAGAAGGACAAGGCCGCGGGAGACCTCGTGCCGATCGTGGTGAAGCTGCCTGAGGTGGGGCCCTGCCTGCCGATTCGGCTCACGAAGATCGCGGCGACGCCCGACATGCCCATCATCACGTGGACGCTCGGTTCGGCGCGCGCGATCCCGAAGAACTTCCTGCATGTCACACTGAATGAGAAGGTCATCGATTGGATGACGGGGGGCGGCAACTACAAGACGGTCGTGTCGAAGGCGGTCGACTTCGGCGCGGGGCACGCGTTCACGACCGAGTACGCGGGCAAGACGAAGAAGCTGCTCGACAACGCAGGTGGATCGCTCTTCTTCCAGAAGCAGTGGGAAACGGCGAAGCTCGCTGGGATCTCGGATCCAGGCAAGTTCCTGCAGCAACTGCTGATGGACAACTGGCCACGCACGACGCAGGTCCAGAACCTCATCAAGAAGTACATGCCGAAGCCCGAGGCCTACGCGGCGAAGACCGATCAGGAGTTCTACACCGGCTGCATCCAGAACCAATCCTGCGAGAGCAACGGCAGCTGCGAGGCGTGGTGCAAGGAGGCGAAGGCCATCGTCGCGAAGGGCTTCAATCCAAAGGCGCTCGCGGCGGATCTCGACGCGCTCGTGCTCGTGCCGCTCAAGAAGGCGCAGAGCCAGTTCGAGACCATTCCGTATCTCACGCGCCTGTTCACAACCGTCGATCCGAAGGAGATGACCAAGGATCCGATCTACGGCTTCAACGCAGAGCTGCCCGATGTGTCGAACGATCACCAGATCAAGGGCACGCCCATCTGCGCGCCTGGCGACAAGTACAAGCCGACGTCCTACACGCTCGAGTACAACGACGGCAGCATGCTGACGTTCCCGATGCCGAAGGACACCTACGCGTGTGGCTACTACTACGGGCCCGGGGGTCCCCTCGACACCAAGAGCGGGCCGCTCGTGACCGAGGGCGGATACGCGGCGCAGAAGGTGGAGGTCCTCGACGAGACGGGGCAGCCGGTCGAGATCGACGCGGGCAAGCCGGACCTCGTGGACAAGATCGACCAGGCGCTCGACAAGGCAGTGCTTGGCAAGGCGAGCTTGTCGCCCGAGGTGCTCGCGAGCATCCCGAAGTCGACCTGGGATCCGGCGAAGTCCAAGGTGGAGCCGAAGACGGAGGCCGACGCGGGGTCGAGCGCCGACACCGGGACAGGCACGGGCACGGGAGCAGGCACGGACGCCGGGA
>Ga0172370_10003157_pt1 | contig 23109 bp, 21 predicted proteins | sample LakKiv5m_FD_114538 | JGI IMG/M metagenome (GOLD analysis project Ga0172370, IMG submission 114538) | Freshwater microbial communities from Kabuno Bay, South-Kivu, Congo - kab_022012_11.5m | ecosystem: Environmental > Aquatic > Freshwater > Lake | place: Democratic Republic of the Congo...
AATCTTCCTCCGCGAACATGCGAAACCCCTTCGGGTATGCTTAATTCTATCGGATTGGAAAACCCCGGAATCGATATGTTCATAAAGGAAAAACTGCCATTTTTAAAGAAGCTGGGTATTCCGGTTATTGTAAGTATTGCCGCTGAAGATAATCCCGAAGAATTTTCTGTTCTGGTTGGACATCTGGATAAAATAAGCGCGGTTTCGGCGATTGAACTGAATATCTCCTGCCCCAATCTACAAAAGAATAAATTAATCTCCCAGGATGCCGGGGAAACCTTTGCGTTGGTCAGCGCGGTGCGCAAACTTACCAATAAATGCTTAATTACCAAGTTGTCCCCTAATGTTACTTCAATTTCAGGGATTGCTTTAGCTGCACAGGAAGCAGGCAGCGATGCCGTAGCTTTAATTAACACGCTCACAGGTATGAGTATAGATGTATATAAGCGCGCTCCCAGAATTGGATCCTGGGTGGGCGGCTTAAGCGGCCCGGCGATCAGGCCGGTAGCGGTAAGGATGGTTTGGGAGGTTTATAATAAGATTAAGATTCCCATTATTGGCATGGGTGGTATAATGGATGCGCAGAGCGCCCTTGAATTTCTTATTGCCGGCGCCACAGCTGTTAGTGTGGGGACCGCAAATTTTATTAATCCAGGAGTAAGCCTTGAAATTATTTCCGGATTAAGGCAATATATGGCGGATAATAGTATTCCGGATTTGAGTAATATTATCGGAAAATTAAAAGCATGCACAGATTAACAGGTTCCAAAGCTATACTTGCCTTGGATGTAGATACGATTGAAGAAGCCAGGAAATTTGTAGATAAACTTTACCCGAAGATAGATATTTTTAAAGTAGGCAGCCACCTTTTTACTGCTTATGGGCCTGAAGTTGTTGAAATGTTGCATGAAAAAGGCGCCCAGGTTTTCTTGGACCTTAAGTATTTTGATATTCCCAATACCGTGGCTAAGGCAGTGGCTGCGGCAACGCGCCTCAAGGTTAAAATGCTCACTTTGCATATTTCCGGAGGCAGGGAGATGCTGGAAGCTGCTGTGGTTTCGGCAAGGGAACAGGCGAAGACTTATAAACTACCCAAGCCGTTACTAATTGGAGTTACAGTTTTAACCAGCAAGAAAGCAAAAGCGCAGGAGGTGCTGGCGCTGGCAAAGATGGGGGTTAGCTGCGGATTAGATGGCGTAGTTTGCTCTGTTAACGAAGCAGCGCTTCTGCGCAGTAAGATAAAAAAAGATTTTGTAATTGTCACTCCCGGAATCAGGCTAAATGATTCTATCAAAGATGATCAGAGGAGGGTGGCTACCGTAAGCCAGGCAGCGGAGGCGGGCAGCGATTTTTTAGTAATAGGCAGGCCAATTTTAAGGGCAAGAGATCCGTTATTAACAGCGGAAGAACTTTTAGGAGATTTATCCCGTCTTCGCAGATGACTATAAAAAACCTGCTTGACGGGATGTCATTAAATAAGAATTCCAGGGGGTGTTCCATATGGCGCAGGAAATTAAAGATTTAATTACAAGAATCCAACAGGAAGGTGTAGCTGAAGGCCAAAAGCAGGCTGCGCAAATAAAAGCCGAAGCGGATTCCAGGGCCGGAGATATAATTTCCGAGGCAAAGGCGCAGGCGGAGAAGATTATTGAGCAGGCTAATTCCGAGGCGAAAAAACTGGCTGAATCAACCAACTCTTCCTTAAAACAGGCCGGCCGGGATTTATTAATCAGCTTGAGAAAAGAGATTAATTCTATGTTGAATAAACTGGTTGAGGAAAATGTACGCCAGGCCATGACTATAGAGGAGTTAACCGGAATTATAAGTGATTTAATTAAAGCCGCTCCGCTTTCTTTGGGCAGCCAGGTCATTATTTCTCTCGCCCGGCAAGACAAGGATAGATTAGAAAAAGGATTTCTAAAGCAACTGGCAGAAGAAACAAAAAAACAGATAACTTTAAAATCCGCTGATGAAATTGACAGTGGTTTTGTAATCAGTTTTGATTCCGGTAGATCAACATTTGATTTTAGTGCAAAGGCCTTAACAGAATACATAACTAATACTTTAAGGCCTGAGCTAAACGAGATTTTAAAGCCCGATTAAATGGAAGCTTATTATACATATCTGATCTCCAGCCTGCCAATGCTGAATTTTTCTTCCCGGCCCCCCTTCGGCCCGGACGAATTTCTTGTTAAATGCAAGGGCTTAATACCGGAAGCAGAGGTTGAACTTTTGCATAATATTTGCTATAAAGAGTCAGCTTATTCAGGTTTCTCGGCAACGGGAATATTAGGAAAATGGGCTGGTTTTGAAATAATCCTAAGAAATGAACTTGCCCGCGCCCGCGCCCGGCGCAAAAAAGTAGACGCCTCAAGATTTATCCATCTTCCTGATGATTTTGAGGCGCATATCAGCCACATGGCTATGGCTGCTTATAGAAGTGCCTCTATATTGGAAGCGGAAAAGATCCTGGATCAGGCAAGATGGGATTTCCTGGAGTCTTTAAGCATTGGCCATTATTTTGATTTTGATTTTCTCGCAGTCTATCTCTTAAAGCTGAAGATTTTAGAGCGTTGGGATAAAATACAAAAAGCGGATAAAGAGCGCCTGTTCAATCAAGCAGTTGCAAACTAATATGGAAAAGAAAAGAGTCGGGCATATCGTAAAAGTTAACGCCAACATGGTTGTCGCAGAGGTTGATGGCCATATTATCCAGAATGAAGTTGCCTATATCCTGAATGGGCTTGAGCGTTTAAAGGCAGAGGTAATTCGCGTAAGCGCAAATCGTGCTGAAATGCAGGTTTATGAAAATACCGCTGGTTTAAGGGTTGGCCAGGAGGTCGAATTTAGTGATGAATTGCTTTCTGTTGAGCTGGGTCCTGGGCTATTAGGCCAGATTTTTGATGGCCTGCAGAATCCCCTTCCGGCTTTAGCGGAAAAATGCGGATTTTTTCTTAAACGCGGGGTGTATCTTGAGGCCCTCCCTGATACAGCGGAGTGGGATTTTACCCCCCTGGCAAAACCAGGCGATAAAATTTTAGCTGGAAGTTGGCTGGGTTTTGTGCCGGAGAAAATCTTTAAACATTATATTATGGTTCCTTTTGCTCTAAGCGGCAGCCTTGAGGTGATAAGCATAGCCGGAGCGGGAAAATATAATTTAAAACATCCGATTGCCCAAGTCAGGAACGCTGCCGGGAAAATACATGATGTATTTTTGCAGCAGATCTGGCCGGTTAAAATACCCATTCATGCCTATGCTGAAAAACTGCGGCCGTTTGAGCCATTAGTAACAAAAATGCGCCTGATTGATTCATTTTTTCCAGTTAGCCTGGGAGGGACATATTGTATCCCCGGCCCGTTTGGCGCCGGGAAAACCGTTTTACAGCAATTAACCAGCCGGCACGCAGAGGTGGACATAGTGATTATCGCTGCCTGCGGAGAGCGCGCCGGAGAGGTGGTTGAAACCCTTAAAACATTCCCTGAGTTAGTTGACCCGCGCACCAATAAACCGCTTATTGACCGCACTATGATTATTTGTAATACCAGTTCTATGCCTGTTGCCGCCAGGGAATCGAGCGTTTATACTGCGGCAACTATCGCCGAATATTATCGTCAGATGGGGCTAAATGTTTTATTGCTTGCTGATTCTACTTCGCGTTGGGCTCAAGCCATGCGCGAGATGTCCGGAAGGCTGGAGGAGATTCCCGGAGAAGAAGCATTCCCTGCTTATCTTGAATCACGCATAGCTTCTTTTTATGAAAGGGCGGGGTTGGTCCGCCTGCATAATGGCATAACCGGCTCGGTTACTATCGGAGGTACAATAAGCCCTGCAGGCGGTAATTTTGAGGAGCCGGTTACTCAGGCTACGCTCAAAGTAGTGGGAGCTTTTCACGGGCTTTCCCGGGAACGCTCTGATGCGCGCAGGTATCCGGCGATTGACCCTTTAATCAGCTGGAGTAAATATAAAGGGTTTGTTGATCATAAAAAAGAGGATTTTGGCCATGATATCCTGCGTAGAAGCAATGAGATCTTTCAGATGATGAAGGTTATCGGAGAAGAAGGGACATCGCTTAAGGACTACATTGAATACTTAAAAGGGGAGTTCTTTGATTTTGTTTATCTGCAGCAGAATGCTTTCGATGCAGTGGATGAAGCTAATTCAAAACAGAGGCAGATCTATATATATGATTTTATTTATGGTATCCTGCTTGGCGAGTTTAAATTAGAAGATAAACAAGGGGCGCTGCATTTTTTTCAGAAGCTAAGGCAGTTGTTGCGTACCTGGAATTCCGCCGCCTGGGATAGCGAAGAATTTAAAAAAATTGAAGAAGAAATAGAAATTTTCCTTGAAGAATATAAAAGCAAAAAGGCAGAGTAAAGATGCAAAAAGTCTATACTAATATTATTCAGATAGCCGGCGATGTTATCACTGTAGAGGCAGAAGGGGTGGGGTATTTGGATATTGCTGAAATTACCACCCGCCGCGGTGTGTCTTTAGCCCAGGTTATCCGCATTGATTCGAAAAAGATATTTTTACAGGTTTTTGCCGGTAGCCGAGGCATATCTACAGAGGACAAGGTGAGGTTTTTAGGTCATCCCATGCGCGTTGCTGCGGGAGAGAATCTATTGGGCCGTATCTTTAATGGAAGCGGCCTGCCCCTGGACCGTGGCCCTGTTTTGTCAGAGGAGCTGATTGATATTGGCGGAGCGCCAGTTAATCCGGTAAAAAGAATAATCCCTAATAAAATGATCCGCACCGGCATACCCATGATTGATGTCTTTAACTCTTTGGTAGAATCTCAGAAATTGCCCATTTTCTCAATCGCCGGCGAGCCATACAATGAACTTTTATCCCGCATTGCTATCCAGGCTGAAATTGATATTATTATCCTTGGCGGCATGGGTTTAAAGTACGATGACTATCTATTTTTTAAAGAGACATTAAATAAACACGGTGCTTTAAGCCGTTCTATATTTTTTATGCATACAGCGGCGGACCCGGTGGTAGAGTGTTTGCTTGTCCCGGACATATCCCTGGCTGTTGCCGAAGATTTTGCTTTAAAGGGAAAACGCGTATTAGTATTGCTTAGCGACATGACAAATTTTGCCGATGCCCTTAAGGAAATCTCCATAACCATGGAGCAGGTTCCTTCTAACCGCGGTTATCCCGGGGATCTTTACAGCCAGTTAGCCAGCCGTTATGAAAAGGCGGTTGATTTTCAGGGGGCAGGTTCCATTACAATCCTTGCGGTAACTACTATGCCCGGGGATGATGTAACGCATCCTGTTCCGGATAACACAGGCTATATTACTGAAGGTCAGTTATACCTCAAGGGCGGGGTCATTGAGCCATTTGGGTCATTGAGCCGGCTTAAACAGCAGGTAAATGGCAAGACCCGCTCAGATCACCGTACGATAATGGATATGATGATTCAGCTTTTTGCCAGTTATCGCCAAACTGTTGAAAAACAATCCATGGGTTTTCAAATGAGCGCCTGGGATAATAAATTGCTTAAATACGGAGAGCTTTTTGAAAAGAATATGATGTCGCTTAAGGTGAACATTCCCTTAGAAAAAGCCTTAGACCTGGGTTGGCAAATCCTGTCGGATTCTTTTAGCCCGGAGGAAACCGGGATTAAGCGTTCAATTATTGAGCAATACTGGCCGAAGAGATAATGGCGAAGATAAGGCTGACTAAGGGCGAATTAAAGAGGCAGCGCGATGCATTAAAGCAATTCCAGCGCTATCTGCCTACCCTGCAATTGAAAAAACAGCAGCTGCAATTAGAGATCCTGCAACAAAATTTAATCCTCGAAGAGAAAGAACAGCTCAGAGTTAAGAAAAGACAGGCAATTGACCATTGGATTGGTTTACTCAGCCATTCTGAAATTGACCTGAAACCATTTTTAGTACCGGCTGCGATAAATACGCATTTTAAGAATATCGCCGGAGTGGATATTTCTGTTTTTGATGCGCTGGAATTTAAGCCGTGCGAGTACGACCTATTTTCCACTCCCCTGTGGATTGACGCGGCAATCGAAGCGTTTAAAGAGATAATTATTTTAAGAAAAGAGATCTCGCTGCTGCAGGACGGCGTTTCCGTGTTAAGGCATGAATTGCGTATAACGACTCAGAGGGTCAATCTTTTTGAAAAGGTAAAGATACCCCAGGCGGAAGAAAACATCCGGCTGATCAAGATTTATATAGGCGACCAGATGGCCAATGCTGTAGGCCGCTGTAAAATTGCCAAGAGAAAAATCGAAGAAATGGTTTTAGAAGAGGCAATAGCATGATTGTCAAAATGAAAAAAGTTTTTCTGCTCATTCAACAGGGCCAGGCGCAGGCTGTCTTAGGCGATTTGGGTGCTTTAGGGGTAGTGCATGTTGAGCATGAAAATACCCCTTCTGGCATTGAGCTCAACGAAATCAACGAAAATTTAGCTCTTATTGAACAAGCCAGGTCTGTTTTATCCATGGCTGCCCAGAAGCAGGCAGTAAAACATATGGCCCCTAAGTCAGAAAAATGGGATATCGTTTGTCGCCATGTCATTGATTTACAAAAAAGATACGATCAGTTAAGAGAGTATTCGGTAACTTTGAATAATTGGATAGATTTATGGGAGCATTGGGGTGATTTTGACCCTGCCCAGATAAAGGCACTGCAACAAAAAAATGTTTTGATTAAATTTTACCAGATTCCCAGGGATAAAATTAAAAGCTTGCCGGAAGGCATACTGTTAAAGAGGATTTCCGCGCAGGGCACATTAATAAATTGTTTAGTTGTGGCAACAAAACATATAGATATTGATTTTAAGGAGCTGGAATTGCCTAAGACATCGCTATCCGGCATGAGAAACAGGCTTAGTGAAGATGCCCGGATTATGCAAAACATAAGAGAAGAGCTCTCCGCGCACCTGATTTATAATAATGACCTTATTGCCGCCGAAGCAACACTTTTGAATCAAAAAGATTTCTATTCTGTTTTAAAAGGCATGGGGCAGGCAAATGAGATTACATATTTGAAAGGATATATACCGGTTGACGTGGAAAATATGCTGGTTAAGCAGGCAAGGCAAAACGGATGGGGAATTTTAACCCTTGAACCTGATGAAAATGACACTGTGCCGACATTATTGCGGAACCCGGCTTGGGTTTCGCTTATAAAACCAGTATTAAAACTGCTGGAACTTACTCCGGGTTACCGCGAACTTGATATCAGCCCTCTTTTTATTATATTTTTTAGCCTTTTTTTCGGCATGCTTATTGGTGATGCCGGATATGGAGCGATTTATCTGCTGCTTACATTTTGGTTACAAAAGAAAATTGGATATAAAATTAAAGATAAGAGCGCGTTTTTTCTCTTTTATATCCTTAGTTTTTGCGCTATTATATGGGGGTTATTAAGTGGGACATTTTTTGGCCAGGAATGGTTGTTAAATTTAGGGCTAAAGCCATTAGTTCCGGAGCTGCTTAATACATCATTTGTTCAGGCGCTATGTTTTTTTATCGGCGCTTTACATCTATCTCTAGGGCATGGCTGGAGAGCGGCACTGAAAAGCCCGGCGTTATCAGCCTTGGCGGATATAGGCTGGATTTCTATTATCTGGGCAGTATTTTTCCTGGCTAAAAGCTTGCTTTTGAGCGACGCTTACCCGTTATTCGGTAACTGGTTGATTATAGCAGGTTTATTTTTGGTTTTATTCTTTACCAACCCGCAAAAAAACATATTCAAAACAATCGGTTCAGGCTTGGGAACGATAGCTTTAAGCTTGGTAAATAATTTTACCGACGTAGTTTCCTATATCCGTCTTTTTGCAGTCGGTTTGGCAGGTGTGGCTATAGCAGATGCTTTTAACGCTATGGCTGCGGGGGTAGTTAAAAAAGGCGATTTTTTAACTATCATCATTGCTGTCTTGATCATTGCTTGCGGACATACGCTTAATATTATTTTGGGCCCCATGTCGGTTTTAGTCCATGGGGTAAGGCTTAATGTATTGGAGTTTTGCAGCCATGCTAATGTTGTTTGGGATGGCTTTGCATATAAACCGTTTGTAAGAAAAAAGGAGAATTAAAATGGAAACAGGAGCTTTGATGCAGTTTAAGGATTTAGGTTTGGGGTTAGTGCTTGGCCTTTCTGCTTTAGGTTCTGCCTCCGGAGCAGGCGTAGCAGGCATGGCTGCTATAGGGGCATGGAAGAAAAACTTCAACCAGAATAAAAGCGCTTCGTTTTTACTGGTTGCTTTGGTCGGTGCGCCTCTGACACAGACAATCTATGGGAATATTGTAATGACTAAAATGATTGAACTTGCAAATAAGGGGCAGTATCTTTGGGGCATAGGTGCCTTTTCCGGTTTAGCGATAGGCCTTTCCGCTTATTTTCAGGGTAAGGCCGCTGCCTGTGCCTGCGACGCGATGGGGGAGACCGGTAAGGGGTTTGGAAATTACCTGGCAGTTTTAGGTATCACTGAAACGGTTGCGCTTTTTGTAATGGTTTTTACCCTGATAATCCTGGGAAAATTATCCGGGTTATAAATTTTAAGGGCGATTAGCTCATCCCCTGCAAGGATTTCGCTAATCGAAGGTACAAAAAACCTAAATCATGGGGCGATTAGCTCAGTTGGTTAGAGCGTCTGATTTACATTCAGAAGGTCAGGGGTTCAACTCCTCTATCGCCCACCATTAAACAGTAAAAATAAATAGTGGATTTTAGTTTAAAAGAAAGTATAATAAGTTCTTAAATTTTAAATATTTGCGGGGGTCGTGGCCTAGTCTGGTTTAAGGCGCCTCCCTGTCACGGAGGAAATCGCGAGTCCAAATCTCGTCGGCCCCGCCATATTTTACTTCTTCCTGTTAAATTTCTCTGAAGGTGTATTTTGCCTTGAGTTTTCCCGCCGTAAGTGTTACCATAATCTTAAGTTTTTAAATTCAATTCTCTCGCTTAACCTGGAAGATGATAAAGAAAGTTTTACTTTCTTTAATTATAATCTTTAGTTTTATACCCAGGTCATATAGCTATGAATTACTTAACACTGAGCAGTTGGCCCTGGGATTAGACACTTATTTCCGCGTTGACCTGGTAAGTTTTAAGAATGTAGTGGATTTAGACAGCCACAATAAGGATGGCCATGCCACTTATTTAGGCATAGATTACAGCTTTGCTTTAAGCGCAGATTTTAAAGATTCGGCAAATAAATTTTATATTAAGTTTGAGCGTAACGGGCCTTATGATTACAGCGCCCCAATTTTTATTCATAATACGCTGATTAACTCCGGCGGCAGGGTAGAGCAATACCGTAATGCAGAGTTGCTTCCCCAGGTTGAGGAGTTTTGGTTGGATAGCAAGCTTCTGGGTAATTTTGGCCTCAAGACGGGGGTATACATTTATGAAGTAGGCAATGGTTTCAGCCTCAATGGCGGTTATGAAAATTACGGAGTTACCCTGTATCAGGAGACGCAAAATTACCTTTGGCGGCTTTACTATTGCCGTCCGGATTTAGTTTATAAAATTCATTTAGGCCCCTATATTAAGCAAGAAGAAGACCAGGGGCAAAAATATGAGCCTAATGCGGCCAATTTTTTCGCCACAGATGTAAAAATTACCGCAGGAAAGCAGACATTTTGGCCTTATGTCGGCATGCTGGCGGATTATACTTCTAACGGCAAGAGGGATAATCTTTTTGCTACTCCCGTAAAAAGAGATTTTCTGGGCACTTTTGGAACCGCCTGGGAGTATGCCGCTGATGGTTTCACGTTAAAATTAGAGGCAGCACGTAATTTCGGTTATGCCCAGAGCCAGGATAGCGGGTATAAGGATATCCAGCATACCGGCTATATGTTTTACTCCGAACTGGATTATACCTTTGGGAAGTTTGCTCCGGGATTGCAATTCCTGCTTTGTTCCGGTAATAAAACTACCCCGGATATGGCCGAGAACGCAGATAGCGTTTTTCCCGGGAGCAAAAACCGCGCCTTTAGCTACTATTCCCCCACTAACGCGAATTTGGGGGATTCAATATGCAGCAGCAATGTAAGTATGCTTCCTATTGTGGCAATGGGCGGCGGCTATGGCTTAAATTACGGTGTTCCGCGCCCAGGCACGTTTTCTCCGGGCGATTTTGAAGACCTGATTATGCCTTCGGTGGGTTTTGATTATAACTTTACAGAGAAACTTTGCCTGAGTTTGTATGGGTATTATCTTAGCGCGTTTAACCGCCCGGTAGGCACATTAGGCGGGGAAGGTAAATATCTTTCCCGGGATTTAGGTTATGAAGCAGATATCTATATTGATTATAAAGCAAGCCAGCATATGACGATTGGTTTTTTGGGCGGGTGTTTTATCCCGGGCAAGTTTTATAAAGAAAAACGCGATGACACAGATGGAAGCTTGTTCAGTCCTTATCTGCGCGGCGATGGATCGGCGAATAATGCGTATCAACTTGAGTTTTACGTTGAGTTAAAATTTTAAGGTGTGTTTTTGCGGGCTAACACCCGGCCTAAAAAGGAAAGGCCGGTGTGCCCTTCTGGGTTAGGAGGAAAAGATGGCGACAATTGATGATTTTAGAAAGCTGGATTTAAGGATAGCGGAGATAAAAGAGGTTAATGAACATCCGAATGCGGATAAATTGTTAATTTTGACTTTGGATTTAGGGGACAGGCAGAAGCAGGTGGTTGCCGGGATCAGGAATTTTTATTCGAAGGAAGAGCTTTTAGGCAAGCAGGTGGTTTTGGTAGATAACCTTGAACCGGCACTTTTGCGCGGGGTAGAAAGCCAGGGGATGATTTTGGCCGGTTCTGATGAAAATACTCTGGCTATCCTTAATCCCGAGAAAAAACTTAAATTAGGGAGCGTGGTTAAATGATCAAACAGTTTGTGCCGCAGGAGTTTTGCCTTAAATGTCAGGGTTGTTGCCGGTTTAAAGAAGCTAATTCAGTATGGAGCCCATGCCTTTTGGATGAGGAGATCCAGGGGTTGTTGGATAAAAAGGATATTCCCGCTGCCTCTATTTCTATTGACCGCCGCATACAGCCTGTTGTTAATCCCAATGGCGCGGATTTTATCTGCCCGTTTTTGAATCATCTGGATAATAAATGCGCAATTTATGATATGCGGCCATTTGAATGCCAGCTTTACCCCTTTTTGATTAATTTACGCAAAGATAAAGTCATTCTTACTGTCGATTTAAATTGCCCTTATGTTTACGAGAAAATAAACAGCCAGGAAACCAAGGATTACATTGATTATCTTTGCGCATACCTTAATTCTCCGCAACAGATAGAGATATTAAAAGATAATCCACAGATTATCCAGGCTTATGAAGAGGTAAGAGAGGTTGCGGAATTAAGGTTGCCCCATGAAATTAAATAAGCTAACCTTAAAAGATCAGAGGTCCTTCAATAAATATCTTGCTTTTGCCAGGCATGAACTGGCGTCTTTCTCCTTTGCCAATATCTACATCTGGCGATCCATCTTTGATATTCAGTGGATTTTAATTGAAAATAGCCTCTGCATATTTTTCCGCGACAGGATCGGTTGTTTTATGTACTTGCCGCCATTAGCGGAAGAAAAGCGCCCCCAGATTATAAAACAGGTATTTGCGATAATGGACGCTGTTAATGAAAATAAAGATATCTCGCGCATTGAGAATATCGGGCAGGAGGATTTGGAATATTATCGTGCCTTGGGTTATCTCTGCCATCAGAAATACCCGGATTATCTTTGTTCAAGAAGCGACCTGGAGCTTCTTAAGGGTAATAAATTTAAATCTCAACGCGCCTCGTATAATTATTTTATCAAACATTATAATTTTGAAGCTTCAAGGCTTAAATTGACAGATAGGCCTGATTGTTTTGGCCTGTTTAATGATTGGATAAAAGAACGCAAGGCCCATTGTGACGAGGATGTTTACTGCGGCATGCTTGAGGATAACCGCAAGGTAATCAAAGAGGCATTAACTAATTATAAAGAACTGGGTTTAGAAGGCATGGCAGTAAGAGTTAATAAGCAGATGAAAGGATTTACCTTCGGTTACGGATTAAATATCGACACTTTTTGCATACTCTATGAGATAACCGACCTTTCTATGAAAGGCCTGGCGCAATTTATTTTCCGTAGCTTTAGCGCACGGCTTAAAAATTATAACTATATTAATATTATGGATGATTCAGGCCTGGATAATTTGCGCAAAGTAAAACTTTCTTATAAACCAAGGCGCCTGATCCCCGCTTATATTGCCACCAGAGATGCTTAAGCATATTGACGAAGTGGAGTTTACTATATTTGACACCGAGACTACCGGGCTTAACCCCGGTTCCGGAGACCGCATAGTTGAGTTGGCAGGTCTAAGAGTCAAGGGTAGAGAGAGAATCGCCAGATTTGACGCCTTAGTTAATCCGGCAAGAGAAATTTCTCCGGAGGCCTTTGCGGTAAACAAGATCACTCCGGAGATGTTAAAAGATGCCTCCGGGATAGAGGTAGTGATGCCAAAGTTTTTGGATTTCTCACAGGGAAGCTGTCTTTGCTCCTACAACATAGAATTTGACTTGAGTTTCCTGGATAATGAGTTAAAGATTATCGGCCTGCCGGCAAAAACCTTCCAGGCTTATTTTGATATATTGACCATGGCAAAGCGCCTTATGCCTAACCAGCCGCGTTATGCGCTTTGGTTCATTGCCGATAAGTTAGGAATTAAGGCCAAGCAGCAGCACCGTGCTTTTTCCGACGTGGAGATGGCCTGGGATGTTTTCAATAAACTCAAAGATATCTGCCGGGAGAAAGGAATTACGGATTTTGTTGATTTCTCAAACCTCTTTGCTTTTAATCCCGTATTCTTAGGAAGCGCCGCTTATTTAAAGATATCTCAGGTTGAGAAGGCGATTCAATTAAAGGCGCGCCTAAAGATAAAATATTTGTCTACAAAGGACGCAAGTATTTCTTTAAGAGAGGTAATCCCCAGAGAGATCCGCCAGGATGCAAAAAATAAATATTTAGTCGGCTTCTGTTGCCTTAAAAAAGAGGAACGTAGCTTTAAAATTGATAATATTTTAGAGATGGAAATTGTTTAGTAATATTACGAGTTGAATTCGCAAGAGAATCCGGTTAAAATGGTATATCAGGAGTATTAAATTTAAAATAAAAGACAGGGATTATGTTTGCCAAGCGTAATAATAATTTAGGCGCGGAACGCAGAAAATATATCCGCCTGGATACTGTTTTGCCGGTACAGTTTCGTCTGGAAAGCTTAGACAGCAAGCAGCCGCTTTCTCCCTGGATCCAGGGTTTTACCAATAATATCGGTCACGGCGGTATCTGTCTTACGGTAAACGATCTTTCGCCCGAGCTGATCAAGCTGATCCAGGAAAAAAAGGTTAAACTCGCCATAGAGATTGATATGCCGTTGAGCGGTAATTCAGTATGCGCATCTGTTTCTTTGGCCTGGACAAAAGAAGCCGGCGGTTTATCAAACCGTTATCTTCTGGGTTTAGATTATGAAAAGATCAACCCGAAGCAGAATTATATGCTTATACGTTATGCCTGGGCAAAGAAACTATTCCTTCCCTTTGTAGCTCTGGCTATTCTGATTTTGAGCCTATCTTTAGGGTTTGGCTCCTATTTAAATATACAACTGACCCATAAGAATAAGATGCTTGTTGAAGAGCTTGTCGGGGTATTGCAGGAATCCAAGCTTGTAAAACAACAGTTAGAACAGATAGCCCAGGAAAAGACTGTTTTGCAGGCTAAGATAGAGTCACTGGCTTCTCAAATCAAGTCTGCCTCTGAAAAGAAAAATGAACAGACATCCCTGTCCGCGATTACCAGCACAAAGCCGCTGCCCGCTATAATTGACAATACAAAAGAGTTAAATGCCGTAATTTTAAAGCTTGCCCAGGAAAGGGACCTGTTGCAGGCAAAGCTGACCGCACTGCAATTAAGCGAGAGGGTGGTCCAGGCAGAATCGCTGCGCCTTGAGACTAAAAAGGTAATTCTGGAAAAGGCGAATTTAGATAAGATGTATCAGTGGTTTAAGGTACGTCAGAATCCGCATACGGGTTTAGTAATGAGCTTTGAAGGGGATAAGGATATCGCCAGCTGGGCGTTTCTTTATGACCAGGCCCTGCTTATACAGGTTTATAACAAATTCTCTGATTTTTCCCGGGCAAAAAAGATTCTTGATTTCTTTGCCAATGATGCCAAGAGGGAAGATGGGTGGTTTCTCAACGCTTATTATGTCAATGACGGAGCTCCGGCGGAATTTGTATTGCACTGCGGGCCGAATATCTGGCTGGGCCTTTCTATTGTTCAGTATACCCAGGCAACCGGCGATAAGAAATATTTAAGAGTGGCAGAAGAGATTGCCCAGAATATAATTAAGCTGCAGAATTCCGATTCCGATAACGGCATCCGCGGAGGGCCGCAAATGAGCTGGTATTCTACAGAGCACCACCTGGACGCGTATGCCTTGTATAAAATGCTCGCCAAGGTTACTAACATGAATAAATATGAACAGGCAGCGGAGAAAACACTGGGCTGGCTGGTGCGGCATACTTATGACAGGCAAGACCTTCCGGTTAAGCGCGGCAAAGGAGATTCCACTATAGCCACAGATACTTATGCCTGGTCAATCGCGGCTGTCGGCCCGGAGAAACTTAAAGCCATAGGAATGGACCCCGACAAAATCCTGGAGTTTGTTGAAGAAAATTGCCTGGTAGAGGTTAATTTTGCCCGTCCGGGAGGCCAGGTAGTTAAAATTCAGGGATTTGATTTCGCCCCGCAACTCCATGTTTCGCGAGGAGGAGTGGTTTCAAGCGAATGGACAGCCCAGATGGTTGTGTCATTTAAGATTATGGCGGACTATTATCTTAAGAATGGCCAGGCGGATAAAGCGGCTGCTTATCAGGATAAAGCGGATAATTATCTGGGCCAGTTAGGAAAGATGATTATCTCCAGCCCTTCTCCTTCCGGGCAGGGGGAAGGATGCCTGCCTTATGCCACGCAGGATTATGTTGATACCGGGCATGGCTGGATGACGCCGAAGGGTAAACATACCGGTTCGGTCTCAGGGACCGCGTATACTATTTTTGCCTATTACGGCATTAATCCTCTGGAACTTAAATAATGGAACCCCCCAGAATAAAACGCAGGCTTGACCGTATTTTTTTACGGCTTTACTCTGTTTTTGGCCCGCAGCATTGGTGGCCCGCAGACAGTAAATTTGAAGTAATTATTGGCGCGATACTTACGCAGAATACTAATTGGGCTAACGTAGAGAAAGCGATCCTTGCGCTTAAAGAAAAAAAGCTCCTGAATCCCGAAGCTCTTTTTAGACTTCCGCCCCGGCAGCTGGCAGGTTTAATTAAAAGCGCGGGGTATTACAACCTTAAGGCAGCCAGGCTTAAAAACTTTCTTAAGTTTTTTTTTAGTTTATACTCGGCGGACATTAAACGTATGGCTGCTCAGGATTCAATAACTTTACGCAGGCAATTGCTTGCGGTTAAAGGGATCGGCCCGGAAACCGCTGACTCTATCCTGCTTTACGCCTTAAATAAACCGGTATTTGTGATCGACGCTTATACGAAAAGAATATTCTCCCGCCATCGCCTTTTGACGGAAGATGCTGCTTATGACCAGGCCCAGGATATTTTTATGCGCAACCTTAATAAAGAAGCGAAACTATTTAATGAATACCACGCCCTTTTAGTAAAACTGGGCAAGGATTATTGCCGTAAACAGAATCCTAAATGCGAAATTTGCCCGCTCCATGGTCAATAAAAAACGCCTGATACAGACAATCCAGGAGTTAATTTCTCTTGATTCCCAGAATCCACCGGGTAACGAGGAGAAGATCGCCGGTTTTGTCAGCGTTTATTTAAAAGACCTGGGGCTTAAAACCAGGACTTATGTATTCAGCGATAAAAGGGTGAATGTTTTAGCTACTCTTAAGGGCAGGAAACATGATAAATCGCTTCTGCTTACCCCGCACCTGGATACTGTACCGGCCGGCAAAAACTGGAAAACAGACCCGTTTGATGCTAAAATTATTGGAGATAGGATATATGGTTTGGGCGCAACAGATTGCAAGGGTAACTTAGCCAGCCTGCTGGAAGCAATCAATTCATTGGCTGAAGATGGCGTTAAACTCGATTATGATTTAATCTTCGCTGCGACTGCTGACGAAGAAAGCGGTTCATCTTTAGGGCTGATCCCATTGCTTGAGCGTAAGATCCTGAAACCAGATGCCGCGGTGGTATTAGACGCGGATGATTTTGAAATTGTTGTTACGCAAAAGGGCTTGATGCATCTTAAGGTTTATATTAAAGGCAGAAAAGCGCATGGCGCCTATCCCTGGTTAGGGGTTAATGCCATAGATATAGCGGCACAGGTAATCGTGGACCTAAAGCAGCAGAAACCCGGTTATAAAAAGAATAGATATCTGCGGCAACCTACAGTTAACGTTGGTACTATAATCGGAGGGGATAAGGTAAATGTGGTCAGCGACTGGTGTGAGTTTGGGCTGGACTTCAGGTTCTTGCCGGGGGAGACGGAGAAGAAACTTTTAGGTTCTTTAAGAAGAACTATTTCCCGGTATACCAGTAATTTTAGAATTGAAATTCAGGGGATACAGGCCCCTTACAGCATCAATCCCGGGCATCCTTTAGTTAAGGGTTTAGCTTCCGCAATGAAGAAATTAAAGATCAGCCCGCGTATCAGCGGCTCAGAGGGAGCAACAGTAATAACCTTTTTTAAACTTAAAAATATTCCGGCCGTGGCCACGGGTTTTGGTACTGAAAGTTGCGCGCATGTCGCGGATGAATACGCGTCTTTAAACAACCTGTATAAAGGCGCCCAGGTTTTGGTATCATTCTTAAAAAATTATAGGTTTAACCGATCGTAAAAATATAGGAGAAAATATGGAGACGTTAAAAATAACCAAAAAACCACGGCTCAAAAGGCCGTATCTTATTGTTGCCTGGCCAGGCATGGGTGAAGTGGCATTCAAGGCAGCATCTTACCTGATTGAAGAGTTAAAGGCGCAGGAGTTCGCTCAGATCCAGCCGGAAGAGTTTTTTTATCTGACCGGAAGCGTTGTCCAGTCTGGGATATTAGAGACTCCTCTCCTGCCGCAGGGAAAATTTTATTACTGGAAAAATCCTGCCGCAAAACGCGCAGGGTCAGGGAAAAATGACCTGATTATTTTCTTAAGCAATGCCCAGCCGGACCTGTCCAAGGCGGATAGCTACGCAAAGGTAATCATTGATTTAGCCAAGAGCCTGGGTGTAGAGATGATCGTCAGTTTTGCTTCTATGCCCCAGGCAACCGATCACACTCAGGATTCGCGCGTCTGGTTTGCGGCAACAGACCAGAAAACAAAAGAAATGCTGAATAAGCATGATTTTGGCGTGCTGGAAGACGGCCAGATCAGCGGGATGAATGGTTTATTTTTGGGTATGGCAAAAAAATCCGGCATGAAGGGATTCTGCCTGCTTGGAGACATCCCCCTTTATACTATCCAAATTGAGAATCCTAAGGCCTCTGCCGCAGTACTTATCGGCTTAGGGAAGATATTAAATATGCAGATAAATGTACAACCATTAAAAGAACAGGCGCAGGCGATGGAGAATGAAATTAATAAGCTGCTGGATTACCTGAAGCTCGGCAGCTCCGGACAGTCCGCGCCTATCGGCGAAGAAGAGGTGGAGTTGATCAAGAAGACCTTGAGCCAGCTTACTAAATTGCCGGTTTCAGTCAAAGAGAAGATAGAAAAGCTTTTTGAAGAAAGCCGCCATGATATCTCCAAGGCAAACGAGTTAAAGGCAGAGTTGGATAAATGGAATGTTTACAAAGAGTATGAGGACCGTTTCCTGGATCTATTCAGGAAGAACACAGATAAAGGTAACTAGCGATGCCCGAGACAGGAATAAAGGTTATCCTATTTGACCTGGGAAATGTCCTGGTGGATTTTGACTTCAGCCCTGCTGTAAAAAGAATCTCAGGTTTTTGCAGTAAGGGCCCCGATGAAATACTCAAGCTTTTCTTTGATTCAGGCGCGACTAATTCTTTTGAAAAGGGGGAACTTACCGCAGGGGAATTCTATGAGCGGGCAAGAGATACATTGGGATTAAAGCTTGGGTATGAGTCTTTTGTTCCTATCTGGAACGAGGTTTTCTTTTTTAGTTCGAAAAACCGCGCTGTTTATCATATCGCTAACCGGCTCAAGAAAAACTACCGTATCGGTCTTCTCTCCAATACCAATATCTTGCATTATAAGCATATTAAGGAAAATTTCCCGATTTTTAATGTTTTCGAAAAGATATTTTTATCTTTTGAATTGGGAGCTGCTAAACCGGACAAGGCAATTTATCAGAAGGCAATTAAGGCGTTAGGAGTATTGCCGGAGAATATATTCTATACCGATGACCGTGCCGAGCTGATAAAAAGCGCTTCCGGCCTTGGAATCAAAAGCTTTATTTTTACAAGCGCCGGACAGTTGATAAAGGATTTGTCCAGCCTGAATATTGTCCTGGAAGACTATCAGGAGCCCTGCATTCCGGAAGCCCTTTTACCTTAATTTTATCAATCTTTATTCCAGCTTAGATTATCCGTAACTCCTTAATAAACTTGCGGTTTAATTCCAAAAGTAATATAATAATTAAATGGGTTTTGATCGGAAAATCAGTATCCTCTATGTAATTACAAAGCTGGAATTAGGCGGAGCCCAAAAGCATCTTTTAAGCCTTATCCGGGGATTGGACAGGGAAAGATTTAATCCGTATATTCTTACTGCTTATGATGGTTTACTGGTTGATGCCGCAAAGCAGATACCCGGATTGAAATTAATACGCTGCAGGTTTCTTGAGCGGCCGATCCATCCGGTCAAAGATATCTTAACGCTGTTTTTTATATATCGCTTTATAAGAAATAACAATATAGATATAGTCCATACGCATAGCTCCAAGGCTGGCATTTTGGGAAGGTTGGCGGCCAAGGCAGCCGGGGTTAAAAATATTATACATACTGTCCACGGCTGGAGCTTCCATGGTTATCAGCCCGGGACAGCTTATTACTTTTATTTATTTTTGGAAAGGTTCTGCGCGTCATTTTCCAGCCTGATAATTGTAGTTTCTCAATGGGATAAGAGGAAAGCCGGCCAGCAGCTATCCGGAAGGCAGGATAAATTCAGGTTAATAAGATACGCTATAAATCCTGAGGAGTTCAGGGATGAGGCAGGGGGCAGCCGGGTAAGAAATGAATTCGGTTTGTCCGAGGCAGATTTGATTGTAGGCATGGTCGCTTGTTTTAAGCCGCAGAAATCTCCCCTGGATTTTATAGAATTGGCCGGTGTGGTTGCTAAAGATTTCCCCAATGCTAAATTTATTTTAGTCGGTGATGGAGTCTTGCGTAAAAAGATCAGCGCCCTTATAAATAAGCTTAACCTGAAAGACCGGGTAATTTTAACAGGCTGGCGCGATGATGTTGCCTCAATCTTGTCCTGTTTAGATGTTTTTGTCTTGACTTCATTATGGGAGGGGCTGCCGATAGCTGTTTTGGAAGCAATGGCCGCGGGCCTTCCGGTCATAGCTACTGATACCGGGGGAGTCAGTGAAGTTGTTTTAGATGGTAAAACAGGCTATTTGGTTAAGCCTCATGATATACAGGCTTTGCAGAAAAGGTTAGAGGAGTTATTGACGAAGCCTTATTTGAGGAATGAGTTTGGCAGGCTTGCCAGTTTAAGCTTGGGATCTTATGAGTATTCATCGGATAACCTGCTTAAAAATACCACACAGCTTTATCTGGATTTATGTTTTAGGGGGTAAAAATGCTTAAATACCTGATTGTTTTTTCCAGCGCCTTAATCTCCAGTATGTTATGCATATTTTTACTGGCAAAGTTTTCTTTAAAATACAAAATACTGCAAACAAGAGGTATTTCCCTGGTAGGGGGGTTAGGCATAGGGGCTGCTTTTGTATTTTCCTCCTGCTTGGGAATATATGTATTCGGTATTGCCGGGACTAAGACCCTGGCAATCCTCGGGGTTTCGCTTATTATGCTGGCCTTCGGTATAGTGGATGATTTAAAGGAATTGTCTATCCTGCAAAAATTCTTGGCCCAGTTTTTCTGCGCAGCCTTGTTAATTTCTCTCGGCATAATGACGGATATTATGTACCTGGGTTTTTGGGGCAATGCCGCAGTTACATTATTTTGGATTTTAGGCATCACTAATGCCTTTAATCTCCTGGATATTATGGATGGTTTATCCGCCGGCACCGCTCTAATTGTAAGCAGCGCTTTATTGGCAATAGCCTTTCTTAACCCGGATTTAAATATGCAGGTTCTCTCCCTTATTTTATGCGCTGTAACTTTTGGATTCCTGGTATTTAACCTGCCCCCAGCCAGGGTGTATCTCGGCAATTCCGGGAGCCACTTCTTAGGTTTTATGATTTGCGCAATCACCCTGGTTTTACGTTATGCCTCCAAAGATAACGCCCTGGCTTTATTAAGCCCTATAATAATTTTGTGGCTCCCCATTATAGATACGCTCCTGCTTATTATTTTCAGGATCATGAAAAAAAAGATGCCCTTTAAGAAAAGCAATGATCATATTGCGTTCAGGATAAGGATTTTTGCCCCCTCTCCCATAAAAACTATCTTGCTCATGTTTTTATTGTGTTTTATTTTTTCTCTGGCAGGTGTTATTTTAATAAAATTAACTAATTTCTGGGCAGCGGGCATCGTAATAGCTATGTTTTTGTTGAGCACCGTTTTATTTTGGAAGCTGATTAAAATAGATACGCATGAATAAGAAAAGAATAGTTATTTTGGGGGCCGGTCTCGCGGGCTTAAGCGCGGCCTGGCATCTCCAGAAGAATAAAATAGAGTGTTTTGTGTTTGAAAAAGAGCCTTCCGTAGGCGGCTTATGCCGCTCTAAAAATATCAAAGGTTTTGTTTTTGATTATGACGGCCACCTTTTACACTTTAGGAATAAATATACCCTGCGGTTGGTAAAAAGATTATTAAAAGGCAATCTGGTTTCTCACGCAAGGAGCGCCTGGATTAATAGCCTCGGTATTTTTATCCGCTATCCTTTTCAGGCGAATCTTTACGCCTTGCCCAGGCCGATAGCAAGAGAATGCCTGTTTGAATTCTTAAGGGCCAGCCAATCCCCGCAAGACAATGCTCCCGTAAATTTTCTTAAATGGCTGAATACCTCTTTCGGCAGAGGGATATCCAGGCATTTTATGATCCCTTATAACGAGAAATTCTGGACAGTCCCTTTAAATGAAATGACTTCTGCCTGGGCAGATAACTTTATACCCCAGCCCAAGCCATCCGAGGTGATCGAAGGTTTCCTCGCGGAAAACAAACATCTTTTTGGCTATAATGCCACTTTTTGGTATCCCCGGAAGAAAGGCATAGGGCAGCTTCCCCAGGCGTTTGAGCGGCAGATATGCAATATTTCCAAGAATTGCAGTATTAGCGCGATTGACCTTAAGAAAAAAGAATTAAATGTCAGGGGAAAGGGAAAAGTTAAGTTTGATACCTTGATTTCAACGATGCCCTTGCCTGAACTGGCAAAAATAGTCCGGCCCTTGCCCGGGAATATCCGGGCCATGTTTAGGAAATTGCGTTGGAACTCAATATTCAATCTTAACCTTGGGATAGAAGGAGACTGCCAGGAAGGAAGGCACTGGATATATTTCCCGCACAAGGATGCAGTTTTTTTCAGGGCGGGTTTTTTCCATAATTTTTCTGATAACATTGTCCCTGCCGGAAAGAGTGCCATATACACCGAGGTAGCGTATTCTAAAAACAGACCTATTGACAAAAAAAAGATTATCCCGAGGGTAATAAACGATCTTAAGGCCTGCGGGATATTGGATAAGAAGAACAGGGTGTCTGTTTTGGATATAAATGATATAAAATACGGTTATCCGATTTACGACAAATATTATTCCCAGGCTACGCAGGCTATAAAAAAATTTCTATCAGCCAACAACATAATTGCCTGTGGCCGCTATGGAAGCTGGCAGTACATGTCTATGGAAGACGCAATACTTGACGGTAAGCAGGCAGCAGATAAGCTTGAAAGATGAAAAAATTAATTGAATTCTTATTACTTCTGGCAGTCCTGGCTGTATTTTTATATTTGGCCCGGGGAAAGCTTGAGGCGTTCTTTTATAATCAAGGCAATGATTATTTTGAGCGTTCTCTATATAAAGAAGCAATAAAATCCTATGGCAATGCCCTTAAAATAAATCCACAATCCTGGCTGGCTCATCTGGGATTAGCAGAGGCATATAGGGACGGCAAGGATGACGACAGGGCCGCGGATGAATATAATAAAACCCTGGAAATAAACCCTCTTTACGTAAAGGCGTATCAGTCTTTAGCGGAAATGTATTCTCAGAAAGGCAGGTATGCCGAAGCCTTTAGCGTCATCAACCGGGCACGGGATAAGCTCCCGGATAATGCAGATATCAGCCAGGCCTGGCAGGAGTGCTGTTATGCATTTGTGGTATCCACATTAAATAAGAGCACAGAGTTGTTTCTGGCGAATAAAAGCTTAGAAGCGATATCGATTTTAAAGGATACGCTTAAGTCATGCCCGGATTTTGCTGTAGGCCAATACACGCTGGGTTATTATTATTTTTCCATTAAAGATTACGCTAATGCCGAAGCCAGCCTGAAAAAAGCTGTCTTGTTAGATCCGCAATTTCATTACGCGCACAAATTACTCAGCCAGATATATTTTAAGAAAGGAAATTTTGAAAAAGAATTATCTTCCGCCAAAGATGCGCTGGCAGTAAATAATAATGACGCCTCTGTTTATAATGACCTCGGCCTGGCATTGATGCATCTTGAGCGATACACAGAAGCGATTACTTATTTAAAAAAGGCGGTCAGCCTTGACTCGGATAACACGGATTATATCTACAGCCTGGGGAGCGTCTATAGGGATAATAAAATGTTTGATCAGGCAATTTCAGAATATAGTAAACTGATTGTACTAAAGAATGATTATCCCAATCTGCATAATGACCTGGCGGATATTTATAATATTTTAGGTAATCGCGACCAGGCTGTTTTAGAGTATCAGAAAGAAGTCCGTTTTTGCCA